>TARA_B100000674_G_scaffold469127_1_pt1 | contig 10901 bp, 13 predicted proteins | sample TARA_B100000674 | Tara Oceans TARA_B100000674 (sample SAMEA2622759) | marine metagenome | biome: marine biome (ENVO:00000447); feature: surface water layer (ENVO:00002042); material: "saline water (ENVO:00002010), including plankton (ENVO:xxxxxxxx)" | depth 5 m
ATCAACACCTAAAAAGAAATCAACACCTAAAAAGAAATCAACACCGAAAAAGAAATCAAAATCAGATGTGAATATGACGGCTATTAATAAATCATATAAAAAAAAAGAGATTAAGAGCCAAATAGATTTATTTACGTGCGAAGACTGTAAAAAATATTGTTAGTATATAATATATGAATGTTAATTATTTATCACATGATGAATTAATAAAAAAAACAATATCAGGGGAGATAAATATAGTCGATGGTATAAATATATCAAAAAACATAAAATTATCATATAGTGATAATCTAAATAAGATATGTTATAATGAAAAGAAACATTTAATTGATTTGTTAATAACAATAAAGAAAAAGTTAGAAAAAAAAATAACAGATTTACTTACGAACAATGAGTATGTCAAAGATTATATAAAATATGTATTAGACAATGAGTGGTTATTATCAATAAATCCAGTGAATATAATTGATAAAGAAGAAATACAATTTAGTTATTCTGATTATTTTAAATTAAAAACAGAATATAAAAGAACTAATAATAAAAAACTACAAAAAAAGTTTAAGGAATTACAAAAAACATTAATAGATATATGTAAGAGAATAGAACCGACATATATGTATGTATTAATTGATTTATGTAGTAAGCCTAAGATAGAATATATTAAATTCAATGAGATTAGTGATAATAAACTAAAATTAAAAAGTGATATGAATATTCGCTTTATAAATTATATACAGATTTTGAATTATATAAAAAAAGAGTTAAATATAATAATTAATGAATGTCATTCTATAATTAAACTAATGAACAAATAATTAAACAATCATTTCTGCATTAATTCTTGAATGGCTTGTATACCCTTCAACATTAAAATCACTTTCTTTAATATTATCAATATCTTTTATATCATTAATTGTTAATACAGGAAACATATAAGGTATCCTATTAATTTGTGTATTAACAGCTTCAATGTGTTGTTCATATATATGAGCATCTCCAATAATATGGACAAGTTTTCTAGGTTTATACCCAGTAATTGAACCAATAATATGTAGTAAAAATGAATAAGAAGTTATATTAAATGGTACACCGAGAAACATATCTCCAGACCTTTGATACAGTTGTGCATCAATATACTGATTTTCTATATTAAACTGAACCAATACGTGACAAGGAGGTAAAGCCATTTTTGGTATATCAACAGGATTCCAAGAAGATAAGATGAGTCTTCTACTTGATGGATCATTTTTTATTGTATCAATAATATATTTTATTTGGTCTACACCATTAGTAGGTGGTGTTTTACAATCGATATATTCACCTCCAAAATATCTCCACTGAAATCCGTAAACAGGTCCTAAATCATTTGGTTCATATAATCCCGATTTCTCAAAATCTTTAGCATTTTTATCCCATATATGAACATTATTATTTTGTAGGATAGAGTTGTCAGTAGAACCACTAATAAACCATAATAATTCTCTGAGTACAGTTTTCCATCCCATTTTTTTTGTAGTTAGTAAAGGAAATCCATTTCTTAAATCAAACTCCATACGAAGTCCAAATTTAGAATAAACATAACCATTCCTACTTGATTTTTTATCAGAATTAATTATTTCTTTTAATAAATTTAAATATTGATATTCTTGATTATTATACATATCAGAATGAATATAAGTAAGATATGTATGATCCATATTTGTTTTATCACCAAATAATTTAACCTCAGTATTTTCTTTGGACTCATTAATTAGTTTAAATTTTGATAAATCATCAACAAAATAATGTATTTTATCTAATAAAGCTACTTTTGTTAAATCCAACGAGTAATTAAACTTAGTTATATAAATTAATTCAATATAATGTTTATAATTTTTGAATAATGTATTGTATATACTAGAACCACCAATAACGAATGATTTATTATAATTTATTTTATTTTTATCAAACCATTCCATAAAATTGTCAAAGGTAACAAATGCTTTGATGTCTTTAGTAATCATAAATTCATTAATGTGATTTTTAGTAATAATAATATTTACTCTATCTTTTAATGGTTTATTAGGAATACTTTTCCAGGTGTTATAACCCATAATAACCAAATTTTTTTTATCATTATATGTCGTTTTAGTAATTTCTGCGAATTTTTTTAAATCTTCTTTAGAATGGATTAATAAATCATTATTAATACCAATTATATTGTTATTGTTAATAGACACAATAACATTCATATTAATCACCCTATACAATAAATATATAATATTAATTTTATATTAGTTAACAATGGAAATATAAAAAATTAATATTATATTTAATCAATAGAAAAGCTAACAATAATAACATCTCTTATACCTGAACCGGATGGATTTTGTGGTTTGTGTTTTACTCTACCATCCATAATAATCACAGTACCTGGTTCTATTTTTATTGTATGTTTTACATTTTGTGAATCAAGATATCTTAAATTACCATCGATTATACCATCATCTATTCTAGTATACATAAATACAGTTATTAAATTATCATAGTTATCATTTTCGCAATGCCAAGCTAATCCACTATCAATTGATTTAATACAATTATCTAGATCGTATCTGATTATATCCATAAACCATTCATTCTCATTATGTTTATGATTTTTGAGATGTAGAAAACCTGATGCTATATCTTTTATAAATACAATTAAATCATTATAATCATTAACACTATAAGAATATTCAATATGTTCTCGTTCATTCTGTTTATTTTTTGAACATATTAAATCCATAGTATTTGGATCCAATAAGTGTGTATTTCTATATACTTCTGTGGTATATATTGTATTTAATTCGAATGAAGTCATCATATTATGAAGATTCATAGAATATTGTTTCATAGAATAAACTTTTAAAAATAAATCAAATTATATATATGGATAGTATCAATAGTTATTCATCAGCCATACTTAAAATTATTGAAGCATATCTAAAAGATGATGATAGTAATAATGTTTTGTTAGAACCATTTTCTTGTATTTTAAAATTAGGATTATTATTTTATAAACCAATGGGTACTAAACTATCTATAACAAAAAATTCAATACAATTCAATGATGCTACAATATATCAGGGTGCATTAAGAACATATACAGGAGATAGTAGAGAAGACCTGCATAATTTGTGTTATCCTTTAATGATAGCTCTTAATTGGTTTCCTAAAAAAAATGAAAAATATAAATTTTTTTATGAACAATGTATATTAGGATTAACATATCTCAAAAATAATTATGATAGAAATTCATTAACAAATCACACATTATCACATTATATTGAATTAATTAACAGTGAATCAAAAGATGTGAATATAATAACAGCATCTCCATTAATGAATTCATTAAAAGATTTTTGGACAAAAGAAGAAATAAATATAATATATTTGTTATTCACATTTGCGGTCAAACAAAATGATACAGATAAAATATTTTATGTTAATATGATAGAGAAAATAATAGAAAATAAAGAAAAAAAGTTAAATGAATTTGTTAAAGAAATTAGTACAAAATATTAATAATTTTACGTCTATATATAAAAATTATTATGAATAATATTAAAGTAAGTATAATTATCCAAATAATATTACTTAATTTCCAAGGACTAGTTATAGAATAATTATACTCAGGAACAATTTGTTTTAATAAAACAGATGAATTTTGTATAGCAGATTCCATACTATTATAATCATGATATGAGTTACCTAAATGATGTCCTGTAGTAAATACTTTATATTTTTTTGATATATTAAAATTTGGTTTTAACCATCCTGGTGGAGAATATAGAAATGCTCTATCACTTTCAATCCATTCGTTATTTACTTTTTTAACATTGGGACTGAATGTTTTATATATAGGTTCTTCATTTAATCCAAATCTTTTTTTAACTAATTCAACTATTCTTTCTAAAAATTCATCTTTATTCATTTCATTTGCAGTTTTTTTTGTTTTGTGATCTAATTTTTCTGGATGGGTAACACTCACGATATACATGCTCCCATCTACATTATTAAAATATGATCCCATATCAATTGCTATTAATCCCCAAGGATGTTCATCAGATATACCCCAAGATACATTGCCATATTTTTTAAAGCTTATTGTTGCACATACATATGGTTCATACATTTGGTATTTAGATAAATTATTAAATTCAATGGGATTGTATCCAGAATAATATGGTGCATTTTTTATTTTATTAATAGCATATGGAGGAATACATAATATAGTATTATTAGTTTTAATAATTCCTTTATTAGTTATAATATTACCTATATTTATTTCAGAAACATATGTGTTTAATAATATATTAACCTTTTGTTTTATTAATTTATTTTTGAATTTATTCCATATTAAAGTATCCATCGGTTGACTTGGTTCATATATATTATAAACTATTCCGGAATCTATGCCATCTAAAAATGCATTCAATAAAGATTTATTTAAATTACCACCATCTATCAATCTAGATAATCTATTTAATTTATCTTTACCAAAATCTGTATAATCATAATTATCTGAGAAATCTTCTAATGTATAGTTAGAAGAATATTTAACTTTAAATATACAATGTATTATATATACAACTATTATTGATATAATTTCACTAAAAGTAAACTTATTAGAAAAATCTCTAAAATCTTTACTAAATATATCAAATTTGTATTTTTTAAAATTTTTGTCTCGTTCAACTCCAATTGTTTTTATCCATTCCCAAAAATCAAGATATGAGCCAAGGTAGACTCTAGGACCATGTTCAGTGTGTATTTTATTGCCATTATTATCTTCAACATATCTAACTCTATGACACCCACCTAATGTTTCTAATGATTCAATTAAACATACTTTATATCCTAATAATGATAGTTTATCTGAACAAAATATACCAGATGGACCACCACCAATTATAACATAATCATATTCCATTAATTATATAAATATATTAATATTTAGCAAAATTAATATATATATATATATATATATATATATGGCAAAAACAAAAAAGCGAGAAACCAAGAAGAAAGGAACAAAGAAGAAAGAAACAAATGTGAATTGTTCACAGTGTAAGGGATGTAGTAAATGTACAACTTGTGTACATAGTAAAGATTGTGATAAGTGTAGTTGTTGTACTAAATGTGAAAAATGCAGTGTATGTTGTAATTGTGTAAATTGTAAAAATTGTAAAGATTGTGTAGACTGTAAGGATTGTAAGGATTGTAAGAATTGTGTTGGATGCGTTAATTGCGAAGGATGTGAAGGATTAGTTAATGCTAAGAATGTTAAAATGACAAAAAAAACTAAAAGTGGAGGTCATTGTAATAAATGTGGTGGTCCTGCAGTAGTATAAATTAATTTAATTTATGCTTAATAAGATCTTTTACCAAAAGAAAACATATAATCAAACATGAATATAAAAAATATACAAGTACATACATATAACATTAATTCATTAAATTGATCACTTTGTATACCTAAACCAAATCCTTCAATTAAATTAGTTTTTTCTTTAGTTTTAATATCATCTTTCATAGTTTTCATTTCATCTAATAAATCATTAATTAATGATTTGTATTTTTGGTCTAATTCCTCAAATAATTTTTTATTAATAGTATTCACTTCTTCATCGAGAGGTACATTAACTGGTTTTTCTGGTCTAATAACTTCTCTTTTTTCAAGTTGTTCAATTCTCTTAGACAAATTAATATTATCAGCATTATTCATAACCATTGGATCTTGAATATTATTTTTAGTTTTTTTCTCTTTATTGAATCCTGGAAATGCATCTTCTAATCTACAATAAGCTGTCATTAATAATATATATATATAAATATTATATTTTTAATAATATAAATGTATGAATTTGATTTATCTAAAAATAAATATGTTTTAGGAATAACTATGATAATTATTAATATAGGATCAAGATTTTTATTAGATGAATTAACTCCTAAACAAAAAAAATTTATCAATAAACCATTAATTAGAAGAATAACAATATTTTGTATATTTTATATGGCAACAAAAGATTGTATAGCAAGTTTAGTATTGACTGGATTTTTTATAATATTTATTGGAGATATACTAAAAGATGAAGATCCAGAAATTAAAGAAAAAAATGAAGAACACGAAAAAATATTAAATGAGATAGAAATAGTTTTGTCTAAATATTCAAAGTAATGCCATCATTTTTTGATTCTCCACTATTTAATGATATTGAATCTAAATCTACATTATTTGGATCTAAATTCATCTGATTAATAATATCATCCAATTCATCAGTTGGTGGACTCATTTCTGATCTACCTGGTTTACTTCCACCACCACCTCCACCCATTAAACCAGACATCATGCTCATCATATTAGGCATTCCGCCACCACTACTTTGTTGCTTAGGTGGACCTCCACCACCCATGCCATTTACAGCAGCCTCAGCAAATTGTTTCTTTAATTCTGGATTTTGGCTAAATACTTGGTCCATTCCTGGTAATGATGTTTTAAACATTGTATTAGTTAAATGGAACATAAATGCACTACCACCTAACATAAACAATAATTTTAGTTCAGGTGATGTTTCTCCTGGACCACTATATTTCTCGGCTAGTTCTTCAAATACTTCATCATAATCATGAATATTCTCATTCACAGATTCCGACCAACCATCTAACTTAATACTAAATGGATCAAATCTACCATTTAAAAATTCAATACCAGTAATACAAGCCATTAACATCTTTCTTTGAAACTTTACTGAATTCTCTAATTCTCTTTGCTTCTTTAATTTGGTGTATTCATTTCTCATATCGTCTAAGTGAGAATTCATTGTATAATTCATAGTAGTTCTAATACCTTGAGACTCTAACTTCTTGAATTTATATATTAAATCAATTTTCTCATTCTTGATATCTTGTGATGTCATTGTATGAATCGGTTTAAATTCATTATCCTCTTCATCTGATATAACATTATCTAGTATTGGATCAGATAATGGTATACTTTTAGATTCAGTACTTTCGTTCGGTGTACTTGAAGATATCTTTGGTGAAGACGGTTTATCAAAAGATGGTTCATCAAAAGTAGTATCAAATGATATATCATTTGTTTTTTCATTGACAATTTTGATATCATCTGTTGTATTTGATGTTGGTGATTTTACTTTACTTGGATCAACTAATAAATCTACACCCAACAATTCATTAGAATCTATATTGTCATTATCTAAATTTAAATCATCCATTGTTATATTTTGAATACCATCATCTATATTAACTTCAAAATTATCTGTCATTTAATTAATAATAAGAAAGATTTATTATAATATATACGCATAATTTTTAAATAGATAAATAGTCTTGAATATTTTCTGGTAACTCTTCTATCTTTGTATCATAGTATTGTTTAATTATATCTAAATCAGGCATTTCTTTTGTTAATGCAAAATTAATAGCGACACCTTTTCTTCCATAACGACCACTTCTACCAATCCTATGTATATATGTTTCTTTATTAAATGGTATATCGAAGTTAATTACCAATGATAATTGCTGAATATCAATACCTCTTGACAATAAATCTGTTGATAACATTATTCTTGTTTTACCAGCTCTAAAATCATTCATTTCTTTTTTTCTATCATCTGATGATAATTCTCCATGGATAAAAGATACAGGATATTCATTACTTGTTAATTTTTCTAGTAAATTTGTCAATGACTTTTTTGAATTTAAATAAATAATACATTGATTTAAACTAATGCTTTTATACAAATCAACTAAAACATCATATTTCCATGAATAATTATCCAATTGCACATAAAATTGCTGGATACCTTCTAATGTTAATTGTTCTTTGTTAACTAGTATTCTATTTGGATCTGACATAAATTTATCAGTTAATTCAAGAATAGATTCAGGTATAGTTGCACTAAATAAACATATTTGTGCTGTTTTCGGAATATACCTTATTATTTTGTACATACATTCTAAAAATCCTGTTGATAACATCTCATCTGCTTCATCTAATGTTAATATACTAATATCATTAGTATATAATTCTTTTCTCTCTATCATATCTAATATTCTACCAGGTGTACCAATAACTATATGTGGATTACTTCTTAAACTAATAATACTCTCATTTATTGGTGTTTTCCCTACAAGTGTTATTATTTTAGATTCATAATAATTATTTAAATTACTAATTACATCATAACATTGATATACCAATTCGTGTGTTGGACACATAATAATTGCTTGCAGTTTATCACTACTTTTATCTATATTATTTAAAACACCAACACTAAATGATGCAGTTTTCCCTGTACCAGATTGAGCTTGTGCTATTAAATCTTTTTTAGTATTCATCTGTGGTATAGATTTAACTTGTATATCAGATGGTTTTTCATACCCATATGAATATATTCCTCTCAATATCTCATCATTTATCCCTAATTCTTCAAACGACATTTTATATATATAATAATTTATCTTTAATTAATATTAAAGATATCTTGTATATTCTTTAATAATTTTATTGGGTCAGAACCAGAAAATCTCATTTTTACTTGTTTACCTTTAATCAATATAAATGTAGGTACAGATTTTATATCATATTTACTAGATATAGAATCATTATCATCAATATCTATTTTGTATATATCTAGATTATTTATTTTAGTGAATTTTTCTTTAATTATTGGAGCCATTCTTTTACAAGGACCACACCAACTAGCAGTAAAATACAATAATACATATTTTTCTGTTTTATCTAGTATATCATCAATATTTGTATCATCATTATAATCAATGACTTCTGTTAATTTATCATTCATTTATATGTTTCATATAATTTATTTTTTGAAGTTTAACTAATAATTTGAATTATATTTTTAAAATATTATTAACTACAGTGAGAGGTTTGTCTGGAGAGTGAAGAACCATGAGGAGTAAATATGTTTTTGGAGACGATTGGGATATAGATAATAAATGGACTAAACTAGGGGACAGTAGAAAATGTGTGACGCACGATGTGTGTAGTAATCAATCTCACCAGAAGGAAGTCATTAATACCCTAGCCAATTTATTTATCCAACAGTTAACTACTGGTGGCTACAATGTCAAAGTTCCCAAACAATCTGTTTATGAAAAAATTCTCTTGTGTGTTTCTGATGCGAATGAACCAGAAGAGACACTACAAACACCTGTGCGTATCTGGCTCTCATATCAAAAGTCGAGAGTCTGTGATGAATACAGAGTCATCATGGAGATCAGTTTTGTCTGGCCTGGATGGATGGGTACCCGACCAGGGTATTCAATGGTGAATGAGTTTGATAATTATGAGAAAAAATGGGTTACGACTCATAAACAAGGTGTATATTTAACACCACCGTGTATCCATTGTCATACTATATTCAATCGGATTAAATGTGTGTAAAACTGTATTATAAACTGTAGATAAATAAATAAGGTTAGTCCTAAAGAAAGTTAGGGAGGTGGACCTATTTTCTTTTATTATATTATATGATAGCATCACAAGAATTATATAATATATTTGAAAATACATATTATAATAGTATTAATAAATGTGGTGGTAATATATACCTATTAGAATTTTTTGAGTATGTATATTTTCCGACACATTACAATCATAAAAAATTATAGTTAAATAAATAATTTGATTTTTTTTATATTTTTTTACTATTACTTAGATAAAACATTTTTGAGAAAGGGTATAATGAGTTGTGTTGTATTAGCAATTGGTGTTGTATTAGTCACAACAAAGTTGATTCAACAATTAAAAAAAGATAAGGGAGAGGTGGTAGAGAAAGTAGTGATATTTATAGAGAGAGATGACCCAAAAAATGACGGAGAGATTATTCCAGAGGTTTGTTATTTGAATGATAGACCTTAGAAAAAATATAGGTGAGCGACCTTGATACGCTAGAATGCTTTTGCTATCGGAAATGTTTAATACATTTTTTTTATTCTTCTTTAACAATCATATTAATTTTAGGATTTGTATGAGTACCATTAATACTATCAGAAAATCCAAATTTCTGTTTTTGCCAAGCAATCAATCTATCCTTAAAAGTTATCTTGTCAATCTTAATATTTTTACCATAAACCAATTCGATCCATGATTCATAATAATTACATAAATCTCTGAATGATGTAGTATCATCACGACATTCAACAACTTGATCAGATAACCATTGACCAATAATATCATTGTGATTCTTATAATTTTCAGTTTCCATACGAATAGATTTAGGTATATCAATCTTGTTACTATCCAACATACACCACTCCTTCATCAATAAACCCATAAATATAAGATTCCAATCAGGAACAATATCTTGAAGTGATTTATCTGCTTTATAAATATTTTTATCATGATTGACTTCTTTTGGATCATCTACAAATCTTGAATTGAATGGATATACTTGAACCCTTCTCCATGCACCATTTGTTTTATCTTCAATCTTAGGCTTATCATTACACATCAACACAATTTCGAATTGAGGCTTGAATTCAAATGGTTCTTGATATAAGTTTCTCGCTAAAATCATATCTCCACCACTCAATTCCTTCATCTCACCCGCATTTATCTTTTCATTCTCATCTGGTTCTTGCATATAACACAAACGAGCTCCTCTTGTCCTTGCTTTCTCTGGACAAGCAGCATTACTCGATTTTCTTTTTTGTGTTAATAATGTTACTGGTATATTCATACAATATGAACCAAGTGTATATCTGATTAAATCAATCAATATAGATTTACCATTACCACCTGAACCGGTCCATATACTAAATCTATTAGAAACATTACCACATAAACGACTAGCAATATATTTTAAACAATAGCTACGAATCTCTCC
>TARA_B100000674_G_C37979546_1_pt1 | contig 10892 bp, 8 predicted proteins | sample TARA_B100000674 | Tara Oceans TARA_B100000674 (sample SAMEA2622759) | marine metagenome | biome: marine biome (ENVO:00000447); feature: surface water layer (ENVO:00002042); material: "saline water (ENVO:00002010), including plankton (ENVO:xxxxxxxx)" | depth 5 m
ATTATTTTAAATAATTTAATTTAAAATATGTTTTTTAGAATTTTAATAATAATTGCAACTGTATTTTGCTCTTCTTTCATTATAGCTATTGATTTTAATAGTAAAAGTTTTCAAATAGGCTTAATTCAATATGAGCCTGGTGATTGGAACTCAGATCAATCTGCACTTACAGAACTCATAAAGTTTATAAAATCAAATACCAATATACCAATTACATCTATTAAAAGAGATGTAGATTTAAAAATGAAAATTGGGAGCAATAAATTTTACAAAACAAAATATCTATATATGACAGGACATGGTGAAAAAAGAAGTGATGGGTCATGGCATGGTATAAAATTCAAAAAAAATGAAATAAAGGCTATGCGAAAACATCTGCTTAATGGTGGTTTTCTTCATGTTGATGACAATTATAATTTTGATAAATCTTTTTTCAATGAAATGAAAAAAGTTTTTCCTGATAAAGAATGGGTTGAATTAAATGAAAATCATATTTTATTTAATATATATTTTCAATTTAAAAATGGTCTTCCTAAAATTCATGAACATAATAATAAAAAACCAAAAGCTCTAGCTTTATACCATAATGAAAAGATCATTGCAATTTATACTTTAGAATCAGATTTGGGAGATGGTTGGGAATCTGATCAAGAACATGAAAGGGTAACTGGAACAATTTTAAATGAAAGTAAGCGATTAGATGCTCTTAAAATGGGAGCAAATATACTTATTTTTGCATTAAGTCAATAATCATGAAATTAATACAGAACTTTATAAAAACATATATTAATAGAAAATTGAAATACCAAACTATTAATACTTTAATCAGTTTTTTAGTAGTTTTAATTTCATTTTTTATAATTTTAATTTTTATTGAAATTAATGCTTATTTAAATCCAATTATAAAACAAAAAATATTTAGTTTAATCTATTCGATAATATTTGTTTTTATAATTTTTTTATTATTAAGATTTTATATTCATAAACATAATATTTTTAATAATTCTAATTATTCAAAAGTAGCAATTGAGCTTATTGAAAAAATTCCAACAAAAGATCGAATAATCAATGCTCTTCAAATTTATTCAAAATATGATTCGAAAGATTCTTATTCTGATCTTACAATAAATGCAATTAATCAACTAGAAAATGAACTTAAAAATATTAATGTTTATAATATTAGTTTGTCGATTTACAAAAAAAATATTTATGCTTTGACAATTTTATTTGTGATTTTTATAGCTATTTTAAATTTTAATAATTTTTATAATGCATATTATAGACTATTTAATAAAAATAAGGAATTTCATAGAAATATACCATTTTCTTTAAATTTATTTCAAGCTGAAACTAACAACTATTTTTATAAGGGAGATAATGTTAAAATAATTGTTAATTCAAAAGGGGATTCTCCAGACAAGATTGAATTTTACATCAAATCTAAAAACATGTCTAAAAAGATCGACAAATACAAAACAAAACAAACTTATGAACTAAATTTAAATAATATTAATGAAGAAACTAAGGTTTGGGCAAGATATAATCATGAATCTTTCTTTCCATTTAATAAATATTCATTATTAACAGATACTTTTTATATTAAAATCAAAAAACGACCTGAAATAAAAAGGTTGGATTTAATTGTTAATCCTCCAAAATATTTAAACATTGATAAAATCAATCATAATCCAAGTATGAAAAAAATTGAAGCTGTAGAAGGTTCTAAATTAAGCATTAAAGCAATTTATGATAAAAATATTAAAAATGGATATATCTCATTTAATAAAGATAGTGTAGTAAACATTCAATCTAATATAAATGAAATTGATACAGAAATAAATATTAATTCTTCTTTTGATATTGAAATAAAATGCACTGATCATGATAATTATGAAAGCATACCAATAAATTATAAAGTTATTAAAATTAATGATATGGCTCCTCAAGCATTTATCAAATTTCCAAAAGATGATTTTAACCTAAAAGACAATATGTATATCCCATTAGAAGTAGAAGTTTTTGATGATTTTGGAATAAGTTTTATCAATTTAAAATATAATATCAATAAACCATATTATTTAATTCAAGATACTCTTACATATGAAATTCCTATTAAAAAAGTAAACGAGTTAAATAAAAAAAATATGAATTTTACTTATAACTGGAAGGTTAAAAATTTAAACCTATCTCCAGGAGATGAATTGATTTATTGGATTACTGCATATGATAATAAAGAAAATGAGCACAATATTGGATTATCTAATAAATTTAGAGCTTACCTACCCGCATTAGAAGAATTATACTTTGAAGTTGAAGAAGAGCAAGAAGTGATTGAACAAAATTTTGACGATATGTTAAATTCAGTTGATGAACTTAAATCTATGTATGATGATATATCAAAAGATATTTTAAAAGAGCAAGCTGGTTTTGAACAATCTCAGGAAATTGCTTCAATGAATGAAGAATTACAACAAATTTCTGAAAAAATAAAAAATCTTGAATCAACAATTGAAACAATAGAAGATTTGAATAATAAAAATAATTTAATAAATGAACATTTAGGTGAAAAAATAGAAAAATTACAAAATATTTTTCAAGATATGTTAAACTCAGATTTAACAAAATTATTAGATGAACTTCAAAATTCAATAAATGAAGATGATTTCAAAAAATCTTTGGAACAACTAAACAATTTAGATTTTGAAATTGATGATTTAGAATCACAATTAGATAGAATGATTAATTTGTTTGAACAAATTGTTGCTGAACAAAAATTAAATGAACTGATAAAAAAAATTGATAAAATGTCTGAGTTTCAAGATAAAATTTCTGAAACTATAAATCAAAATCATAATGAGAAAAATATTGATCCAATGTTAAATAAGCAAAAAGACAATTTATCTGATTTTGAGGAAAAGTTACAGCAAGCAATGGATTTAACTCAAAATCTTGATTCAGTCACAACAAATAAGATAAAGAATTTAACTGATAGCCTACAGTTAAATACGATGAATGATTTACTTGAAAAAATTTCGAATCATAAAAACAAAGATTCTATGATAGAAAATAGCAATAAAGTAGAAAAAAAGTTAGATAGTGTTAAAAATGAATTAAATAAAATAATTGAGCAATATCAAAAAAAATCTACTTTAGAAATGTTAAATTTGTTTTCAAGAATAATAAAAAATTTGATTGATATGTCGTACGAACAAGAACAATTAATGATTTTAAGTATGAATCTTAAATCTAAAAAAGATACTATGATATTTAATATTGCAAAAAAAGAAAACATTCTTATGCAACAATATAAAAGTGTTTTTTTACAAATCTCCGATTTATCCAACAAAAGTTTTCATATATCAACTAAAACATCAAAAACTTTCAGTCAAATATTTGTTTATCTTTCTAAAACTATTGCTGGACTAGAACAGGGTAAAATTTCAGATTCAAAAAAAAATCAATTAAAAACTATGACATATATCAATGAGACAATATTACAGTTAATATCTGCAATGGATGATATGCAAGGCTCAGGAGAAGCTTCTGGATATAGTCAATATTTAGAATCTATGGAACAATTAATGGCAGGGCAACAACAAATTAATCAAGGGATGAATTCACTCATTCCAATGCCATTCGGACAACAACAAAATGGTAATGGACTAATGGAAAGTTTAATGCAAAAGCAACAACAACTTAAAAATCAACTCGAGCAATTAATGGATGAAAATTCAACATCATCAACTAATAATCAAGGAGATGGACTTGGAAAAGCATTAGATGATATAGACAAGATAATTGAAGATTTTAAAAAAAATAAAATTACACAGGAAAGCATTGATAGAGGAAAACAAGTTTATAGAAGATTACTTGAACATAAAAATGCGCTTCAAAACAGAGGTTATGATGATAAATGGGAAGCTACAGAAAATATTAAAAATGAGTGGAACAAAACAAATATTATTGACCAAGCTAATTCCAAAAATAAAGAATTAAATAAATTATATAAATCATTAGATGATATTGATAAGAATCAAAATATATCAAATGAAAATAAAAAAATTATTCAAGAATATTTAAAAATTTTAATTAATGAAAAGATAGATGAAAAGTAAATTTAAAAATATAATGATTATATTGATATTAATTTCATTTTCTTTAGGTCAAACAGGAAATGATGAATACAATTTACGCAAGCAAGCTGAAATATATTATCAACAAAAAAAATATGATGACGCACTTGAAATATATTTAAATATCTTCAATCAAAACCCAACTAGTTATGAATATTTAAGAAAATTAAAGAATATCCTAACCCAAAAAAAAGAATACAGTCAATTAATAAATTGCTACAATAAATTTATATCTAGCACAACAAACAAAAAATTAATATTTGAGGCTGAAACTGATCTAATTGAATTTAAAATTTGGAATCAAGAATCAGATTGGATTAATGATTTATATTTAATGGAACAAAAATACGAAAATGAAAAAAATAATATCTATAAATTTGAATTTATTCTTTTAAAGGTATCTAAAAATAAAAAAATAAATGAAGTTTATGATTTTATTTTACATATTAGAATGAAATATAAAAAACCCGCTTTTTTTTCTAAGAAATTAATTTCAATATTTGCTGATCAAGCAGATTATAAAAGATCAATAAATGAATCAATTTTATTTATTACAGAATCTGAAAAAACAAATAAAATAAGTGCAATAACAAAAAATTTAATAGTTGATCAAATATTTGAATATTTAAATAAAATATTAATTAATAATCAGATTCATAAAAATTATTTACCCATTACTAATAAACAACTAAACTCAAATCTATTTTTAACTATTAACCAAAATATTGCATATGAACATACAGAAATTGAATATATTATAGGAATTTATAATAAATTAATTCAACTTAATATTAGAAAAGATGACTCAAAATTAAATCTTTCAGATATTTATGTAAATGTTTTTACTGATTTAGATTCCGCATATTTAATTTTAGATAAACTAGATAATTCAACAAATATAAATACATATCAAAGTGTTATAACAAAAAAATGTAATATTTTACTATCAAAAGGTTATATAGATTCTGCATTGAAAGTAATTAATGAAGGCAATCAAAAAATTGAAAAATTTACAAATAATCAAAAAAAAGAAGCTATTAAAATTAAAGAATTAGAAATAGCATTATATAAGGGAGACTACACAATTTTTAATCAACAATTAGATTCATTAATTGCTCAAGTTAAAGTTAATAGTAATACCTATAATGATTTACTAGAATTAAAAATGATTTCTCTCTATTTTGCTAATGATAGTGAAAAATTTACAAAATATGCAAATATCTTATATAAAATTAAATTGAATAAAAGTTTTGAATCAATTTTAGAATTGGTTGAACTAATCAATGATGAAAATATTTTAATTTCAGAATTAGCCCATTATCAATATGCTTTAATTGAATTACAAAAAGGAAATACATTAAATACACAAAAACTTATAAAACAAATGAAAATGAAAACAATCTATAGTGAAATTTCACTTATTATAGATGCAGAAATTGAAGATAAAATTAACAAAAATTATAAAAATGCTATCATATTTTATGAATCAATATTAGAAAAATATCCCAACACTATATATAAAGAAAATATTCTTAAAAGATTAAATGAACTTAATAAATTAATAATAGAGAAATATGATTTATGATTAATATGAAAATTTTGATTATATGCATTTTATTAAATGTAGTTTATACATTTAGTAAAATTTTAATCCCAATGGACGAATTACAAACTAACCATTTAAAAGCATATGGAATTGCATTTTCAAGTTTAGAAAAGCAAAATAAAGTAGAATGGCTCTTAAATTATAGAGGAGGGTCATTCATTTTAAATTTTGATAATAATATTAAAAAAGAATGCTTACTTAAAAATGTTTATTATGAAACCTTATCAATTGAAAAAATTTCATTAATATATGCCGCTCTAGAAGAGGAAAATATGGAGCTAGTTATATTAGATAAAACACCTAAGATTGCTGTATACTCTCCTCCTAATCAACAACCATGGGATGATGCAGTAACTCTAGCTTTATCATATGCAGATATAAAATATGAAGTAATTTTTGATGATGAAGTTATGAATGGTGACTTATATAAATATGATTGGTTACATTTACATCATGAAGACTTTACTGGGCAATATGGAAAATTTTATAGGTATAGAAATCAAAATTGGTATAAAGAAATGGAAAGTAGCTTTACCAAAACAGCAAAGAAATATGGCTATGATACAGTTCATAAATTTAAAAAAAATATTGCTGTTAAAATACGAGACTATGTTAGTAAAGGTGGCTTTTTATTTGCTATGTGTTCAGCAACAGATTCATTTGATATCGCATTATCATTTTATAATGTAGACTTTGCACATTCAGTATATGATGGTACTCCAATAGATAAAATTAATATTTCAAATATTGATTATAGTAATGGTATTGCTTTTGAAAATTATGAACTTTATACTGACCCAACTATTTATGAATATTCAAATATAGATTATCCCTCTAGTCATCAGCCTACAACAAGAAGTGCAGAATCTGATTATTTTACATTATCTAATTTTTCAGCTAAATGGGACCCAGTGCCAACTATGCTTGTACAAAATCATATTACTAATATTAATGGCTTTATGGGGCAAACAACTGGCTATAATAAAAAATTTTTAAAATCACACGTTTTAATTCTTGGTGAAGATTTATACACTGAACAAGTAAAATATATACACGGAAACATTGGGAAAGGAACATTTACATTCTTAGGAGGACATGACCCTGAGGATTATAGGCATTTTGTAGGTGATCCTCCAACAGATTTAGATTTGCATAGAAACTCTCCAGGATATAGGCTTATTTTAAATAATATTTTATTTCCTGCAGCAAAGAAAAAACCAAAAAAAACCTAAAGGACTGGCCCTGTATAACTTTGAGCACTTTCATATTTTTTCATTCCATTATTCCAAAATACTCTTGTAAGTATAAACAATAAAATGACAACAATTATTTGAGTGATTAAATACTTAAAATTATTTGTATTTATTCCGTAAAGCAGTATTCTTGAAGGTACTGATGCTACTAAAGCCATTGGTAAGATAGTAAATAAAATTTTTCTTACTAATCCAGTATATATACTATCAGGTCTCATTGAAAATTTCATAATTTCATGTGTTAGCCATCCTCCAGTCCTAAAATCTCTAAAATAAAATGTTAGACATGACATGATAAATTCAATACAATACCAAATTGTAACACCAAGCATCAATGAAATAAAAAATAGTAAAAGATTAATTATGCTTAGAGAATTGGGGTGAAATAACTGTAACACATTTACTAATATAACTAATAAAATTATAAAGCTAATAATAGTATAGCTTCTTATATATCTAAAAGAAATTAAAAATTGAGAGTTAACCGGTCTAAGCAATATAAAATCTAAACTACCTGTCCTAATGTGTTCTTTTAAATAACCTGCTCCATCAAATAACATCATAAATAATGTATCAACAAAAAATGTAGCAATTAAAAAAACTAAAATTGCTTCACGATCAAAGTCTCCAAGCATTTTAGTTTTGGAATATATTACTTCGAAAAAATAATACCATGTGATATAATAAATACCATCTACGAATAAGCTACCTATAAAATTTGTTTTATATTCCATATCTCTAGCTAAACTGTATTTGAAAATTGAATACCATAAACTAAAATATCTACGCACCATATGCCTCATACCTTCTAATACCTATATTATACAATAAGCTACTTAAAAAGCGCATTATAAAACACCACATTAAACCAATGAAAAGTAAATGAATCCAATGAGAATAATTCACTTGTTGTGCCATAGCTATATCAACTGGAAACTTAATTAAATATGGTATAGGTGTATAATTAATCAATTGATTATATCCTACAGGAAAAAAATCTAAAGGAATAATTTGACCTGCTAAAACAAACATTGATATATTATATGCAGCAAGCAATGCTCTTACCTCACCAAACCAAAAAGCAAAACATACCATAAAAAAATATATACTATATGATAAATAAATTGATAATATCAATGCTAAGATAAAAAAAGGAATCTGAATTGAATTAATAAATACAATATTATTAAAAATAATCGGAGAAAAAATAATTAATAATGAATAAGGCACATAGTATAAAATATTTGTGCCAATAAAATTCATTAAGTGATAACTAAAAAAAGATAAAGGTTTTACAATGTATTGATTCATAAAACCTTGTCTAATTTGCATGATCATTTCATGAGATGTAACCCATGAAGATTTTAACTGTCCAATGATCATAGAAAGAAAAATATATGCAATTAACCTATTAAAAGTCCATTGAGTTGTTAAACCCTCAATAGTTTGACCTATATTTTCTGAAGCATATACCATACTCCAAATTAAATATTCAACAAGTAATCCTGATAAAATAGCAAATAAACCCACCATACTATTGGCTTTATATTCTAATGCTGTGATCACAGAAGCTCTTAAAATAGAACTGTATTTTTTATACCATAAAATCATTTATTTAAGATAATTTTCTGGATCCTCAAAAAAAGAACGCATTGTTTCCTCTACAGGTAAATCTTCAATTTGAAAAGATTGTGATTGACTTACTTCAAATAAATCTTTTAGTAACTCATTTAAAAGTCGATCATCAAGTTGTGCAGTTAAAATATTATTATCTATATTTATACTATATTTTTTTTCTAAGTGATTGATATTTTCTTTTGAAATTGATTTATCAAAATTATAAATAAGCTTTTTTGTAGGATTTATTTTTTTTATAAGATCAGAAAAATCACCATCATATAAACCTTTACCTTTATTCATAACAAAAACTCTTTTACACATACTATCAATATCATTCATATAGTGGCTAGTAATAATAAAAGTAGCATTATATTGTTCATTATAATATTTAACAAATTCTCTAATTTTTGCCTGTGACATAACATCTAAACCTAACGAAGGCTCATCTAACATTATTATTTTTGGTTTATGAAGTAATGAAGCAATAATTTCCATTTTCATTCTTTCGCCTAAAGATAAACGTCTGACCTGTGTGTTTAATTTATCCTTAACACCTAATAGCTCAATCATCTCATTTAGAATTTTGCTATAATCATTATCATCAATTTGATATATTCTTTTATTTAATAAAAATGATTCTGATGCTGGAATGTCCCACCATAACTGATTTTTCTGACCCATAACAACTGTAATCATTTTTAAAAATTTATGATTTCTATTCCAAGGAATATACTTATCTATTTCAATGGAACCTGACGTAGGATGCAATAACCCAACCATTAACTTTATCAAAGTTGTTTTACCTGCTCCATTTTCACCTAATACTCCTAAAATTTCACCTTCTTCAATATGTAAATTGATATTTTTTAAAGCTTGAAAATTAGTGTATTTCCTATTGAAAAAAGATTTAAAAGCACCGATTAAGCCTGGTTCTCTATCATAAGTTTTAAAAGATTTTGATATATTAGTAACTTTAATACTCAATGCAGTTTCCAATAAAATTAATATCTAATGCATTAGCATTTGGATCTGATAATACAACATTATCTAAACAAATATCAGATGTTACATTTTCAAAAGTTACAGTTATTAGGACATCATTACTTCCTGATGGAATTATATTTCCTGATAATGAATAACCTAATATTATACCAGTATCAACGTTGCTAGAAACTGAAAATCCAAATTGATCAGAAAGACCTCCATAATGTTCTGTAATTGTTGATCCAACAATTGTAAATTGAAAACCACTAATATCTTCTGAAGTATTAATAATTATATCTGCTGAATTATTTGTATATGAACCAAAATCTATAGATATAAAATTTAAATTAGATCCTCCAGTGGTTGATGAAGAATTTTCATCGTTTGCTAGAGAATCTGTACATCCAAATAATAATAAGATTATAGTTAAATAATAAATTGATGATCTGAACATTATTTGATTAAGGAAACTTTTCTTGTAGCTGTGTAATGTGGTGTAGTCAACCTTATAAAATATATACCAGCTGGAATATTTTGTGCATTCCACATAATAGAGTAATAACCTGCAACTTTGCTACCTTTGTCTAAAGTTGTAATTAATTTTCCATTAATATTATAAACAGATAAATCTACATTTGATACTTCAGGTATTCCATATTCTATTGTAGTTACTGGATTAAATGGATTTGGATAAGAGTCTCCTAAAATATATGATTCTGGTATAATTGAATCATCAATTGAAAGTGATTCATATCGTAATGTAAACTCAAAAATATCATTACAGGGAGTTGTATATTGACCATCAGAATCATCTTGAGCAATAACTTCCCAGTTGAATACTATATTTTCACCTTCAACTAACTCATCAAGATCATCTAAAATAAATGATAATGGTACAGGTAATGACTCCGATCCATGATTTTCTAAAGATAATTCAACTACACCAGTATTTTGATTAGTAATAGTAATATTATATGTAACTTCATCATCTTGATTTAAATCAATACTTTGCTCCCATGTAAAATCAATAAATATTTGATCACAATTTGGATCAAAATCTGGATCAAAACATTCATCAAAAACAATCTCAATATTATCTTCTGGGTTTAATAGGTTAAATGCTGATGGAGCATATTCACAACAATCATCACATGAAATTATTGCGGTATCATCATAGTTTTCAGCTATCTCATCAGTACAACCCGTACATGTTTCATTATCATTTTCATCAATATTATCACAAACTCCACAATCATCAATTACTGCATCACCACCACATTCATCATTACAATCATA
>TARA_B100000674_G_scaffold244494_1_pt1 | contig 10892 bp, 7 predicted proteins | sample TARA_B100000674 | Tara Oceans TARA_B100000674 (sample SAMEA2622759) | marine metagenome | biome: marine biome (ENVO:00000447); feature: surface water layer (ENVO:00002042); material: "saline water (ENVO:00002010), including plankton (ENVO:xxxxxxxx)" | depth 5 m
CAAGTTTCAGAAGTTAGTCCAAGTCGTCAAAATAAATCTAAGAAATTAAGTGCTAACTTCTGGGATAATGTCTCTGAAGGCGTGGCAAAAAATGAGGCTAAGTCAAACGAAATTTGTGCAGACCCTAATTGCTCAAAACCAGTTTCTGCTTTCGATTTCCGATGCTTTCAGTGCCGTGGTAGATTTTGTGCTGATTGTGAAACCGGCACCAGCATAATGTGTAAGACATGCTCATAGAAAAATCTCTTTTTTATGAATTGAATTTTTGGGAATCATTGCTGATGATTTAATAAGTTCAACCCTCATCTTCCCTTCTTTACTCCTAGCATAAAATAATTCAGATGGGCTAACAAAATGATTCCAGTAACGTTGGAAAATCTCTGCCTTCTCTTTCGATGCTGCAAGTATTTTAGGTACTGTGTGGTACATCACTAAACGTTCCTTGACAGGTCGGAAAAATTTAGCAATCACTTCTGGCATAATTTTTGATAACCAAGTTTCTGTGATGAATTTAGAAGAACGTGAAATCACATACCTAGGCTTTTCGATCGGACCGAGAACCTCCTCCAAACAATCAGCGAAAACTGCGCTTTCTTCTTCTGTGGCATTCTCAAGATGTAAGCGCACCCAACCACCTCCACGATTGCCGCCATCGGGCTGGCAACTTCTTGAAATCATTCCAAGATGAATCAAACTGTTAACGATTGAAAGTGAAATGGCCTTGACAATTGATTCATCGGTCCACGGTGTTTTTTCTTTACCAAACGAAAAACCACCTCCAGCGCCAACGCTCAATTTTGCTTCAATCGCTGATTTTGGTTTCGCATTGAAAGGCTGACCAATACCCCATAATTGTCTGACATGACTTCTACTTTTGCTTCTTCTAAGCATATCTTCATTAAACGCTGACATTCCTTCACTAACGCCTTCCGGTTCTGCTTCGGTAAATGCTGCATGGACGTGTCCCACACCTTTCTCAATGGCCCCGTCATCACAAACTCCATACAATTGCTTGTGTTTTTTCTTAAACCGCTCATAATCTGAAAATCCATTGGTAAACTCCTCTGCTAAACAAACAACATCCCAATTGTTAGCAACCTTCTCAGGCCACTGTTTATCCAATCTAATTGATCGACCTCTAAGTTGATTGATGCTCATGCTTGTTGTAACTGTTGTCAAGTCTATCAATACATTAATTCTCGACGCATCCCAACCTTCCCCTAATAAGCCTCTAGTCCCAATAAGACATTTTGTAATTCCTTGTTGAAAGAATTCTGTTATCATTAAGGAATAATATCGAGGAATCCAATCCTTGCCTCTGCCAACAATTTCATGATAATCTCCCCTAATTTCATCAACCAATGTGATTGCAAGGTTTCTTTCTGCAATCCAACTATTGGCGGCAGTTAAAAATTCATCTGCGAGGTCATCGTCAACCAATACTGTGCTACCAGTCATTAAAATTGGATTGAGAATATCTACATTATCGCACTGAACGGCTTGTCTAAAGGCAGCAACTGCTCCGCCAGCTTCATCGTCCATTACCCCTTCGACTAATGTTGTCGCCGAGGTTTTTTCAAAATCTGTAATCACCACCGCTCGAATATCCCCCCCTAATGCTTGCATCTCTGAGGCTAAGATTGTTGAAATTGCTCGTACCTTTGAGGATGCATAAGCCATAATTCTACCCACTGGAGAGGCACAAGGCCTAATTCCGGTCTCCGTAATTTGAGTACCTAACATTCTCAAACGCTGGGTAACTAATTCTGCTTTGTCGTGATCTAATTCTGACTCGCTTCTGCGTAATCCGTGCCTAACATAACGGTCCAAAACAGGCCGCAATACAGCCAATTTATTCTGGTATGAGTTTATTAGATGGTCGGGAGGATGAGGAATTCCTTTCGGTATGCTACCGATTGTATTTAACAAAAAGGCTCTACCTGCATTGGCAAACTCGCCACTTCTTTTGCTAAACTGTTCCCATGTTTCCTGCTTCCCGCCCGGTGATTTCCTTTCCTCAAGCGCATTGAATACCCATTGATCTATTGGTAGTGTGGCATTTGGATAATCTTGCTCTTGAAACAACTCAGCAAGTAGTGCTTGAAACTCTTCATCCACTTTAGCAACATAACTTAGCTCGTTTTGAGATGGCCGGACAAAAAATGCCAAATCTTGGTATGGAGCAAGATTCGAATCCCTGACCAAGGCTGGAACTGGGACCTCATAATCGATTTCACCGAAAAATTCCTGATACCTTTTACCATCTTCTTCTTCATAATGTTGAAAATCTGGTGGGGTTGCTGTTAAACCTAAGACAATCGGATTATCAAAATATTCTCTCACTTCCGTGAGAACCCTACCCCAATGATGTAGTAAGTGATGGCATTCGTCAAGAATTATCATCCCGATACCAATTTCTTTCAAGCGTTGGAGATTATTTTTTGCCGATTCACTCAAAGTCCATAATGCATTTCCATGTTTAGAAAATTCGTCCCTAACCTTCTTTCTATAGACCGAAAGTCTATCTTCGTAATAAGCATTATTTTTTGTTTTTAGGTCTTCTATCCAACCTAATGCATTTTCTTCATCTATCGCCTCTTCGTTAGATATTAGATTCTCTATCCAAAGTTCAATAGCTGCTTCATTTAATTCTTCGCCACCCCTTTTTGGCATGGTAATTGACTGGTATGTTAGTGAGGTAAGTAACCCTGGTTTTTTGGGATCAGTGGTGATGAATTCATCTTTACCATCTAAATCGAACAAATCTGTTCTTGCTGCCCACTGTGCTTGAATTGCAGAATTAGGTGACAGAACCAAGGTTGGTTTCCTGACCAAGTTGGCCCAAACATAAAGTCCCAAGACGGTTTTTCCAGAACCTGGTGGAGCAACTATATGCAGATGTTTTCCTTGTACATCTAATTGAGGTTCGATAACTGAAACCGCAGCAATTTGTGATGGCCTTAATCTGCCACTGAATCCAATAGCACCAAATTCAGGCAGGACATTATTCGCCAATATCATCACTCACTTACTTTGGAGGACCTCGTTTTGGTCCTTTTGGAGGACCGCCTTTTGGCCCACCGGATGGCGGGCTGCGACTCGGACCTTTTGGAGGACCACCGGATGGTGGGCTACGAGTAGGACCTTTTGGAGGACCACCGGATGGTGGGCTGCGACTTGGTTTGTTCGGAGGACTTCGCGATGGACCGCCAGGTGGACCATTGCGTGATGGACCCTTTGGGGGTCCGCCTCGGGCTGGACCTCCGGGCGGACCTCCTCTTGAGGGGCCTCTCGGTGGCCCTCTTGGAGGGCCACGTGAAGTTTCCTCCGGTTCCTCGTCTTCGTCTTCAAACAAGGCACCACAGTGTGGACATTTTGAATCGCTTTCTCTAACGAGCCCATCACAAATTTCACAGGCGAACATTTCCTCTTCCTCATCAGCAAGACTTTCAATTTCGCCATCCTTTGAGCGATACAGATTAATCTCAGCAACAAAATCGAAACCTTTCAGTGCTATCTCTGTTTGAATCGCATGCTCAAAAGCATGGTTGAGTTCCTCAGGAGTATCTAAAACACGTCCGTCATCAATGTAGGTTATATTTACAGTAAGTATTTCATCTTGGAGTTTTGCTTGGGGTGTCTCAACTGCAACGCCTCTCTTTCTAGCAACTCTCCTTACAGCTACTTCACACATTCTTCGTAACAACGCATCGCTGGGTGCATCCTTCTGACCACCGAGGGCACCCGACAGGATTTCTTGCGCTGCGTTAGTTTCGTTTCTCAGATGTGCAGGGAGATCTGCTCCCAGGTTGGAAAGTACGTTAGATGCAGACGCTTGATTCATGTTTAGCCATTGATTACGCCTCTCACTCTTCATTGCTCTTTCTGCTTCAGCCAGCCTGTTAACCATTTCATCGGTCGGCGATGCAAATTGCCCCGGTTGTGTTAGGTTTTGAACATTAGTCGGTGGTAATCCTCCTAAGTTGTTTAATGGAGGTTGTTGGTTAATGTTGGGCTGCTGCCCCCCCATATTTTGATACCCCTGCGGTGGGAAATTCCCGGTTGGTGGTATGTTTTGCTGATTTTGCATGCTTTGAGCAATTTGCCTCATCAGTTCAGGCGAAATTGCGTTAGGATCTGAAACCGACATTTCCCTTTGCTGTCTTATTGCCTCACCGGAGACGACTCCAAAGTTGCGCCCACCTGCTACTTCTTGACCAGATAAACCAACTGAGTTCTGGGCACTAAATCCTCCTGCCCTAGAAAGGTCTTGGCGAGAACCGCACTCAGGGCAAAATATGCTATCAGCGGGAATCTCTTCACTGCATGAGTCGCATAGCATTTCATCCCCTCAATCTAACGGTGGGTTAATTCCCAATAAAGCCTTACTATTGATTCTGCTACCAAGATGGCTGGTTAATTGGTAATAATGACCTTGACCATTTTTCCATGGACACCATGATTGGTAATCAAAATTTTACAACCATAGGGTCAAAAACAATTACTGATTGGCTAAATCGGGTGGATTAAGTGCCAGTTCTCATAAACGAGGATATCGATGAGTTACTGAAAAAGACATCAAGGTCATTTTATCCAACACTGAAATATTTGCCCAAAAAAGTTAGGGGACAAATTGGTTTGTTGTATCTACTTGCTCGAGTTGCCGACACAATTGCTGATTCAAAACACGGAGAAACAAAAGTCTTGCTTGAGTTCATAAATAATTACAATAATGTCGCACAAGGCAGAAATCCCGATTTGCCAGAATTTACCGAACTAGCCAATATTCAAGATAATCCAAATGAGGCCGAATTGTTACAAAATGTACAACCCATAATAGCAGCACTACAAGAATATGATGAGGCGGACAGAAAAAGAATGCTTGATTGTTTAGAAACCATTGTCAGCGGACAGATTCTTGATCTCGAAAGATTCGGTCCAGCAAAAGAAGGAGGTCGTATCTCTTCACTCAAGGATGATAATGAAATGGATGATTACACATTTAGAGTGGCAGGTTGTGTTGGTGTGTTCTGGACAAAAATGACACTTGCGCATTTAATAAAAATGGACGGTAACAAACAAGATGTATTTTTTGAAAAAGGCATACGATTCGGGAAAGCACTGCAAATGATTAACATTTTGAGGGACATACCTGAAGATTTGCGATTTGGTAGGTGCTACATTCCAGAGCAAGAATTGAATGCGTTCAATCTTAAGCCGGAGGATTTACTTGACCCAACTAACATAGATAGGTTCAGACCGCTGTATGATCGTTACCTAGACATGACCAATGAACATTTGAGTGAAGCAGTTGATTATATCAAAATGATTCCAGAAACTCAATTTAGGCTCAAGGCATCTTGCATGTTGCCAGTGCTGATTGGTCAACGCACGGTAACACTACTGAGAGAGGGAAACATACTAGACTCCGCAGACAGAATAAAAGTTACACGCGATGAGATAAAGTCCTATGCGAGAAAATTACTATTAGCATTGTTAATTCCAGGCGGGGTAAAGAGGCTCTTAGAGAAAAATAAGGACAAATTAAAATAATAAATTTTTACATGTCAGTAAATATTTACTTAATGTATATACTCATATTATAGAGATAATTACAACAAAGTTAGACGCTTTAATCATCGACGCTTGTTTGCAAAGCAATGAAAAAGGAGAACTCATACAGCACTACGATAGGGATGTTGGAACGCCGGAAGCCTTTGGACCTGTTATTCCCCCTACAGGGAAACGCCAAGTCTAGAGAATCCGATGAAGAAGTCCCGAAAATGACTACTCTCGATCGCCTTAGAGCTGGTGTAGTTCTCGCTAGAGATGCCGTAAAAGCCGTTAGTGTGACCGCAATGGAAGCATTGAGGGAGGGTGTTGCATTAATCGGTATAGCAGATAAGAACGAATTGGTAGACCCATTCCAAAACCTTGATGCACCGATATGGTCTGAACAACCACCGCAAGAACTACTCAAATTAGCATACCAGTATTGCGAAAAATTAACCATCCAAGAAGCTGGTAATTTTTACCATTCCTTCAAGTATCTCCCAGATGAACAGAGGCTAGCTATGTGTGCAGTGTATGCATTTTGTCGAAGAGCTGATGACATTGCAGATGGTGATTGGGCTGACAGATTTCCCGGTAGTATCGGTCAAACCGACCCAGAAGCAGTAGCATACAGAGAACAGTTGGAGGCACTACAAAACCGCGGAACTATCTTAGATGAGGAATCATATCTCAATAAGATAACTCAATTATTTTTCTTTAGAAAGAAACTCTCCACTTGTTACACTGATGTTTACTCAACGGACCCGGTATTCCTTGCATTAAAGGACACCGTAGAAAGGTATGGAATTGCTAGGAATGTTTTCGATGACCTTATCTCTGGAATGGAAGATGACCTCTACAACAATCGATATAGGACTTTTGACGAACTTTACGATTATTGCTACCGAGTAGCTTCGGTAGTCGGACTAATGTGCATTGAAATCTACGGATATAACGACCCACTAGCCAAGAAGTATGCAGAATCTTGGGGTATCTTCATGCAATTGACGAACGTCTTGAGAGATGTCGGTGAAGATATTGAACGAGATCGGGTTTACCTTCCATTAGATGAATTGGAAAAGAATGGTATCCTAGAATCTGAACTTGACGGTAAAGTAGTGCTAAACAAAACTTGGGAACCATATTGTTATCATTACGCCAGACGAGCAAGGACCTACCTAGATGAAGCAAGGCAATTATTACCGTTGTTACCAAGAAGAACAAGATACTCTCCAGCAGCAATGATTGCGTTTTATGACAAAATACTACGGCAAATCGAAAAGGAACAAGGCGATGTGTTCACAAAGCGAGTGAAATTGAATAAACTACAGAAAATGAGTTTGGCTGCAGCGGTCTACATCAGGCATCGAATGCTACCGAGAATCTTGGACCCTGTGTGGAATGGCTTAGCAAGAATTGGTATACTGCCGTCCGTTTGATTACTGTGTTCGCGTAAAGGCTTGTATCCCGGTGATATACCTGCCAAGAATGAGATTGTGGATATCGTGTGTCCCCTCATAGGTCTTAACTGACTCTAGATTGGCCATGTGACGCATTACTGGATATTCGTCAAGGATTCCATTCGCGCCGTGGATATCTCTGGCTGTTCTGGCAATCTCCAGCGCAATATCCACATTGTTCATCTTGGCAAGTGAAATTTGCTCATTAAACCATGTCCCGTCGTCTTTCTTTCTACCTAAGTGGTATGCTAGTAATTGCCCCTTGGTAATCTCTCGCAGCATCCATGCTAATTTGTTCTGGACAAGTTGATATGAGGCAATTGGGACATCAAACTGAATTCTTGAAAGTGCATATGTTTTAGCGCTGTGGAAGCAAGCCATGGCTGCGCCCAATGCACCCCATGATATACCATATCTGGCGTTGTTAAGGCAAGAAAATGGTCCTCGCAAACCTTTGACGCCGGGTAGAATACGGTCCTTGGGAATTTTACAGTCTTGGAACACCAACTCGCTGGTTACTGAGGCTTTTAGTGAGTGTTTGCCCTTCATCTCCGGAGCAGTAAAACCCTCATCGCCTTTCTCGACAATGAAGCCCTTGATGACGCCATCTAGTTTGGCCCAGACGACCGCTACATCTGCTATAGTTCCGTTGGTAATCCACATTTTTGCGCCATTAAGCAAAAAATGATCGCCCATATCTTCAGCTTTGGTAATCATGTCACCTGGATTTGATCCGTAGTCAGGTTCAGTTAACCCAAAACAACCGACCATCTCGCCGGAAGCAAGTTTTGGCAAGTAATGGTTTTTCTGTTCCTCGGAACCAAAATCCCATATTGGATACATCGCTAATGATCCTTGAACGGATGCGAATGAGCGTAGACCAGAATCTCCCCTTTCCAACTCTTGGCAAATTAGACCATATGCTACGTAGGATAAACCTGGGCATCCGTAACCTTTGAGTGGGGCTCCCAAAACTCCCATTTCCCCCAGCGCAACACGCCATTCGTCGGGGAAAATTCCTTGTTCACAGGCGTGTTCTATCTTGGGTAATACTTCCTCGTCAACCCAATCTCTGACCATATCTCTAATCATTAGTTCTTCTTCTGTTAATAGGCTTTCAACATCGTAAAAATCTAGCCCCTCATATCGCTCCATGCGTTCTCCCCAGTAAGTCGGGAACATAGGCGCTTCAATAACCTAACTACATGAGGACTTTTCATTTCTTTCGTTTCCTCATCAACTGGTTGTATTTTCTTTGCAGAAATGGGCTGTTCATGTAGATGAGGCCGAGGATGACACCGGGGACGGATATGGAAACTGCGACAAGAATTATTGTAGTTAACATCGAATTATCAATCTCTACTTTGTGGGGTTCAAAAGCAATTATATTACCGTTCGAGGTTAGAATATATCCATTGTTGAAACTGGTTTCCCAAACATAAGAAATTTGTCTACCAGCAACAACTGAATCCCAGTCTGCTAACTGTGATGATGATATCTGAATTTTGGCAACATCGTTTTGCGCATCATACCTAACTGTTCCCGAGGGTGCCAAGTAGATCAGCGAAGAGCTTGTGTAACCGCGTGATGCTGCAATAAAATCACCGTCTAGGGTTTGATATTCAACCATACTACCAACAGTAGATTTAGTGTGATCCACGATGTTTAATTGTATTGCAATCATTCTAAGACCACTGCCGAAGGCAACACACTCATTCAATTGGGCATCGGGACAATCCACATCAATCCACGTATCAGTTTTTGTCCCACTTATCCATGAAATATTGTGTGTGGGGCCTATTACTCCCAAGCCACTTGAGAGCGTCGAAACTACGCAAATGTCGTAATTAATATGGCAAGATATACTTGTTATTTCGGAATTGACATCATTACCCAAGTGCATAAATCCGGTACCCTCAGAAAATCGCCATACAGAGCCATCCTTGCTAGCAAAATATGCATAATCGCCAGCACTACGCCATTCAACAGCACTCATATCTCTTCCCAGTATTGCGCCTGTTCCGTTTACTATTGTAACACTATGATCGACTTTTTCGTAACGTAATGCCGTTCCAAAATCTCCCGCAATTAATGCTGTTTCACCCCTTGGATGCCATGCTATATCTCTCAGATCATTGTCTCTGGCACTGTTTAGCTCAACATCTTGGGAACGATCCCCTGGGTTTCTAGCAGATATAAGATGTATATACCCATCCTGCCCAGAGACCAGAACAGTGTTTTCATCCGGGGACATAGCCGCGTTGATGATTCCAACATCATAGTCGGCAATAGATGGTTCTAAACTGAGGTCGACTTCTATGTTTTCAGCAATAACGGTTGGAAGTAACATGATCAATACTAATGACATTGGTATTAGGTAGTTGACTCGCACAAATCACCCATAAAGTGTTCAATCTAAAGATTTCTATTTTCTAATTTTGACGGTGAGCCTTATGTTCAATGGTGTTTTGGCCCGTCCATGGAGAAATTTTCAGTAAAGCGTGGCCTTGTAAAACAAATTGGAGGAAATGCGGGGCTAGCTAAACTTGCAACACAGTACTTTGACGATGTCAATGCCAATTCAGACGGTGAGTTTACTGCTTCTTATGGAATACTCACCAAAGTAACCGGTAATTTCGACAAGGACGGTAAACTAGTTGTTGATGTGGAACAACTCAAAGGCGATGAATTAAATGATTTCCTAGCCGCAGAAGGTGGCAGGCAGCAGGCTATGGAATCAAGAAAACGCTGGTCTGGGTTTTTAGACCAAGCAACGGGCTACAACGCCAAACAAAGAGGGGACAAGGCCAAAGAAGAAGCAAAGAAGTTCTCAAAAGCAAAATCAGCGATTAAAATGGCTCACAAGTCGATGGAAATGGCCACTAAACTTACTGACGAAACCAAAAATAAGGCACTTGAAATGATTGCTGAATTGGAATCAATGATCGACAACGGTGAAGCACCATCAGAAGGAAAGGTAAAGAAACTCAACGATCTGTTTTGAGGTGAAATGCCATGGATATTGATGAAATGATAAGTCAATATCAAGAGCGTTGTCCTAGGGTTAGTGAATTAACCGAAGAACAAATCATAAGAGTTCACAAAATCATTGGCTCGGTTGAAGAAACCGTTGGTTTGGACTACTTGATTGACTGTATAGCAGATGGGGTAAGTGCTGGTGGTGACGGAATTCTTAGGTGTTATGTCGGCTTTGAACCGTCTGGGAAAGCCCACATAGGCTGGAAAGTGCTGTCCCTGCAACTAAAGAGAATGCTTGAGGCTGACGTCAATGTCTTGATTTTCTTAGCGGATTGGCATGCTTGGATTAATGACAAGTTCAATGGCAATATGGCCGACATTCAACTAACTGCTCGATACATGGAAGAAACATTCAGGGCATTATTGGATTACCCCCCCGAGGGTGATGGTCCGGGCGAATTAAGATTCTACTATGCCTCACAACTTATGGACTCGGGTGATTATTGGGCTAGAGTTTTACGATGTTCCAAAGGTGCAACACTGGCAATGGTGAGGAAAACCTTCACTATTATGGGAAGGGACGAGGCATCATCTGATCATGATTTGTCAAAGTTCTTCTATCCTGCAATGCAAGCAAGCGATATCTTCGAATTAAATATCGACATTGCAATCGGTGGTATGGATCAGCGTAAAGCTCACATGTTTATGCGCGATGTTGCGAGTAAATATGGCTGGGAAAAAGCAACATGCCTACATACGCCAATAATATCCTCATTGAAGTCGAGCGGGGCAAGAATGGAAAGCTTCGACCATAAAATGAGTAAATCAGATCCAGGTGGCGCTATACTAATCCACGATGAGCCTGACAAACTCCGAAAGAAGATGCGAAAACACGCGTAT
>TARA_B100000674_G_scaffold350029_1_pt1 | contig 10888 bp, 11 predicted proteins | sample TARA_B100000674 | Tara Oceans TARA_B100000674 (sample SAMEA2622759) | marine metagenome | biome: marine biome (ENVO:00000447); feature: surface water layer (ENVO:00002042); material: "saline water (ENVO:00002010), including plankton (ENVO:xxxxxxxx)" | depth 5 m
TACATATTGCTTGTATCAAAAACAAAGGGCGGCGCAATGCCACCCTTTGCTGCGTACCTTTAAAGTACGAGTTTTATCGTGCGTTCGATGACAAATCAGAACGGCAGTTTGAAGCCTTCCGGCAGGTTCATGCCGCCGGTGACGTCTTTCATCTTTTCCTGAACGGCGGCCTCGACCTTGACCTTGGCGTCGTTATAGGCAGCAACGATCAGGTCTTCGAGGACTTCGGTGTCTTCGGGGTCAACGATGCTTTTATCAAGCGAAAGGCCGCGCATTTCGCCTTTGCCATTCAGCATCACCTTGACCATGCCGGCACCGGACTGGCCTTCGATTTCAAGTTCAACCAGTCCTTCTTGCATTTCCTGCATTTTGGACTGCATCTGCTGGGCCTGTTTCAGCATCCCTGCAAGGTTCTTCATAGCTCGTCGTCTCCTTCGAGATAAAATGCATCGTCATATACGGAACCGCTTTCGTCCTCTTCACCCTCAGGATTTTCCTGTCCGGGTGGCAGGTGGACGGCCACGATTTTTGCTTTGGGTAAACCATCAAGAATGGCCCGGACCAGCGGATCTTGCGAGGCATCTGCCTTGCGCTGTTCCAGGGCTTCAAGTTCCTGTTCCTTAAGGGTCGGTGCCCCTTCTTCGCGCTCCGACACGCTGACCAGCCAGCGATGACCTGTCAGGCCATTGAGCGTCTTGATCAGTTTGGTCGAAAGGTCCGACCCGGCCCCGCGTGCAGGGCGAAATTCGATGCGACCCGGTTCATACTTTACCAGATGCATATAGTTTTTGACCTGCATGGCAAGACCGGTGGTTTCGCGGTCCTTGCCCAGCAGTTCGGCAACTTCTTCGAACGTTTCGGGCATCTTGGCATAAACAGGTTGTTCGACCTGTTCGGGTTCGCCAAGCGGGTCCGGGCGGCGCTGTGCGACGGCGGATGCACCGCCGCCATTAACCACCTGCATGCGCGGGCCGGGGCCACCGCCGCCATTGCCGCCGCCTTGAGGCGCGCCGCCGCCATTGCCGGCATTGTTCATGTCCTGACGGAGCTTCTTGATCAGATCGCCCGGTGGCGGCATTTCCGCAGCATAGGCCAGACGGATCAGGATCATTTCAGCGGCCTGAATGGGGGACGGCGCAATGCGCGTTTCCTCAAGGCCCTTAAGCAGCATCTGCCAGGCGCGGGTCAATTGCGGCATGGCAAGCTTGGCTGCGATTTCCTTGCCGCGTTCGCGCTCGATCTGCGACACGCCGGGATCATTGGCAGCATCGGGTGAGAGCTTCACACGGGTCAGCCAATGGGTCAGATCAAGCATATCCTGCAGCATGACGGGCGGGTCACCGCCAAGAGCATATTGTGCGCCCAAAAGTTCAAGGGCCTCGTTGATTTCGCCCTTCATGGTGAAATCAAACAGATCGAAAATCCGTGAGCGGTCCGAAAGGCCGAGCATGTCACGCACTTGCTGGGTCGTGACCTTGCCAGCACCATGCGAGATCGCCTGATCAAGCAGGCTCATGCCATCACGGACCGATCCATCAGCGGCACGCGCGATCAGGGTAACGGCTTCTTCTTCGATCTCGGCATTTTCGAGCCCAGCGATCCGGGTATAGTGGGCGGCCAGTTCGTCGGTTTGCACGCGACGCAGGTCAAAGCGCTGACAACGCGACAGGACCGTGATCGGAATTTTGCGGATTTCGGTGGTGGCAAAGATGAATTTCACATGCTCTGGCGGTTCTTCAAGCGTCTTGAGCAGCGCGTTGAACGCACTTTTCGAAAGCATGTGCACTTCATCGATGATGTAGATCTTGTAGCGTGCCGAGGTCGGGCGATAACGCACGCCTTCGATCAGTTCGCGAATGTCATCAACACCGGTGCGTGACGCCGCATCCATTTCCAGTACATCAACATGGCGATCTTCTGCGATTGCGCGGCAATGTTCACACACGCCGCACGGCTCGATCGTCGGGCCGCCATTGCCATCGACGCCAATGCAATTCAGCGCGCGCGCAATGATACGCGCAGTCGTGGTTTTACCAATCCCGCGCACCCCGGTCAGGATGAAGGCATGTGCCAACCGGCCGCTTTCAAGCGCGTTTGACAGCGTCTTGACCATCGGCCCATGGCCGATCAGTTCATCAAAGGATTTCGGGCGGTATTTGCGCGCAAGAACCTGATATTCGCTTTTGGCTTCGGGTTCTGGGGTGGCGACGGGTGCGGTTGTTTCCGCAACGTTAGCTGACTTGGCTGACGGTGTCTCACCTTCTGGCGCAGTTTCGCTCGCGGTCTCGATCTGATCGCTCATTCATCCGGTCCGGATTGTTTTAATTCTCATTGGTTTTAGCAGCTTCGCGACCGTATGGGAAAGGCCAAGTGGGAAATTTCCCATACAAAAAACCATCTGCCCGCGAATGTCAGGGGCATGGCAAATATCAGCGATTTCAATGGGAGAAATGAAAGGGTGAGAGACTGAACAGCGACCCGGAAAAACTCGTTACGGCTGCTACCTTCCGGTCCTGACCGGGTTGGCGAGCGGTCCGTCCACTGCCAGCCTCTCGCCCCCTATATCGCGCAAAGATCGCTAGAACGCAAGCGTTGGCTGGGATTTTTTCTGTGATCAAGCAATCGTGGCTTTTGGCTGGCCTGTGCGCGCGTTAATGTCGTCTTCCGTCACCACAGGAAATATCGGCGATCCCATGGGTTTGGCCGATATTTGCCAAAAAGAATTTTGGGAAAACCACTGCCATGAACAGGCTATTTTATGAATCCGTTGATCTTGATCGCGACGCTGGCTTGCGCAAGCGCGAAGACTGGCAACAGGTTCTATTGGCCGAGGAGTCGCTGCGCATCCTGATCTGTCATGCGGGCGATCCGCTATTTGCATGGCCAGAGGACATGGATGCCCATGAACTTGTGGTGCTGGGTGCCCCGGCCGTTCCGCATCTGGATGTTGATCTGCATGGTGGGCAGTGGATTTATCTTGGCCGCGATGAAGGTGGACCGGTGATTGCGGTCGATGTCGCGCCGGTGGTTTCCGATCGTGACGATGCCGTGCGCAGACTGGGCGGCGGGTTTGGCGACATGCGTACCCGCATGGCCAATCTTTCGGTCGATGAGGCGGCCCTTGCCGCGCAGGCGCGCGCAATTTTCCATTGGCATCAGGGGCATCAGTTCTGTGGGGCCTGCGGCCATCCCAATATGGTGGCGGAGGCAGGATATCGCCTGCAATGCAGTAACCCCGATTGTGGCAAATCGCATTTCCCGCGTACGGATCCGGCCGTCATCATGTTGATCCATCATCAGGATCACGTTCTGTTGGCGCGTTCGCCGCAATTCCTGCCGGGGATGGTGTCGGTTCTGGCGGGCTTTGTCGAGCCGGGTGAAACCCTTGAACAGGCGGTTGCGCGTGAAGTCTATGAAGAAGTCGGGATCAAGATCAAACGGCCGCAATATGTCGCATCCCAGCCTTGGCCGTTTCCGGGGTCATTGATGCTGGGTTTCATTGCCGAGGCGGAAACCACCGAGCTTATGCCCGATAATGACGAGATCGAATTTGCCATGTGGGTGCATCGCGATGATGTACCGAGCCTGCCCGAAAAAGGCATTAATTTGCCGCGACCGATATCAATTGCCCGCTTCCTGCTGGAAAACTGGTGCGCGGGCCGCATATAGTTAAGCGTATAGTTTAGTAAAGTGTATAATAAAGGGCGCGTCCTACTCACCGTTCTGGTGAGGTCGTGTTTCTTTAGTGCGCTGTGCGGTCGAATGTCGGGAAAGTGCTTTGGCGAGAATACGTTTCATACGTGATGGGCTTTTAGCCGGCATTGTTCTTGGTGTGCTGACCGTCCTGTTTGCCATCAGCACCGCGCAGGGCCAGGAACGGGTCCCCGTCAAGGTCGGCGCCTATGAATATGGCGTGGTCTATTTCTTTGATGATGGCCGACCCAGCGGCATGGTTCCAAGTCTGATCAGGCTTTTGAACGACTCCCAGGATGAATATGCCTTTGAGCTTGTCGAAACCTCATCGCGCCGCCGATATCGGTCGGTGACCAATGGCGAGGTTGATCTTGTCTTGCTTGAAAGTTCGAAATGGGAATGGGAAGAGCTTGATGTTCTGTTCTCGGATCCGATTGTTCAGGAACAGGATCTTTATCTGACCCTTGCCGGGCGCGGTGATGCCGACATGCGGTTTTCCGATGTCACCAGCTATCCGATGTTATGTGTGCTGGGTTTCCATTACGGCTTTGCCGGTTTCAACGCCGATCCGGAATACATGCGCAGCAACTTTGACGTTTTGCTGCGCTATAACGAAAAGGAAGTCCTCGATGGACTGCTTGCCGGTGAAGCGCCGATCGGTGTCGTGTCGGCAGGTTTTCTGGCCCTTGAGTTCGGCACCAATCCGGACGTCCGCGACCGCGTAACCATCGCGTCACAACCAGATGCCACCTACGATCTGGTTTCTGTGCTGTCGGATAATTCCGCCATCTCGCTTGAGCGGTTCAACCAGCTGATTGCCGAGCTGCACGAGGACGGCGAAGTTGAACGCCTGTGGCAGCAGCTTCATCGGGGCGTTTCGCGCTAAGCCAGTAGTGGATTAGTCCATTGGCGGGATGCGGGCGATGACATTGCGGCGCAGGGTATCGGGGCGTTCACGCCAGGCAACAATTCCCTTGTCACTTTCGGCATATTTGGATGCCAGTTCGCAGAGATCCTCGATCATACTTTCGGGATCGACATTGCCGTAAACATATCCCCATTTGCCCGATCCATTCAGCGCCACGGAACAGCCCGACTTGCAATTGGTCAGACATTCAACCGGCTTGAGATCAAACGGCAGGTCACGCGTGGCACAAAGTTCCTGCATGCGATCAAAAAGCGTCTGCCCATGCCTGGGGTCGCTTGGCGCGTCGGCGTTTGAGGCTGTGCAGGTGGTGCAAATGTTCAGGCGTGGCTTGGTCGTCATGCGCTTGGGTCTATCCGGGATAAGTTGGCTTTGTAACGATGCGGGGTGCGCATCCAATCAGCTTGCAGCCGGTTTGGTCAAGTCATCATCAAATTGATGGGCGACATATTTCTGAATGGCACTGGCAAGCTGGCGATTGACCAGCGGATGCGCATCATCGGCGAGCATCACCGCAACACCGACCGCAGGCAGTGGCGGGAAGCCATCACGGGCATCCAGGATTTTAAACTCATCCGTTACGCTGGCCGCGGCAAGGGCGGCAACCCCCAATCCATCCCGCACCAGATGAAGCATCGAGGCGGCCTGGCGCGAGGTGGCATAAAGATTGAACGCGCGATTGGATTTCGAAAAGGCATCAATTGCCCATGCATGGAATTTGCAATCCTCGGCCGGAAGCACAAGCGGCAGGGGATCGAGATGGTGCTGATTATGGATTGGTGATGTCACCCAGACACCCGGTTCGTGGCGCAGAAAATAACCCTCTTCGCCCTTTTCCGACCGGCTGATGATCGACAGATCCAGTTCGCCCTGATCAAGCATCCGGCGCAAAAGGATGGTCGGGTTGACCGAGACAAAAAAGCGCGCGCTTGGATGCACGGCACTGATGGCGCGCAGAACAATTGGCAAAATCTTTTGCGCGTAATCATCCGGGCAGCCGATGCGGATCGGGCGGGTGGCTTCCTGGGAGCGCAACTGTCCCATTGCCTCGTCCGTCAGGCTCAGAATCCGTCGGGCATAGCCGACAAAGGTGATGCCTTCGTGGGTCAGTTGGACATTGCGGCCATCACGTTCAAACAGCTTGTTATCAACCAGTTCTTCAAGGCGTTTCATCTGCATGGAGAAAGCCGATGGCGTGCGGCCAATGCGGTCGGCTGCACGGTTGAAGCTGCCGCATTCGGCAAAGGCGACGAAGCTTCTGAGCAGGTCGGAATCCATGGCTTCTCCTTTGATCAGAAAATTTGATCAAGAAAGTTGAACAATAAGGTCAAAACTATTCGATTGTCGGATGGCGATCCAGCGGCAAATATCAAACCCGGCCGGCCAATGCAGTTAACGAGTGTTCTCAACGCATGTGCCACAAGGATTATCACAATGATTTTGAATGACTATTTGATGTCGGGGAACGGCTATAAAGTCCGTTTGATGCTTTCGATGTTGGGTCAAAAGTTCGAATATATCGAACGTGACATCATGAAGGGCGAAACCCGCACGCCGGAATACCTTGAAAGGGTCAACCCGAACGGCAAAATCCCGGCACTTGTCCTTGATGACGGCAGGAGCTTGGCTGAAAGCAACGCCATCCTGATCTATCTGGCCGAAGGCACCAATTTCATCCCCGAGGATGCCTATGAGCGGGCCGATATGATGAGCTGGTTGTTCTTTGAACAGTATGACCATGAACCGAACGTTGCCGTTCTGATTTCCTGGTATGAGATCAAAGGCCTGCCCGAACATGCCGATATTCTGGAGCCGATGAAGCAGGCAGGTGCCAAGCGTGCGCTTGATCTGATGGAAAAGCGTCTTTCAGGTCATAACTGGCTGGTGGGTGAGTCACTGACCATTGCCGATATCTCGCTTTATGCCTACACGCACCGGGCCGAACTTGGCAAAATCAGCCTTCAGCCTTATCCGGGCATTCGTGCGTGGCTTGATCGGTTCTCTGTTGTGCCGGGCTACGTTCCGATCACCTGGACGCCGTAAAACTAAAAAAAGCAGCCACCACAAACAGGGATTTCGCCCAAGGTCGGGGGAAGTCGGGGAAGGGTTTCCCCGCCTGTGGTGGCTGAGTACCCTGACATGACTAAGGGGAATGTCAGGGTGGCGGTACGTGGCTTAGGCCGTTTTCAGAAGCTTTTCGGGCAAAAGCGGATCGGTCTGGGCGGCTGAACTGCGCGCCTTGAAGCGCGCAAAGGCGCTTTCGATATGGGGGGCGTCAGCCAGCATTCCCGCCCCGCCGGGCATTGCACCCAAATAATGGATCATCGGCATGATCATCATGTCGGGGATGGTGAAACGGTCGCCAAAAAGCCAGCCATCGGCATAGGCCGTGTTCAAGACCTGCAGGTCATAGCGGATGTGATCGGCCATCTTGTTCATGTGGATGGCAAAGCCCGGATCATGACGTGTGGCGTCTTCGGCAAAGACCATCGGAATGACGAAATTACGGATGATGTCCTGATCGAGCCTAGTCATCGCAAGGCTGATCCACTGGTTCATGCGCGCAACCTTTTGAGCACTTACCGGGCGCAGGAGTGGTCCCGGGAAGTTATCATCGATATAGCGGCAGATGGCAGCAGTTTCATACAGAACAAAGGGTCCATGGGTCAGGACCGGCACCTTGCCGAACGGATTGTTGTGCAAAAGCTCATGCGTTGGCGGATGGCCGGGTGGTTGGACATTCCGGCTGCTGAAGTCAAAGGCGATTTCCTTTTCAAGGCAGGCGATACGCACCGTGCGGGTCAGGCTGCTGCGTGGCATTCCGATGATTGTGACATCCGACATGGCAAGGCCCCTTTGTTACGACGTGAGTTTGTTGTGACGACGTGTACTTGCAGACAGGATTGCGGCATCCATAATATGTTCAAGAACATATTATCAGGATGTGTCATGTTGGCTTGGTTGCCCAACCCGACGCTTGAAGACGTGATGGAGTTCGAAATGCCCTATGCACCGACGCACAAAGCCAAAACCCGTATTCGCATCGTGAATGCGGCGAGTGCGCTTTTTAAAAAATACGGCTTTGAAAATGTCACGATTGATCAGGTGATGTCGGCTGCCGGGCTGACGCGCGGCGGGTTTTACGCGCATTTCAAAAACAAGGAAGACCTGTTTGTTGCCTGTGTTGAAAACGGCATGTCGCTTTTGTCATCGCCGGTGCTGGCGAAACTGCGCAAGGCCGAGAAACAGGGCAAGGATTGGGTGACATCCTTTGCCGAGCTTTACCTGTCGAAGGTTCATATCGAAAACCCCGATCTTGGCTGTGCCTTGCCGACCTTATCTGCCGAAGTATCGCGTTCTGGCGATCAGGCCCGTGCCGCCTTTTCCAAGCTTATTGAGCAAGCATCAGATGGATTGGCCCGGAAACTTGCCAAGGAAGATGGGTATACAGGCATTGAAGGTGATGCCCGTGTAGCCAGTATTTCGAAGACGTACGTGGCAGAAGCCACATCAATGTTGGCAATGATGGTTGGGGCCGTTGTCCTGAGCCGGGCAGTCGACGAAGAAACGGCCGGAAATATTTTGACTGCTACGCGAGAGAGCGTTCCGCTTTTCCGTGGAATGCGATCCGAAGCGGCATCCGCTTCTTAAGTTCATGTGCCGGATGGCTATTTCATTGAAAGTGGTGTGATCTGTTTTTGACGCTCCGCCATCATCTTGCGCTCGGCAAGTGCACCGGCTTCGTCAGTCAAGAAGGTAAACATGGCAAACCGCTGCCCTTTTGTAACGGGCAGAGCCTCATGCAAAAGCGAACATGAAAAGACTACAGCTCCGCCAGGAGGAGGTGCGTAAACAGCGCGGCCATACTCGGGAAAGCGAACTTGGCCCCCTTCATAATCGATGGGATTTAGATTGAGAGATACCGCAAACCTGCGATGGGCAGTGAAGGCCGTACGGTTGTCCCGGTGACGACCAAAATGCCCCTGATTGGCTGAGTCGTAACAGCCAATACGCAGAGCTTCCATGCTTGCGGTTTTGAAGTGGAAGACCTTCATAAGCTCCGGCAACAAGCGGGTGAGAAGCCGCTCTTTGACGCGGTTAAAGAGTGTTTCATCGAGCAGAACAACGTCATTTCGCTTCTTGATGTTTGCCTTGGCAATGTTACTGCCAACATCGCCTTGTGATACGCCATCGGCCTTCTTTTCGCCAGCTTCCCAGTAATTGAGTAAAATCAGCGCAAAGTTCTGGCTCAAGGACATCCTTCATCACAAGAACCGGTGCCTGATAGGACGCTGGTGTCGGCGAGGTTTGTGTCGCAATTGCGTTGCAAGTCGCAACAAGGCTGTCGATGTCTTGCATCGACCCAATCGTGCTCAGGCGGTGGTTGGGGTCAATCAGAATGACATTACTACCGTTGCACCCGAACATTTTGCGGAGATTGTTTTCAGCATCATATAGTTCGGTTGCTTTCGTGCTTGTCTTGCCAGACTTCTTTGGGGACTTCTTTCCTCCGATGATCGTAAAATGGAGCAATTCTGCATCCACAGTGGCATCGCGAAGCTCATCAATGCGTTGCCAATCTGCTTTGCCCGGTTTTTCATCAAACAACCACAGTGCCAAGGTGTTTCCGGCAATGAGTTGAGAAGTCAGATCAACACCTTCGCCAGCAGTGTTGGGCAGAACGATCTTTGGGACAAAATCGCCCAAATCGAGGGTTCTGATGTTTGGAGCCTTTTGCGATGAACCGGTCATGTCCGAAAATCCTGAAAATCAGAAAAGGGAAGCGGGTCGTTTTAGATCACGATGTTGCAAAGTAACCGGACAAAATTTCGCTGTAAATTCTGGTGAGGTTTTCGATGTCATCGACCATGGCGTGTTCGTCGACCTTGTGCATGCTTTGCCCGACCAGGCCGAACTCGGCGACCTCTGTGTATTTCTGAATGAAGCGTGCGTCTGACGTGCCGCCGGTCGTGCTCATTTCCGGGCGTTTACCGGTGACTTTTTCCGAGGCATCGGCAATCAGATTGGCGAGCTTGCCCGGATTGGACAGAAATGCTTCGCCGGAAATCTTGACCTTGAGATCATGCGCACCGGCATGCTCGGCACAGACATCCTCAATCCATTTTTTAAGATCCGCACCCGTGTGCTGATCATTAAAGCGGATGTTAAAGGCCGCACTGACCTTGGCCGGAACGACGTTTGTTGCGGCATTTCCGGCATCAACCGTGGTGATTTCAAGGTTGCTCGGCTGGAAATGCTCGGTCCCCTGATCAAGCTCGCGCGAATTCAGAACATCAAGCGTCTTGATCATGCGCGGGACCGGATTGTCGGCCAGATGCGGATAGGCGACGTGACCCTGTGCGCCATAAACCGTCAGCCAGCCGGTAATGGAACCGCGACGTCCGACCTTCATCATCTCGCCAAGGTATTTCGGGTTGGTTGGCTCGCCGACCAGACAGGCATCGAATTTTTCGCCCTGCTGATCACACCAGTCGACAAGTTTGACGGTGCCGTTAATCGCATCGGCTTCTTCGTCACCGGTGATCAGGAACGAGATCGACTCATCGAAATCCGGATGGGCGGCAAGAAATGCATCAACCCCGCCGACAAAGCAGGCAATGCCGGTTTTCATATCCACTGCACCGCGGCCAAACAGGCGACCATCAATGACCTCGCCTCCGAATGGATCGACGGTCCACGCGGCAACGTCGCCGGCAGGTACAACGTCGGTATGGCCGGCAAAGCAGAAATTGCGACCCTTGGTGCCAAGACGGGCATACAGATTGTCGATGGCGTCACTGCCATCACCTTCAAAGACCTTGCGCGTACAGTCAAAGCCGCGGGCCTCAAGCGCATTTTGCAACACATCAAGCGCGCCTTCATCAGCCGGGGTGACCGACGGGCAGCGGATCAGGGATTGTGCAAGTTCAAGCGCGGTCGACATTGGCGGTCTCGTATTTGTAAGCGGTCGGAAAATGCGGAAAAGGGCAAAACGGACTGGCCGTTTTGCCCCTTATAAATCATTGCGAAGTGCGGTGACAGAAATCAGTCACGCAGCAGTTCGTTGATCGAGGTTTTCGAGCGGGTCTTTTCATCAACGCGTTTGATGATGACCGCGCAATACAGGCTCGGGCCAGGCGTTCCATCCGGAAGCGGCTTGCCCGGAATGCTGCCCGGTACGACGACCGAGTATGCTGGAACGCGACCAACAAAGGTCTCGCCGGTGGTGCGGTCGATGATTTTGGTCGATGCGCCGATGAAGACACCCAT
>TARA_B100000674_G_scaffold443848_1_pt1 | contig 10884 bp, 4 predicted proteins | sample TARA_B100000674 | Tara Oceans TARA_B100000674 (sample SAMEA2622759) | marine metagenome | biome: marine biome (ENVO:00000447); feature: surface water layer (ENVO:00002042); material: "saline water (ENVO:00002010), including plankton (ENVO:xxxxxxxx)" | depth 5 m
AAATGACTTAGGTCCTGTCCACGCATCATATATGTATGTATACATTTTATCGTTATCAAGGCTATTTAAGTTTGTTTCGTTAACCAAACTGTATTCAAATACACCGTTTTTTAAACCAGCTTCCATTTGACTAGCCGCGCCGTTCAAAAATTGCGATCTTAATGCTTTCGGATTTGTACCTTTAGCAACTAAATCATCTATTTGACTACGGCTATATCTTTCGCCGTTTATTTGAAATAACAACTCTCCATTTTCACCAACAACAGGTACAGCGCTACCGTCACCTTTAGCTAAAGCTTGTAATATAGCCTTACTTTTAGAGTTTCTAGTTACAAGCGCGCCCCAACCAACTTCATCGTTTATTTGTTTAGCTGTTTCCATTACGTCTTTCCAACCCTGTAGAGATGATGATCTAGCTGCTTGTTCTTTTAACATTCTCTGCTGATCAGCTTTGTTACCAGATCTAACAGCTTCTATATAAGCATCTCTATATCCTCTTTCTAACTCCTGGAATTGATCGAATAACTGAGGTGAAGCCCAAGAACCACGATCACCCATAGCGTCGAAAGCACTATCCCAATCAGCTAAAGACTCTTGTTGAGCAGCTTGTTTTTCTTTACCTTTTTCTAAAGCTTTTGTGCCTAAATCTACAGCTGTGTCGTATATAGTTCTTTTGCCAGGTTCGTACTTAGCCTCTCTAGCGCCAGCAACCCTGTCTAATATATCTCCACTTAAACCGTAATCTAATGATCTTGTTGATTCTGCCATAATTTTTAAAATTTAAACTAAACCATCACCGCCTGGTAATTGTAAGCCTGTACCTCCTCCTGAAGCGTCTCCACCTGTTTTTCTTATTAGCTCTTGTAGTTCTTCTTCGCTTAAATCTCCAAGCAACTTTTCTATATCACTACCAACGCCACCTTTACTACCACTACCACCAACACCACCTTTAGCACCACCCATGCTCATGAGAGCGCCACCAGTATCTGATATACCTTCAAACATTTGGTCTCTAAACTCAGCCTGTGCTTGACGCGCTGCAGCAGCTTCGTCTGCTGCCATGCCAAGTAAAGATGATACTTTACCCATTTCAGCTTCTCTACTAATAAGTTCGCCTTCACGCTCAAGACCTTGTATTCTACTAGCTTCTTCTGCACGTAACTTTTGATTAGCTGCTTCTTGTGCTCCAATTGAAGCCGCGGCTTTTTGCGCATCTAAAGCACCTTGATTAGCCAGTGTTTGAGCTAGCGCTGCAATACCAGAGCTTCCAGCCGCTCCACGCATGCTTTGCAATATATTAGCTTGCGACTGCTGTGATTGTTGAGCCATAAACTGAGCTTCTTTCTGGTTTACCGTAAGATCTTCCATAGTGTTCTCCATATTAAGGTATGGATTACTAGTATCTAAACTAGCAAAGAGATTCTTCTGCTTCTCCATCTCTTTTTCAGCCCTTTCAGCGTCTAGCTTTGCTTCTTTAGCTTTAATACCACCATCAATAGCTTTAGCTACGCCTCCGGCAGCGGCTATAGCTCCACCTACAATTGCTACAGTACTTAACGCAAATGCCATGATTTATTTATTTTTAATATATTCTTCATACTCTTCTTGATTTAATACCACTAAATCACATTCAATCTGTTTAACGTCTTCAGTGTTAGTTGTATTTTTATGTACGTTGTACCAAACGCTTTCTTCGTTAGCGTATAAAACTCTTTGAGTCCCTGGTGTAGCGATTACATGGCAAGGCGCTTTATATTCTACAACACCATGTTCGCTAGACACTGTTAAGTGCCCAGATAATAAAAAACACATATGCAAATGCTTATGTATCGCGCCTACAACAGCAGAGTCCTTATACATAGTCATTTTTCTAACGTAAACTCCGTCCATAAAAAAATGTTCTATAGGTAGTTTATCTGAGTTTGTAACTATAGGATCTTGTTTCGTACCTACAATTATATTTTCTCCGTCAGCGTGTTTTGCTAATGTGTTAAGTAGATTTTTTACGTCTGACTTAAAGTTTTTTTGTAACTTATTATCAGTCATTAAATTTAATTAAAGTGTACTGATATATAGTTACACTTTTTAGTGTTTATTTACTACTTTCGTATATGTCCGCCTCAATAGCGTAGAGCTCTGCAGTTCTATAGTTGTTATCATTTACGAACTTAACGCTAGCGTAATAACCTAAAGGTGAGCTTAAATTAGCTTTATTGTTTTTTGAAAAGAATATAAACTTATTTAACCCGTTTAACTCATTGTAACCTAAAGTTGTTTCAACTATTATAGCCGGCGTATTAGTTTTTGGCCCTTGTATTTCACGTATTTCACCTATCTCTATAATAGTGTTTTCTTGAGTTGCCATAGAGTCAGTAGATACTGTAAAACCACCTACTGAGTTAGTGTCTACATAGTAAGCGGTGTCACCTACTTGACATGACACATTTATTGGTGCTGAAAAATTTAATGTTGCTGATGGCATGTTAGTTTACGTTTACTAGATTATCAATAAATACAGGTATGTTAGCCCTGGTGTTTACGTCATCAATTTTAAGATAACCGTTTATAATTAAATCTCCGTCAGTTATAGCGGAAGTAGCGTGCACAACTTTGGCGGCTGCTGCTGAACCAGAAAATGATAACTTGTCTGATTGCTCAGCGCCTATGTCTGATTGATTTAAAGTTATAGTAAACGCCGAAGTGTCTGTTGCTGCCACCGTAAGATTATTAGTGCTAACTTTATTACCAGAGACTATGTCTCCAACATTCACTCTGCTAACAAACTCAAATTGCTGTGCCGGTGTATATAACGAAGTGCTTGGTCTAATTGTAATATCGTCAGACGTAGGCATGTGAGGAACGAAAGAAACAGATTCTGTTGCTAATGAATCAACTACGCTAGCGCTAGAATTTAAATATAAAGTTTTACCAATTCCAGGTGGTATCGTTAAAGTAAACGGCACAAAACTAGCGTTACCTTTTATAAATGTCAATCTAGTGTTGTCAGGTATAGTACACGCGTTGCTTAGGGTTATAGCGTTGCTTCTTACACCTACAACAGTTGTGTTATGTGGTATAGATGTATTACTAGACGGATCTATAACAAACATACCTTGCTTGATGTTTTTATTCTCTTTATCTAACAACAGTCTAGTAGAAGCTACGTTTTTAGTAGTACCTGTTTGATTTATTTTTAAGAAAGGTAAATCATAATATCTATCACGATTGTGTCTAGCAGGTCTAATTATATCTACAGTAGGTAAAGTTCCAAAATTAGCTGCTGTTTGAGTCGTAGGAGATAACGTTAGTGTTCTAGTACCATGTTGCGTAATAGTTGCATCACCAGCAATTGTTGGTATCGAATCTGCTAAAGAAAAAGTAGAGCCGTTTACTATACCATCTACAATAATGTCATATCTAGTATCAGCGCTTACGCTTGGGAAAGACACAAGGTGATCAACGAATCCGGTCGCATCAATAGTTCCTATCACACCTGACTCATCATCTACAAAAGAATTTTTACTAAAATCATAATAACCACCTGTGGTAGTAGTAACAGGATTGTTTAATCCTTGCTTTTTTTGTACTGAAAGCTTATATTTAGCGTTTTTAGCGCCTCTAACAGTAATCGTTTTAATACCACCAATAGAGCTCACATCAGGCGTATATGATAAGCTTCGAATATCATGAAGATCTACGTCAGGCGTTTTTACTTGAGCTCTAACTACAGCTTTATGCGCTAGTGCACAAATATCTGGCGGATCAACGCTTAAATAACTAACAACAGGTGGGTCGTAATATATTTTAACTACAAAAGAAGTTATATTACTACCTGTAAGCGCAAGATCTATAGTGTAAGAATAATAAGGCGCATATGCTCCTAAACTTTCAAAACTAACAGTAGGACTAGCTACACCGCCAACATAGTAACTAGTACCAGTTGTTGCAAACGTATAGTGAGCAATTAAGTTAGACTCTCCTTCGTTAACATTACCACTGTGCTGATTTATAACGTGCGATAAGTTTAGCACGTTAGCGGTAGTAATTCCTGATACTGCGTTTGCGGTTTCGCTTGCGTTAGATAAATTATCATATTGGACTAGCAAGCAAGAAGATCTTTCTCTTGCAGTTTTAGCTACAACTTCATCTATATCAAGAGTAGTAGTGCCACTTCCTGTTGGTATAAAGCTAGCATTTAAGTTTACTGTCACTTTTACGGTATTAGCAGGATCTCCAGCAACACCGTTGTCAGAAAACACAACGCTTGCTACAGCAGAATCTAATTCAAGGCCGTCTCCAGCTCCTGCACTTCCACTTGAACTTTTTACACCTGTGTTATTGTCTACAGTAAACGTACCTGCTGGACTCTCTGTCGCGCCGTCAAGCTTAAAATTACTAGCGCTAACAGGGAAACCAGTATAAACATCGTCGTAAAAAGGACTTATAGTCATTTCTACAGTTTGGCTACTACCTAGAGCGGTACCTACAGTAGCGTTATAAGTAGCATCAGTAATCGTCCATCTACCTAAACCTAACTGATCCGCGTTACCGGTAAAATCACTTTGACCAGCGCCACCAAAATTCTGAACAGGATTCAAGTTGTTAGTAAATGTTAACGTAGCTTGATCTCCCACGGTGTTATCGTTATGAACTATATTAGCCATACCTATACCTTGTACGCTAAACTCTTTAGTGTCAAGATTAGATAAACTAGTTGTTTCACCAGTAGGATACGCGTAGTGCTTGCCCTCCTTATTTAAGAAATACACATTACCGCATGTCTGAAGATTAGTAGTTACGTTGTCTATATACCATCCAAGTTGATTTTCTACTTTAAAATAAATATTGTAATACTCACCATCAGTAACATTATCTGTATCAATTAAACCGTCGTTAACACTGTAATCTCCTGTAAAGTAATTTTGATTATGAAGCTCTTGAAAAAGAGGGATTTTAGCGTTTGATCCTTCGTACTTAAAATAATTGAAGCCTTTAACAGACTCTGGCATGCCGTTAAATATAGGTGTTATGTCAGACGTGTATTGAGTTCCATAAAATTGATTCCTACTATAGATAGTTCCAGCGTCTTGTTCGTAGTGATGCTCGTATATTAAACCGTTTTTAAACGTGTAGTATTTGTTATTTAAGCTAATACCAGCGTCTGGATAATAAGACTTAAAACTTATCCAGCCTTTAGAATACTCACTATATGACACTGTAGTTTGCTCGTGTGATTGAGCTTGGTACGGCTCGTATTTTTTACTTATAGTTATATTGTATTCTTTTTTACGAGAATCGTAGCTACCTATAGCAGTGTCAACATAGTCAGCCATGAAGTCAGCAAAATAATCTTTCATACCTATGTCAGATATAGGCCTAATACCATCACCTGAGTTCGACAACACTAAAACTCTACCGCGCATAACGTCAGTAAAGTACGTATTCTCTGGAGTAGCAGCCATAGACTCAGGGTTAGTAGCTATACCATATTTACCAGCATACGGTGTTACATCACCAATAACGGCGTTGCTAGATACTAGTTGAGGATTACCATCCGCATTATATAAAGCGTCTTTGTTTGTTACTGCTCTTAAAACCTTGTCTTCGCAGAACATAACTAATCTAGTTTCTCTATTTAACAACCTCTGTATACTACCGTAAACTGGGTTTATATCTTTAGTGATAGGCTCAGCAGCAATAAACTGATTAGTGTCGTTTGTACTAGTATTACTACTGTAAATTCCTGACCAAATTAATCCATGCTTTTTTCGCTCTTCAGTTAAAAGAGAAGGATCTGCTACAACTGTTGACGCTTTAACGCCGTTATCCATTTGAGGATCGTTAAACATGTCTCTTACTCTATCTGACTCTACTCCGTTTCCAAAACACCAGCAGTTATTATAATCTAAAAAGTGAGTCTGGTATGGTATCTTAAGAACATTCTCATTTGTTGTAGGCCCACCGTGAAGAGTGAGTTGAGTAACACCCGCTGACGCTGATGCAGTAACATCTAATCTAGCGTTTAAAGAATAGTTGCTATATTTATTAAATGTTATTAATTGATTTTCTTCAAAAACAAATCCAGTTGTAACGGCTGGTGTAAACGTCATTGTTTGATCGCTCCAACCAGTGATAGTATGGGTAGTTTCTGGCGTTTCAAGAACACCTTGAGCAGCTTCTTGTGCTGGCAAAGTAAACGTAGATCCTATAGGTAAAAGTTCTTCGTTGGTAGATTTATCTAATACAATAGGTATAAGCGGTGAAGCTTGATAGTATATATCTAGTTCTACAGTTTCTCTAGGTTCAATTTCCCAAACCGCTGGGTTATCAACAAAAGTCTCTTCGCTATTAACATTGTCGAGAAGAGGGATCATAATCTGTATAGCGTCAGCATCTGTACCATCATGGTGCAAAGCCCTTCTAAACTCTGGAGCGTTCGTAAGCGGACCTCCTTGAGATAAAGGCAAAGTACCTCTCGTAGGATCATAACCATGCCCAGCAGATCCAATACCACCACCAGCACTATTACTAACTCTAATAGTCCAACGTTGTCTTATGTTACCGTAGTTAAACATCCTTTTCTCCCTAGTACTCATGGGAACACCAGTACTAGCATAGTTTCTTATACCCCAAGCACCAGTTTCATTTGTAGTTTGTGAAGTCACCCACGTAAGAGGATCGTTGTATTTCAACGTGCCTTCAATATTAGATGATCCATATCCATATGTGCCTATTGTAGTATATATAATTGCATCTGGATCTCGAGAAAATCTAAACTTAGTACCTGGTGTGACTAATTCTTGTATAAACGCAAGCGCTTCAGCTTGATCATCACCAGATGCAGAGTCTTGAAGCTTTTGCGCATATGGTGTTGAGCCACTATTATGCGTGTGGTTTCTAGTAAACTGACACCAAGAAATATCCATTAAACGTCCACTACCCCATATAGCCCTACTAGGATTAGCAAAAGAAGTACAGTTACCAGTGTAACTTCCTTCGTAACCATCGTCATAGTCAGAAGCTCGTATAGTGGCATCAAACTGCTCATCAAATATAATGTTACCTTGGTTGCTAGTGTGATTGACTTGTATATTACCATTCCAATCGTAAGCCGTGCATCCGTCTATAAAGAAAGAGTCTTGGTTAGCTACCTCTTCCCAGTACTTTTCAGAGTCACCGTCTTGGTGATTATTGTTCAAAGCCCCAATAGGATTGTTACTTATGTGGCTAGCGGTGACACCTGCTGAAAAAGGATTATTGTTAGAGAAAAAACCCCAAGTGTACGTACCAGTATTATTTGTTGGTTCGCCACTATTATTAGTCATAGTACCACCAGTATTGTAAGAGTACTCTGTAGGGTGGTTTTCTCTATCTCCTGAAGCAGTAACAGTATCATTCTCAAGAGGTGTAGATCCAGTTATTTCGTTTCCGTTAAAATCAGTATTGTATTCACCAAAGGGATTTATACTAGGAGGCATTATAGTTCCGTTAGCGCCTAAATTATCATAAGCGTTATTGTTGATATATCTAAGTGGAAAACTTCTACCGACTACTAAATCTTCTTGCTGTTGAATTAAAACGTATTTAGCTAGTGTTGGGTCTTTAAATATCTTTACAAAAAATCTACCATCAAACTCAGGTTTATTAAGAACATCTACCTGTATTAGCGTTAATCTTATTTCATCTATAGCATCAAGACCACTATTGGTTGTAGATGTAAAACTCATGTCTTCGCCAAACGGTTTTTTAGTGGTAATAGCAAAGTTACCACCTCCGATTGGACCAGTACCCTCTATTAATCTAGTTAACGCAGCAACTTCGTATAAATCAGAAGTTTCTCCAGCGCCTTCAATTCTTAATAATAATTTATCTGGAGTTATCACATGTAAGTTGTGCCCAAACTGCTTAATAAAATCTGCAGAGGTAACTGATATTCTATTAACACCAGGCAATGGATACATACTACCAGTACTAGTATTTCCAATAGTACCTAAACTTGCAACAACTGTGCCTAAAACTTTTTTAGTTTCTTTAATAAAGTCGGGAGCTTCGTTAGATATAGCTAAAACCTTGTATCTATTGTCTACTTTAATAGCTTCGTTTGATCCGGCCGCTTTTTTAAGTATAATAGTATCGTCTTCTTGTATTTTGTTTCTATCTGCAGACGGGAAAGATATCCAAATGTTACCATCTTCAGCATTATACCAACGATCCATAGCCATAGTATAGTACTCAGCAGTTGGTTCTTTTACGTAATATGAAAAATACTTTGCCCAATCAGGTATAGTAGTATTTTTAACATCTAAAGCAACTGCTAATCTATTTCTATCAGCCGAAGCTTGAATAGGTATAAATACAGAAGACGCGTCAGAACTTAAGACTGGAGTTTCTCTACCATATTCATCGCTAAACACAACACCTACCTGATAGTTACGTAAAGATTTTACTGAAGGTGGCGCGTATTCAAAACCTCCGTCACTATATTTAGTTCTTTGATAGTTGACAGATAAACGAGGGTTAGAGTCTATTGTGTAATTTTGAACATAATTACCATATATTAATCTATTCGCTGTTATTTCTTGAGCTAAAGCTTTTCTAGGTACATTATCATATGGCCTAAGAAGCTGATTAGAAGGTATAACTGCGTGTATAAGATCAGTGTCTAACTCTATAAAGCCACGGCGGTTGTCATTGTTTTGATCTTGTAATTGTTGAGAGCCAGGCCAACCGTCATCTGTTGGCTTTAAAGTTTCTACGCTATATACGGTAGGGTTATTTGTTTCTTTATAAAGTATATCTATTTCAACAACATCTTCTGGCATTATGTCTTCATGACCAACAAAATCAGTTAAATGTAAAGTTCTAAGTTGGTTTGACATACCGAAATTATAACCTTTGTTTGGCTTATACTCGTAGTCACCTGTTAAAAAAGCTACTTCTGAAAACGGTGCAAACGTAGAATACTCACCGTCTTGGTACTTATATCTATAAGAAAATCTTGGAAACTTATGTTGAAATATTATGTCTTTTTCTTGAATCTTAACATGAAGATTTTGTAGTGGAAGAAACTGATCGTCAAAGTATTGCTGTGCAGCACTAGACATAGATAATAAGCTAAACACAAACGTGTTATTAGGCGACGCGCCTGCTGTTAAGTTATTAGGCCCTGTAACAGGACTATCAAGACACAGCATCCTGTAATCAAAGTAATCTTCTTCTGCAGTTTCTAAATCTAAGTTTTCTTCTAAAGTTCCAAGTATTATATCTCCTTCCCTTATGTCTATTTCAGACGTAAAGAAAAAACCATCAGCATCAGAAAAAAGTTGTCCACTAGGACCCAGCACGTTACCATTAAAGTCGTGCATAAAGTTTTCTATAGTACCTGTAACAGGGTTTTCTTCTCCTTGGCTATTAATTTTGCTAGACTCTTGTCTAAACATTTTAAGTTTTAGAGGCTGTGTAGGAGACTTTCTAATTACCGTTACATGACTTTCGTCTACATACACCGGTAAAGTACCCGCGTCATTTACCACTACACGCAAAGTGTTTTGAGACTCTTCGTAGCTACTTGAATCTTTAACTAATCTAGTATGGAAATGCTGAGTGTTTCCAGTAAATATGTCTGTAGGCTCTGTGTTAAGCTCTACTAAACCACCAGTACCTGCTATGCTTCTACTAATGCTTATTTTTTTAGGCTCATGAACATTGTCTGTAAAGTATATAAAATCTTCTAATATGTTTATCCCTGTGATTAAATTAAACTTAGAGAAATTTAATACTCTTTTAGCTTCAAAAGCTATAGCGTTAGTATCTGATAATCCATGAGCTTTATTAGTGGTTATTTTCCACTTGTTTGTGCCACCATCCGTGTCATACGCTATAGCTGTGACAACAAGATCTGTATTTAAAGTAGTATTAGGTGTAGTGGCTGTAGTAGTAATATTCATACCAACTCTAATACCTATGTCGTATTGAGAGTCTCCAGCGCCTAACGCTATGTGAAACGTAGTTGTTGAGCCGGGAGCGCCTGATACAGTGGTATCTACCTCAAATATATCTACAAAAACATACTTATTAGTTTCAGTAACAGTATCGTACTCTATAATATAATCTTTTCTTACAGAAGGGTATCCATTAGCGTTGTAAAGATCTCCACCAGAAACTAAATAATATATTTTATCTTTACTAGCGTCAGCTACTGTGCCTACTACAGTATGCTTAAAATCCGTGGATTGGCTGCCGTCGGTATATATATGATTATAATTACCTTCCGAAGCGTTTTGTTCTGTTCTATTTCGAAGATAATTACTTAGCAACGATTGTACTGTACCTATATCTGAACCATCAGATGTGGCTATTTGTATATTATTTGCGTCTCTATACTCGCCGTTAGGAACAAGACGTTCGTCCATATCCTTATTCATACGAGCTTTTGAGAAATCTTGTCTCAACTCTGCCATATGTTAGTGCTTGATTATTTTAGAGCTTCCTCTAAGTACTTGAGTTAATTCTTCTAGCTTAATATTTGAAAGCCTAAGCTTAGCTTTTCTTGTCTCAGCAAACTTTTCCCTCTTGAGTTGGCCAAGTAAACCGCCTGGTGTATCTTTTCTAGCAGACAACACTCCGTATAGTATATGCTTGTATATAGCTTCTTCAGCAAGCTTTGGTACTTCACATGCTGTGAGATCAATACCAGCAGAACTTGTCGATACAATACCATCGCTAATATACTTAAGTACCACTGTTTTACCAGCTACGCTCGAGCTAAAGTGAAACTTACCTTGCGTTTCATCTACAAAGAACGTGCCGTTGCTTTGCGCGTATTGTGGATCAAGGCCGTATCTACCACCAACTAAATCTCCGTACACATCGTCTATTTCGTCT
>TARA_B100000674_G_scaffold446381_2_pt1 | contig 10870 bp, 6 predicted proteins | sample TARA_B100000674 | Tara Oceans TARA_B100000674 (sample SAMEA2622759) | marine metagenome | biome: marine biome (ENVO:00000447); feature: surface water layer (ENVO:00002042); material: "saline water (ENVO:00002010), including plankton (ENVO:xxxxxxxx)" | depth 5 m
GCCACATACGCGCGGCAACAAACACAAATGCGAAGTTCAACAGCACGCCTGAGTAATAGCTACCCCACAGGCGCAAATCGAAATGCGCACTGATGTCAGATTGCGACAGGGTTTGAAACAGCATCGCCGGGATAAAGGCATTCATGGCGAGCTTGGCCAGAAACGGAATGCCTTCGCGCTTGATGATCTTGATATGAGTAAGCAGGAAACCGCACAGGATCGTCAAAAAGACAGGTCCAACTTTTCCGACGATCAGATCAAGCATGGTTCCCCCAAGGCAACAATGGGCAAGGATGCACAGCACTGCGCAACAGATCGGGAAAACCGCGTCGATCACGCAAAAAGAAAGGACAGCATCATTGACGCTGTCTGTAGGGTCAGGACCTTCCAATTTGGTTTGAATGGTCGCTCAGATTTGTGCGGATACGCGGAGCAAAAGAGCCGGAAGATGCATATCTTTCAAGCTTTTGCGACAAAGCAGCCCGTGCAAATCTGAGTGATCCGAAGGACAGAGCTTATATTTGCAAACTCCCGCGTCAAACCCCTTAAGCGGGATACCAACCCGCTTGGCGGAATTTTCCTTGGATTTCACAAATATAAGCTCTGCCATTCCAATCAAATTGGAAGGTCCTGACCCTGAATAGTACAAATCATTTTGCTGACTTACCAGCCCCGCAGCGTAAATCGAGCGGCAAGGCTGCCATGCGTATCAGTCACTTGGGTCAGTCACCCGGCGAAGTCTGCACCCGTTTGACCGCATCTTTCCAGCCATCAAGCAGCCCCTTGCGGCGGCCCGGTTCGATGTCGGGCTCGAAGCTGGCATCAAGGTGCCAGTTCTCGGCAATATGATCGAGATCGCGGTAAATACCGGCCTGCAACCCGGCAAGGTAAGCAGCCCCCAATGCCGTGGTTTCGGTAACTTCCGGGCGTTCGACAGAAATCCCCAGAACGTCTGAAAGCATCTGACACATCCAGTCATTGGCAACCATGCCGCCATCAACGCGCACGGCCTTGGGCGATACGCCATCAGCCGCCATGGCTTCGAACAGATCAAATGTCTGATAGCAAACGCTTTCAAGGGCGGCGCGGACAAACTCGCGCGGACCGGTATCACGCGTCAGACCGAAAATCGCCCCGCGTGCATCCGGGTCCCAATAAGGCGCGCCAAGCCCGGTAAAGGCCGGCACCAGATAAACCCCGTGATTGCCATCAAGGGATTTGGCCAGTCCTTCGGTCTCGGCTGCTGACTTGATGATGCCAAGCCCGTCACGCAGCCATTGCACAGCGGCGCCCGCCACAAAGATCGCCCCTTCGATGGCATAGCTTGTCTTGCCATTGATGCGATAACCGACTGTTGTCAGAAGCCGATGTTTGGAGGTCACGGCCTCATCCCCGGTATTAAGGATGACAAAGCAGCCGGTGCCATAGGTGCTTTTGATATCCCCCGGCTCAAAGCAGCACTGGCCAAAGGCCGCTGCCTGCTGATCGCCTGCCATACCGAGAACCGGGATTTCAGCACCAAACAGATCCGCATCGGTCACACCGAAATCAGCCGCACAATCCTTGACCTCGGGCAGCATATTGCGCGGAACACGGAAGATGTCGCAAAGCGCATCATCCCAAGCGTTTTCGCGGATGTTAAACAGGTTGGTGCGCGCTGCATTGGTCGCATCAGTCGCGTGTGATTTCCCACCGGTCAGACGCCACAACAGGAAGCTGTCAACCGTGCCAAAGGCCAGATCGCCCTGCTCGGCCCGGGCACGTGCGCCCGAGACATGATCAAGAATCCAGGCAACCTTGGTTGCCGAGAAATAAGGATCGATCAGAAGACCCGACTTGGCATTGACCGCGTCTTCAAGCTTGGGATCGCGCTTTTTAAGATCATGACACAGGGCGGCAGTCCGGCGGTCCTGCCAGACAATCGCGTTATAGATCGCCTTATCGGTCTTGCGATCCCAGACAACGGTGGTTTCGCGCTGGTTGGTGATACCGATCGCCGCGACCTTGGTAATATCAACGCGCGCCAACGCCTCCTTGCAGACAGCAACGACTGTGTTCCACAAATCTTCCGGGTCATGTTCGACCCAGCCACTATTGGGGAAATGTTGCGGAAATTCCTGCTGGGCGACGGAAACCGAGCGGCCGTTTTCATCAAAGACAATAGCGCGTGAGCTTGTCGTTCCCTGATCAATGGCAAGGATATAGCGCGTTTCTGACATGTTTGTTTTCCTCCCGAGCCGGCAGGTTTCCTGCGATCCGACCCTGCATGCATTGATGCGTTGCGGCCCGTCCATATGACGGTGCCATTGGTTTTATCGCTCTATTTAGAAAAAAATTGCGACAAAAAACAATTCGTTTTCGAAAATTTTTCCACGCACATCCCACAGACCACTGTTTTACCACGAAAAATCAGAGCTGATTTTAACAGCGATCCGGACGGCAAAATTAACCGCCCCGATCGCGGCACATCATTTGCAACGAAAACGGGAGAATGAAGTTCAACCGGCATCTTTTTCCCATGGAGGGTTGTGATGGGATTGTATGAAACCCTGTCTGCTGTCACCAACACCGCGCAAAGCGCCAAAAGTGCGGCCAGTTTCCGTCAGACCATTTCATCAAGCAGCGTCCCGCTTCCCGAAGAAAAGAAGGAAGAAAATGCCGAGCTGGCCTATATCCGCGAGCACGGCTTTACGACCTATGTAAAGGAGATCGAGGAACGCAAGATCGAAGAAATGCGCGCCAAGATCCTCAAAAGCATGGGGCTGGATGAAGAAAGCCTTGCCGAAATGGATGCCGAAGATCGCCAGGCCATCGAAAAGGCCATTGCGGATGCTATCGAGCAACGCTTGAACGGCAACACCCTTGCCGAGGCCGAACTTGGTAAAGGCGCGAAAGGCGATGAAACCGCTGATGAACGCCGGGATCGCCTGCAGGCCAAGATCGCCTTTAACCCGAACATGTTTGATGTTTTCACAGAGCTGCAATCTGAGTTGCCTGCCGGTTCAAGCCAATCCATTCTTGGCGATGACGACACTTCCCCCAAGTCTGAGAAAAGATAGCTGAGCCTTCTGCCAATGCCGCATACAGGTACGTGTGCCAGGCGGTGCAAACTCGCTTCATGTCCCGGCCAAACTCGACAACAGATTGATTTCGTGCAAGAAAACAACCTCAAGTTACAGTAAGAGGTTATTGATGCGCGCCGCTATTTTACTTGTCTCCCTTGCCTTGGCAGGTCCTGTCCATGCGCAGGGTGTAACGCCCGGAAGCATTCCTTCGTCAGATGTCGCACCGTTGGCGGACGGGGGCTTTGTCAAAGCCATAGACACCCTGCCGGAGATGGTTGAAACCGTCATGGCACGCAGTGGCGTCCCCGGAATGGCTGTTGCCATTGTTAAGGACGGCAAGGTTGTCTTCCGCCAGGGGTTTGGCGTGCGCGACATCCGCGATCCAAAACCTGTTACCCCTGAAACTGTTTTTCAAGTAGCGTCGGTTTCGAAATCGGTCAGTGCTTCGGTTGCGGCCGTTGCTGTGACTAACGGGCTGGTAAGCTGGGACGATCCGGTTGGTCATCATCTAGCCGGATTTGAGCTGTCTGACCCGTTTGTCAGTACGCATGCAACGCTGGGAGATTTTTTCGCGCACCGTTCCGGCCTTCCCTTTGCGGCAGGTGATGATCTCGAGGATATCGGATACGACCGACAGCAGATCATTTCGCGCTTGAAATATCTGCCTTTGGATCCTTTCCGCATTAGCTATCACTATGCCAATTTTGGATTGACTGTTGGTGCCGAAGCCATCGCCGAAGCAGCCGGCATGAAGTGGGCCGATTTCGCAGAGAAGGCGCTGTTTGAACCTGTTGGCATGGATGCAACCAGCTATCGGTACTCCGATGCAATGGCGGCAGAAAACCGCGCAGTGCTACATGCCTATGAAGATGGGAAATTCGTAGCCCTTTATGACCGTAATGCCGATGCACAAAGCCCGGCGGGTGGTCTTTCTTCGACAGTCGATGATCTGGCGAAATGGATGACCCTGCTGCTGTCCGACGGGAAGTGGCACGACAAACAACTGATCGCGTCAGCGGCCTTGGCGCCTGCTATCCGACCGCAAATCACCAGTGCCCCCGGTGCAACCCAAAATGATCGTAGCGGCGCTTATGGATATGGCTTTAACGTGGGCACAACCGCGTCGGGGCGACCGATCCGAAACCATTCCGGCGGCTTCATCAAGGGTGCGGGCACCCATTTCAAGCTTCTGACTGATGCCGGGATCGGCATTGTCGTAGTGTCAAACGGCGCCCCGATCGGTGCAAGCGAAGCAATTGCCAGCCAGTTCATGGATGTCGTTCAATTTGGCGAAACAACGCGCGACTGGTTCGCCGGGTATTCGGCAATGATGAGCCCGATGTTTGCCCCGGTTGGCGATCTGGTTGGAAAACCCGCACCGCAAAACCCCGTTCCTGCCGCAGAAGCCGGAATTTACACGGGGCGCTTCGAAAACGATTACTTCGGCGCTGCTGAAATCGTTCAAACCCAAGATGGGTTGGAGCTGCATCTCGGCCCAAAGCCGATGGAGATGAAATTAAGTCATTGGGACGGGCATACATTTTCGATCGCCCCGCTTGGGGAGAACCAGCCGAAAGGATCCCTGTCATCGGTAACGTTTGCTGTCGAAAATAATCGGGCTACGGCCGTGCGGATAGAATATCTCGATGATGCCAAACAGGGCACCTGGCGGCGCTAGATATCACTTCCCAGTCGACTTTAATTGTGTCGAACCCAGACGCAAAAAGGGCGCTGCAATCTGCAGCGCCCTTTCTCAATTCTGTTAGGTCGTTGTGACGATTATTCGTCAACGCCACCGATGCAGACATATTTGACTTCGAGGTAATCCTCGACACCGTATTTGGAGCCTTCACGACCGACACCGGACTGCTTGAAGCCGCCAAACGGTGCAACCTCGGTCGCCATGACGCCAACATTGACGCCGACCAGACCGCTTTCAAGGCCCTCGGCCAGCTTCCAGATACGCGAGATGTCGCGTGCGTAGAAGTAGGACGCGAGACCAAATTCGGAATCATTGGCCATTTCGAGGACTTCATCATCGGTCTTGAACCGGATCAGCGGTGCCATCGGGCCAAAGGTTTCCTCGCGGAAGACCAGCATGTCGCGGTTGGCATCGGCAATCACGGTCGGCTGGAAGAACGAACCGCCCTTTTCATGACGTTTGCCACCGGTAAGGATCCGGCCCCCTTTGGAAAGAGCATCCGCAATCTGGTTTTCGACCTTCTCGACCGCCTTTTCGGTAATCAGCGGGCCGATAATCACGCCATCTTCGGCGCCATTGCCAACCGGCATTTCGGCGACCTTGGCTGCGTATTTTTCGGCAAACTCGTCATAGACCGCGTCATGGACAAACAGACGGTTGGCACAAACACAGGTCTGACCGGCATTGCGGTATTTCGAGGCAATTGCGCCTTCAACAGCCGCATCAATGTCGGCATCTTCGCAAACGATGAACGGCGCGTTGCCGCCAAGCTCAAGACTGATTTTCTTGACCGTATCGGCACACTGACGCATCAGCAAACGGCCAACCGGGGTGGATCCGGTAAAGGTGAGCTTGCGGACCTTGGCATTTTCAGTCATCTCCGCGCCAATTTCCTTGGCATCACCGGTAACGATTGAAAGCAAACCTTTTGGCAGGCCCGCACGTTCAGCCAGGATCGCCATGGCGAGGGCCGAATACGGGGTTTCCATTGCCGGCTTGACCACCATCGCACAGCCAACGGCCAGTGCCGGGGCAGCTTTGCGGGTGATCATGGCGGTCGGGAAGTTCCACGGCGTGATCGCCGCACAAACGCCGACGGGTTCTTTCAGAACCATCACACGGCGGCCTTCGGCATAGGTCGGGATCACATCGCCATAGATGCGTTTACCTTCTTCGGCGAACCACTGCAGGAAGCTTGAAGCATAGGCGATCTCGCCCTTGGCTTCAGGAAGCGGCTTGCCCTGTTCGGCGGTCATCAGCGCGCCAAGGTCGTCCTGATTTTCCATCATCAGGTCGTACCATTTCATCAGAATGGCAGAGCGTTCCTTGGCGGTGCGTTTCTTCCAGGCCTTTTGCGCCTTTTCGGCGACGTCAACGGCATGGGCAACCGCGTCACGGCCAAGCACGGGAACCGTGCCAAGCACTTCGCCGGTTGCCGGGTTGGTGACCTGTTCGGTTTTCCCGTCTGGGGCATCGACCCATTCCCCGCCGACATAGGCCTGCTGGGTGAAAAGACTGGGGTCTTTAAGCGAAATCATTTGAGTGCCTCCGGAAAGCATTATTGGGAGCGACATGATCGAACACTGGTCCTTATCTAGTCTGCTCCGTGGTGGATGCCACATCTTTGCGAGATATTTCCCCAATAGCAATCGCAAACCGGGGTCATCACTGCCTTTGCCATAAGATTGCATGCAACCACGCCGCATCGCCGGAAATTAGAAGAAACTGCGACGTTTAATTAAAAAGCGGGAACAACCATCGCTGTTCCCGCCCCAATGTCGAATTTGGATGTCTCGCCAGACACCTGACGAAAGCCTAGTTCGAAAGCGATCCGAAATAGCCCGGCTGATAGTCAATAGGCAAAAACCGGTCATGGAGTTGTTTGAAGGTTTCATCGGGATCCAGATCGGCAAACAGATCGGGATGGAACCATTTGGCCATCTGCTGAATGGCGACAAACTGATAGGGGCTGTTGTAAAACTGGTGCCAGACCGCGTGGAATGCTTTGGTTTTTTGCGCCTGAATGCCCAGATAGGCCGGACGTGTCGGATAGAATTTAAGTTTCTCGATCACCTGTTTCGGATCAGCACCGGGCCCAACCGGCACCCAATTCCCGCCTGGCACATAAACATCCCACATCGCACTGGTGACGATGACATGGGCCGGGTTTGAGACAATCACCTGCTCTGCATTGATCTGGCCAAACGTTCCTGGGATAAAGTCCTTGGCGATGTTATCGCCACCGGCGAGCTCCACCATCGCACCGAAATTGCTGTCGCCAAATGAATGGCAGCAATCCTCATAGAACCCGCCCGCCCGGTCGATAAAGACCTTCGGACGGTCCGGTTTTGCATCTGCCAGACGATTGGTGACTTTGGCGATCTCGGCTGCTCGGAACGCAACAAATTCCTCGGCGCGTTCCTCGCGGCCAAACAGCTTGCCGAACAGGCGAATGGATGGCTCGGTATTGATTTCCGGGCTATTGCGGAAATCAACATAGACCACCGGAATATCGAGTGCGCCAAGCTTTTCGATATAGGCGGCCTCTTCCACCGCGCGCTTGGTTTCAAGATTGAGGAACACGATATCGGGCTTTTGCGCAATCGTGGTTTCGATATCGATCAGGCTTTGCTCAAGCCCCTCGAAGGCCGGGATATCGCCAAAGGCCGGGAATTTTTCAAGATAGGCCTGATAGGTTGCCGGGTCGGCCTCAATCAGATCCTTGCGCCAGCCAACAATGCGCGCCGTCGGGTTCTCACGATCAAGGGCAGCAATGATGTAAAGCTGGCGCCCTTCGCCAAGGATCGCGCGCTTGATCGGCACATTGACCGTGACGTCACGCCCGGCAATGTCGGTTACGGTGATGGCTTCGGCCTGTGCCGTGTTGTGCACGACCAGCCCCAACACCATTATGGCCAGCGTATGAAACAGTTTTCTCATTATCAGCTTACTCCCCAGATACGTCGGTCGGGTTTGCCGAGCGAAAGGTGTTTGCCCGCGTGATTGCGGTCAGCACCAGACCGACGAAATAGACAAAACCAACCAGAAAATAGATGTTTGAAAGTCCGGATCCTTGCGCAAACCAGCCGCCCAACGCGATCCCGGCAATTGATGAAAATTGTGCTGTGCCTTGCGCCAGCCCCAGCAGATGCCCCTGACGATGATCATCGGCACTGCGCGACAGCAATGCGGTCAGAACCGGCGTTGTCGCACCAAGCAGCATTCCCCAAAGGAGATACATCGCGGCAAAGACAATGACTGATCCGGTCAGTCCGGCAGTCACGGTGACGACGATGCAGCCCGCAATCACCAGACACATCCGGCCCAGAACATCCCACGCAGCCCGCCCTTCGAAATAGCGCGCCCAAAGCGATGCAGTTGCGACAAAGCCCATCGCCAAAAGGCCGTAACAAAGCCCGACCACCCAGTTGCCAACGTCAAAGGTGCTCAGCACATAAATCGAAAACGGCGACTGCGTCACCATCCGCCCCAGCAACAAGACGCCAATAATCATCAGCAAGGATATGACCTGTGGTGATCGCAGAATGCTCGGCTTGGTATCAGGTATGTCACCTGTCATAGGTCGTTCCGGAATGGCGACAGTCGGAAGTAATACCCAAACTGAAATCATGCAGAACACACACAGGATGGCAGCCGAAAAGTTGATCCAGAAGAAGCTGGCGAGATCAAGGATCACGCCCCCAATCAACGCCCCGCCAAGCGAGCCGACATTGGTTGATACCTGCAGATAGGCAAACAGTTTCGCCCGGCGTGCGGGGCTTTCGATGCTGACCCCATAGGCCTGAGCCGGCGCGATATACCCCGCACACGCACCTTGCAAAAACCGCAGGATCAGGATCGAGAAGACATCACCGGCATAGGCCAAGGCAAACTGGGTTACGGCCAAGCCAAACAGGGCGCGCATCATCATCGCCCTGTGCCCGAACCGATCACCCATCCGCCCCCAGAAGGTGCTGGTCAACATAATGCCCAGCATCGGTCCGACATAGACGCCGATGCTGGCAAACGTGAACAGATCATCTGAACTGGTAAGCGAACGCAGATGAACGGGCCAGAACGGCCCGCTCATTTCCATTGTGCCCATGGATACCAGTTGCAGGGCAAACAGGAGATGGATTTTCCTGTTTGCCCCGATCACATCGGCAGTCACATCAGAAGTCCGCCGTCAGCGACAGCAATGCGGTGCGCGGTGCGCGGTGCGCCGAGTGAAAGCAGACTGTAGTCATTTACACCCGACCAGTATTTTTCGTTTGTGACGTTCTGAACCGTTGCACGTACCGTCAAAGGCGTTCCATACAATTCAGTTTTATAACGTGCACCGAGATCAAGTGTGGTCCACTCAGGAATACCCTGCGCATTTTTTGTATCTACGAACTGCTCAGAAGTATGAGTAATCGTACTGCTCAGCGTCAGACCATCAACAAACGGGGTATCCCACTCACCGACAAGATTGATCTGCATTTCCGGCGTACCGACCGGACGTTTACCCTTATTGGCAGGAATAACAGCCTTGGTGACTTCGGAATCGAGGAACATCACCCCACCCAGCAGGCGAATATCACTGGTGACCTCACCAAACACATTGAACTCAATCCCGCGGTTCCGCTGTTCATTATCTGCGCGACGCACGTTGGTGTCAGGATCAGTGTCAGAAGAGGGCTTCGTAATCTGGAAGGCCGAAACGGACCCACCGATCGTTCCGAAATCAAGTTTAATGCCAGTTTCAATTTGCTTGGCAACAAACGGCTCAAGCGCCTGACCCTCGTTGGCGGTTCCGGATGGTGCAGTCCCCCCAGAGTTTAAGCCTTCGATATAGTTGGCATAAACAGAAACAGTTTCAGTCGGCTTGACAACAATCCCGGCCATCGGGGTGATGACACTGTCTTCATAGCTAGTGGAGAGCACACCGGTACTATAGTTATCAACCTCAATGGTTTGATGACGGGTACCAATCGTGAACAAAACCTGCTCGTCCCAGAACGACATTGTGTCGGCCAATGCGTATCCAGTGAGTTTCGTATCTGAGAGTTTGGGGCGGCCATTTGTGTCATCGAAAGCGACAGGTGCTGCGTACTGTATGTTGTATATATTTCCGCTTGGCGACGTCGAACCTGCAACAGGGTTTCCAGTTCCACGACTTACAGAATCTTGATAATGGGAGGCTTCGAAAGTGACGTTGTGCATTACGTCGAGAGTTTCGAACTCTCCGCGAACACCACCACTGGTCGACCAGCGGTCTGTTAAAAAGCGGCGATAGGTCAAACCGCTTTCGGAATAGTCGCCTGCCGAATTCTGAAGGATCGGCGTCCCGAACACACGGTCCAGTTCGGTACGTCCACCGCCAAAGGAGCCGAACACCGTTACATTATCAAGCGCATCATATTCCGCCTTGACCATACCGGAACGATCAACTGCATCGGACCATTCCCATTCTTGGATCGGGTTTGTCGATCCATCAGGCGCATCAGGAACAGCAAAAGTCGCGGTGCTGTTTATGAAAAACTCTCGTGCTGGCGCATCCAGATTTTCACGCTGATCAATCAGGTCGACAGAAGCCCGGAATTTATCGCCTTTGTAGTCCAGGGCCAAAGCCGCCAATGATCTTTCACGCGTTTGATGATCAAGGAAAGTATCACCATCGTGGTATCCGCCATTGAAGCGCACACCGAATTCATCATCCGCACCAAAGCGGCGGCTGAAATCAACATTTCCGCCAGCTTGTTCTCCACGTCCATAATCAAGACTGACGCGATTAAGGTCTTCATCACCTGCACGCTTGGGCATAATATTGATCGCCCCGCCGACAGCGCCGGTGGGTGACATCCCGTTCAGCAATGCGTTCGGGCCTTTGATGACTTCAATACGCTCTGCGAGAGCAGAATCGACACGAAAGGTCGGGGCAACCCCATACGCCCCATTAAAGCCGACCTCACCAGCATTAGCGAGGTTCACGCCAAACCCTCGAATTTGATAGGTATCAAGATTTGATGTTTCGGCATTTGGTGCCCGAACCGACGGGTCATATTGCAAGACATCGGCGATGGTTTCGGCTTGCTGATCGGCGATATATTCGCTGGTGTAG
>TARA_B100000674_G_scaffold17358_1_pt1 | contig 10863 bp, 8 predicted proteins | sample TARA_B100000674 | Tara Oceans TARA_B100000674 (sample SAMEA2622759) | marine metagenome | biome: marine biome (ENVO:00000447); feature: surface water layer (ENVO:00002042); material: "saline water (ENVO:00002010), including plankton (ENVO:xxxxxxxx)" | depth 5 m
GATAATGTTTGATCAGTTTATTAGTTCTGGTGAAAGCAAATGGCTCCGAATGTCCGGATTAACAATGCTGTTACCACATGGATTTGAAGGGCAAGGTCCAGAGCATAGTTCAGCAAGATTGGAGCGTTTTTTGCAAATGTGCGGTCAAGATAATTGGATTGTAGCCAATTGCTCTACGCCCGCTAACTACTTTCACATCTTGAGAAGACAAGTGCATCGGGATTTTCGAAAACCTCTTGTTCTGATGACACCCAAATCACTCCTCAGGCATAAAAGGTGCACCTCAAAAGTCGACGATTTTACTAACGGATCTTCTTTCCATCGTGTTTTGTGGGATGATGCGGAAAAGGGAAACTCAACTACCAAATTAGTAAAAGATAAAGAAATTAAACGGGTAGTTATGTGCTCAGGAAAAGTCTACTTCGATTTATTGGAAGAAAGAGACGCAAGAGAGTTAAATGATATCTATTTACTCCGATTTGAGCAATTTTATCCTTTTCCGGCAATGTCAGCAGTTAAAGAGCTTGAGAGATTTCAAAATGCAGAGATGATTTGGTGCCAAGAAGAACCAAAAAATCAAGGTGCATGGTCATTCATGGAACCAAATATAGAATGGGTTTTAAGTAGGATGAGTGCGAAATTCACCAGACCAATTTTTGTTGGTAGGCCAGCAAGTGCTTCACCAGCTACAGGACTAGCGAGCCAACATAAAGAGCAACAAAAATTGCTCGTTGATGAAGCTTTAAATTTAAAGGAAACCAAAAAATGACCGACGTACGTGTTCCTACTCTTGGCGAAAGCGTGACAGAAGCAACAGTTGCCACTTGGTTTAAGCAGCCTGGTGATAGCATAAATATGGATGAAATGCTGTGTGAATTAGAAACGGACAAAGTAACAGTGGAGGTCCCAAGCCCTGCTGCAGGAGTTATGGGAAGTATCGTTGCCCAAGAAGGAAGTATCGTAAGTATGGACGCACTGCTTACAACAATCAGTGAGGGCAGCCTTGAAAAACTGGAAAATGAAAAAATACAGACTTCAAAAGAAGATAAAAATATCACCGAAGCTAGTACAGAAATAAGATCTGAAAATCAAAATACCGATATCGAAAACGCTCCATCAGCAAAAAAACTAATGGCTGAGAATAAAATTTCATCCGATAAGATCGTTGGAACGGGAAAAGATGGTCGAATAATGAAAACCGATGTGCTGAAAGCTGTACAGTCTGCTGGGATTGAGGAAACAGAAAAGAGTTCACCCCCTCGCGCTCCTAGTTCAATAGAAGATGCAGATCGAGAAGAACGGGTTAAAATGACCCGATTAAGACAAACAATAGCAAAACGCCTTAAAGATAGTCAAAATACAGCCGCGATGCTCACAACTTACAATGAAGTAGATATGACAGAGGTTATGTCTCTTAGAACTGAATTTAGGGAATTATTTGAAAAAAAACACGGTACCAAGCTCGGTTTTATGTCTTTTTTTACGAAGGCTTGCTGCCATGCTCTCAAAGAAGTTCCCGAAGTTAATGCAGAAATAGACGCAACAGATATTGTTTATAAAAATTATGTGCACATGGGAATAGCTGCGGGGACCCCAACCGGATTAGTCGTTCCAGTTATTCGAAATGCTGATAGCATGTCTTTTGCAGATATTGAAAAGTCTATCGCCGAAAAAGGAAAACGAGCGAGAGACGGCAAACTTAGCATGGATGAAATGCAAGGTGGAACCTTTACTATTTCAAACGGGGGAGTTTACGGATCTCTTATGTCTTCACCAATTTTAAATCCACCACAGTCTGGTATTTTGGGCATGCATAAAATCCAAGAGCGGCCTATGGCAATAAACGGAGAAGTAGTAATCCGGCCCATGATGTATCTAGCATTGAGTTACGATCATAGGATTGTAGATGGGAAAGGCGCGGTAACATTTTTAGTAAGGGTAAAAGAAGCTCTAGAAGACCCCAGACGGCTTCTTATGGATCTTTGATGATATACAAAAGGGAAATGGGATGTCAAAATATGATGTTATAGTCATAGGTGGAGGGCCAGGCGGTTATGTCGCGTCTATTCGTTGCGCTCAAATGGGTCTTCACACTGCATGCGTTGAAGGGCGTGATACTCTCGGCGGAACATGTTTAAATGTCGGTTGTATTCCGTCCAAAGCGTTATTGCACGCCAGCCATCAACTCCATGAGGCAGAACACAATTTTGAAAAAATGGGATTAATAGCAAAGCCACCATCTATAGATTGGGCTAAAATGCAAAATTATAAAACTGAAACAATTGATGCAAATACCAAAGGCATCGAATTTTTATTCAAAAAAAATAAAATAGATCATTTAAAAGGGTGGGCATCGATATCTGCGCCGGGAAAAATTCAAATAAACAAAACAACTTATGATGCGAACAATATAATTATCGCTTCAGGATCAGAGCCAAGTACAATCCCTAATGTCGAAATTGACGAAAAAATAATTGTGTCATCAACTGGAGCACTGTCATTATCTAAAATACCAAAAAAAATGACGGTTATAGGAGCAGGCGTAATTGGCTTGGAACTTGGCTCTGTTTATGCCCGTCTTGGGACAAAAGTTACGATTATTGAGTATCTGGATTATATAACTCCCGGCATGGATAAAGAGGTGCAAAAAACTTTTCAAAGAATTTTGAAAAAACAGGGTATCTCTTTTATTATGGGTGCTGCTGTGCAATCGGCTAGCAAGTCAAAATCTGTGGGAAAGGTTAAATACAAGCTTAACAAAGATAATAGCCTGCACGAGCTAGATGGGGATATTATTTTAGTCGCAACTGGTAGAAAACCAAATACTAATGGTCTGGGGCTAGACAAGTTGAATATAGAACTAACTGAGCGTGGCCAAATCAAAACTGACAGCGGATGGCGAACAAATATACCAAATATATTCGCGATTGGGGATGTTGTTGAAGGGCCAATGTTGGCGCATAAAGCAGAAGATGAGGGTATGGCGGTCGCAGAGCAAATCGTTGGCAAAAATGGCCATGTTAACTATCAAGTAATTCCGAGTGTCATTTATACTGCTCCAGAAGTGGCTTCCGTAGGTTTAACTGAAGAGCAAGCTAAAGAAAGTGACAGGTCCGTCAAAATTGGAAAATTTATGTTTATGGGGAATGGTAGAGCAAAGGCAAATTTTGCAGCGGATGGCTTTGTGAAAATTATAGCTGATAAGGAAAGTGACCGTATTTTAGGAGCACACATCGTTGGACCAGCAGCTGGAGATCTCATTCACGAGCTATGCATTGCTATGGAGTTTGGAGCATCAGCTCAGGATGTAGCCCTCACATGTCACGCCCATCCAACCTACTCAGAAGCAGTCCGAGAAGCTGCTTTGGCATGCGGAAGTGGCGCAATCCACGCTTAAGGTTAAAACACTTTTTAGATAGAAAACGCCAATTTAGCTAGGCTCTGGCTCCATAGTACCACTTGGTTTTGCTTTAGGCTTCGTTTTTGGTATAGCAGTAACTGAGGGTGCTGACGCACTACCATCATCCTTGTCTTCATCGTCAGAAAACGGTGGATCCCCATTCATTACCTTCTTTATTTCTTCACCAGTCAAAGTTTCATACTCAAGTAAGCCGGCAGCCAAACGCTCCCATTCTTTTTTCTTTTTTGTTAATATTTTAAAAGCTGTATCATAGCCTTGTTGAATAAATTTCTTGACTTCTTCCTCTATCAACTCTTTTGTATTTGCCGACACTGAAAACCCAGCCGTGTTACCTTGGTACCCTTCATGAGCTTCTGTGTAATCAATATTCCCAACCTTATCGGACATACCCCACCGAAGAACCATTGCTCTAGCCAACCCTGAAGCTTGCTGAATGTCTCCAGCTGGCCCATTGGACACATTACCAGAACCATATTTAATAATTTCAGCAGCTTTCCCAGCCATCGTCATTGCCAATTTTTCTTCACATTCAGATTTATGCCAATTTAGCCGATCAATTTCAGGAAGTGATACAACCATTCCTAAAGCACCTCCCCGAGGAATAATTGTGGCTTTGTATACCGGATCACACTGAGGTAAAGCTAGCCCTACAACTGCATGTCCAGCTTCATGGAAAGCTGTTTTTTCTTTTTGCTCTTGAGTCAGAACCATCGAACGTCTTTCGGAACCCATCATTACTTTATCTTTCGCGTTTTCGAAATCGATCATTGTTATTACTGACCTACCTATACGTGCAGCCATCAACGCTGCTTCGTTTACCAAATTTGCCAAGTCAGCGCCCGAAAACCCTGGCGTCCCTCTGGCTATCAAACGAAGATCAACATCTGGTCCCAAAGGTGTTTTTTTCGCGTGCACATTAAGAATTTTTTCCCGACCTTTTATATCTGGATTTGGTACGTTCACTGTTCGATCAAATCGACCTGGGCGGAGCAATGCCGGGTCCAGCACATCTCTACGGTTTGTAGCCGCTAATATAATAACACCTTCGTTGGCTTCAAAGCCATCCATCTCAACAAGAAGCTGGTTTAGAGTTTGTTCACGTTCATCGTTTCCACCACCGTAACCGCTACCTCGGTTACGCCCCACAGCATCAATCTCGTCAATAAAAACTATGCAAGGCGCATTCTTTTTAGCCTGCTCAAACATATCTCTCACACGAGAGGCGCCGACACCGACAAACATTTCAACAAAATCTGAACCAGAAATCGTAAAAAATGGTACACCTGCTTCTCCTGCTATCGCTCTAGCTAAAAGCGTTTTACCAGTCCCCGGAGGCCCCACCAATAAAGCGCCGGTAGGTATTTTACCTCCAAGTTTGCTAAACTTTTGGGGGTTTCTTAGAAATTCTACAATCTCTTCAAGCTCTTCTTTAGCTTCGTCTATTCCCGCAACATCATCAAAGGTCACCCTGCCTTGTTTTTCAGTAAGCAACTTTGCTTTGGATTTCCCAAAACCCATAGCTCCACCTCTGCCACCACCTTGCATTCGGTTCATGAAATAAATCCAAACCCCTATCAGTAGTAGAAATGGAAACACGGTCATTAAGAAAGACTGCAGACCAGATGTTTCCTGTTGTTCAGCTCTGATTGCAACATCATTTGCGATTAATAAATTTGTTACATCAGCATCACTGGGGCGGATAGTAAATTGCTCTCTGTTATCAGGCCCCGTAAACCGCACCTTTTCTCCATCAAGAGTTACGGCCCTAATCTCTCCCCCGGTCACATTTTTAACAAACTCTGAAAATGGGACCTCTCGGCTTTGCATACTACTACTGCCGGTGCTGAACACATTGAACAATACCACGATTAAAAGGAATAGGACTACCCAAAATGCTACGTTTCGATTATTTCCCAAGAGATTACTCCAGAATGATCTAGTTTGACATGCTTTAGTAACAATATAGAAATTCAAACGCCGGGTTCAATGGCTCTTAAGAAAATCATTAAACTTTATTCCACAAAATGACAAATACCCTGAACTTTCATTATCAATTGTTGGGGCAAACAAAAGTTTTGCTTTCAAAAAAATACCCGGCTGAATAATTCTTGATCGGAAGGGCATGGTTGATCTTTGTTGTTTCGACAACTGATTATTCCCATGTATGCCAATAGGACCTACGTAACCGCCTTTAATTTCTCTTTTTACCTTCCAAATATTTCGCCATACCAACCCAAGTGAGCAATTTATTTCGCTGTCCATCAAGGACTTGAACTCAGTTGTAATCCGAATTTTTCCAGCATGGTGATAAAATATAGAGCCACCCAGTACCGTTGCTCTCTTTTCCTTGATATTTTTCAAAACATCCAACACTGCTTTAAATCTGGGCCGGTAATGCAAATTACCAAGCCACATTACTGCAGAAGAAATTAGGCGAAGTTTAAACTCTTCCGGCAATGCAATAAAGGCTTTATAATCCCACAATAAATCTGTTAGCTCTTGGTTGCCAATTTGTTTGAAATGGATTGGTAGCATTTGTTGCAAAGCATCATGAGCCCTTCGCATATGAGCCACACTTAATTCGATACGGCTCTCGGAAAAACCCTTCGATTTCAATTTTTCCCAAGTTTTACGCTGGGAAATTCTTTCAAAAGTTTCATCCAAATTAGATGGATCACTTACCCAGTTTATATTTTTTTCCTGAAGAACTTTTTGCAAGCTTTCTCTTGAAGAATGAATTAATGGTCTGAGTATGAAATAACCTTCAGGTCTTTTGAAACTTACAGGCATGCCTTTCAAACCCTCGATCCCAGATCCTCTTTTTAAATTCATAAAAAAGGTTTCAATCTGATCATTTTGAGTATGGCCCACTAGAACAAAACTCAACTTCTTGCGCCATTTATCAATTAATCCATATCTAGCTGAGCGCGCCAAGTCAGACAAATTACCACTGATGTTTCTTTCATGTTTCCATTTGACTATTTCATGATTAATGCCCAGTCCGTCGCAATGACCAGCAACTAATTCTGCCTCTTTTGACGACTCAGACCGAAGCTGGTGATCCACTGTTACGCAGTGCAATTTAACTTTGTTTTTTAATGCCCAATCATTGCAAATATATAGCATTGCTAAACTGTCACTTCCGCCAGAGACAGCTAATCCTAGTTCATCAAAACCATACTCTTCTCTTAGTTCTGAAAGCGTCTGAAATATTGGCGACGTAATTTTAACAGTCAAGGACACTGCAGTTCCGACATCATTTTCTCAGCCTCAAGATTAAAATCAGAATCCGGAAAACGCATTAGAACTTGCGCTAAAGTTTGGCATCCGGCGTCTGTTTGTCCTAAACTGACAAGTGCATTTCCTAAAAGCGTTAAAGCTTCTGGGGCAACCGGCGAGTCTTCATATAAAGAAAAACTATTTAGATATGCTCTTGCTGCTTTTTTGATCTCTCCAAGCCCCTCATATGCATTTCCCCTGGCTATAATAACAGAAGCGCTTAATGGGCTGTCCGGATAGTTCTCTAAAAAACGCTCAAACAATATAAGAGAATCCTCGAAACGTTCCTCTATTAAAGCATTTTGAGCATTTTCATAATCTGCTTTTTCTCCAATTGCCAACTCTGGCCCAGAATTTTCTTCGCTATTACTCTCCTGAGATAGTCCTAAATCACCTCCAAGCGTTGTAGCAAAGTCAATTTTGCTTACATCGCCCCCTTCTAATTCCACCAAACGATATTCAAGATCACGGACTCTGTTGGTGCCATCACTTACAATATTGTTTACTCTAAATTCTAAATTCTCTGTCTCTGAAGTTAAACGTCTCAGTTCCTGTTCCATACCATCAAGTCTTTCCAATACAGAAGCCTCGCTATTTGGAATCATCGACGAAGTCTGTGTCGTAGACAATTCACGTCTTAGTTTCAGAACTTCAACATAAAGGATATTAAGATCTTGCCTTATGTCAGCTAAAGTTTTTTTATTTTCTTCCGCGTAAAATATTGTTGGCACAGATAGTAACGTAAAAATTATTACAACTAACCTTATCATCTCAAACTCCAACTAAAAATTTAGGTTAGATACTACTGAAACGGCTCGCCTATTTTCACGATAGCATTTTTCATTACTGCAAAGCTCTACCGGCCGCTCTTTTCCAAAGCTCACCGTTTGAATGCGCGTATTTTCTATCCCTCTCGATACTAAAAATTCACGAGCTGAATTGGCTCTTCGAGCTCCGAGAGCAAGATTATATTCTCTTGTTCCCCTTTCATCTGCATGCCCCTCAATAATTATTTTGTAATCAGCATTTGCTTGTAGCCAATCTACTTGAGCCAACAATATATCTTTACCAGACTGATCTATATCTGATTGATCAATGGAAAATAGCACACGATCACCAACATTATTTTTAAAAAAAGCTATTGAGCCTGGATCACTAACGTCACCTTCGAATTTAGCACTAGAACTGTTCAAATTACCGTTTGTTGAGAATTGAGTTGAGGCATTTTGAGAACACCCACCTAAAAATATAACTAAAATTGCATAAAAATAAAAAACAAATTTTGTCATTTTTCGCCTCTCACACCCATTGATAACATGAAATATTAACCCTGCAAATTATGTTATTTTCCAAGTGGTGACCACGAGGGATCAGATCCACCATCTCTCGTTTTAACTTTCTTCAAGTTTCTTCCTGAAATATCAACCGAATAAAGAGCTGAAACGCCTTGCTCTCCCTGTGTTTCTCTTGTGAACATAATAACTCTGCCGTTTGGAGACCAAGTTGGCCCTTCATCTAGGAAAGACGCTGTTAACAACCTTTCCTTAGATCCATCTATGCGCATAACACCAATATGAAAACGCCCTCGACTTTGTTTAGTAAAGGCTATTCGGTCACCACGAGGAGACCAAACGGGTGTTCCATATCGGCCATCTCCCGAACTAATTCTTTTTGCACTACCTCCAAGGGAGGACATTACATATAGCTGTTGGGTTCCTGATCTATCACTCTCAAATACAATTTTGGATCCGTCTGGTGAAAAACTAGGCGCTGTCTCAATTGAGGGCGCTGATGTTAATCTGGCCCTTGAGCTATTTCTCAGGTTCATGGCATAAATGTCTGTATTACCACCTTGCTCTAAAGAATAAACAACAGACTGCCCATCTGGAGAAAAACGCGGAGCAAAACTCATAGTTCCTTTACGGTTTTTCAAAACCGTTCTCCTAGCAGTAGAAACATCTATCACATATATCTGCGGCGTGCCAGTTTCATAACTGGTATACAATACACGTTCCCCCGTAGGTGAAAACCGAGGGGCCAATACAATGTAAGAACCATCAGTCAGGTATTTTGAATTTGCACCATCAAAATCCATTATAGCCAAACGTTTTTTACGGGAGCCTTTTTTCCCAGTTTCGGCAACATAAACAACACGACTATCAAAATATCCCCGCTCGCCTGTTATTCGGGAATAAACCTCATCAGCCACCTTGTGCGCAATACGCCGCCATCCCTGCTTTGATGAATTAAACTGAAGGCCTTTGCCAAGCTCATTATTTGAAAAAACATCAAAAAGCCTGAATTTTACTGATAGCTTTTCTCCTGTAACAAGAACTGAGCCCGTCAAAAGAGCCTGTACGTTGATAGCTTTCCAGTCCGAGTATTGAACAGGCGAATTGAAGTTATCAATGCCAGAAATGTAGGATGACTCAGGAACTTCTCGAAATAACCCCGTACTTAGTAAATCACTTTTTACTAATTCTGTTATTTTGGTAGCTAATTCATTAGAAGCGCCCGTTTCGCCAATAAATTCAGGAGCAGCATAAGGTAGCGGTTCAATTACGCCTTCTGTTATTGTAATGCGCAGTGGCGCCGATTGAGCGAATGTTGTTAAATTAATGAAAATAATTATTGCGAACGTTTTTAACATTAATTCCTCATTTTCAGCTTAATTATTCCAATTTGCATCATTTGGTTGGATCAAACACCACTTCTATTTCTCGCCAAAGTTCGTATTTATTCGGTGGTAACTTATAGCCGTTTTTTCCACAACTTATAATTGCTATTTTTGCTCTTCTGAATGCCACCTTTTGTGCATCTTCGTCACCTCCCGATATTTCAACAACCTGAATGGAGGTTGGATTTACTCTTCCATTTCTGTCTAAGGACATAAATACCGTTAATTGAACATCTTCAGCTAATGAGCCAGGATCTCTCAACCAACATGCTTGTATTGCCGCCTGCAAATTATCAGTTTCAGTTTCTGTCAAAGGAGTACTTAAACTATTTTGGGAAGCCGAAGATTGAATTGCTTCAGAAATGGCCGACTCTATAATTTTACTTTCTGATTTTATCTCAAAATTTGGTTCTTGAATGTAACGCGGACGCCTTTTAGGCCTCAGTGATGAAACCAAATTATCCGCTAAGGTCTTTTTTTTCTCCTTCACAGCATCTTGCTCATCTATAGATTTGGTTGCACTTTTTAATGACTCGGAAAGTTTGATTTCAGGTTGCGGTATTTGGGTTGGTGTCAAAACTGTGCTGGGTTTTTCAAATTTAGCTGGTTCATCTTGCACATCTGGCAATTTATTTAATATTTCTGAAACTGGGGGCTGCAGTTTTTCAGATACTTCAGGAGTTTTTGGTGAAGGAGGTATTTCTATCTCCGGTTTCTCTATTAATGGTTCTAAAGGCTCATCCAAAACCACTTCAGGTCCTTCTGATTTTAAAATTTGACTTTCTTCTTTAAAAGCAAAATTTAAATTATCATCATTTTCACCCATTTGAGTAAACGTACTTGTTTCTTCAGATACTGAAGGTGAGATATTAGATGCATTAAGATCAATAAATTCCTGTTCAGAAATTAAAGAAACACTTGAATATTCAATTGGGTCTACTTCTTTTTGGAATACAGGGCCTATAAATAATCCCGTTAAAAGTACTAAATGTGCAATTCCAGATATATAATGCCCAAATTGCATACTCGCTTCAATCGTTAGAAACTTCGTTTAAGGCCGGGCCTCCAATGTCCGTGACTAACCCTATATCCTGAAAACCGCCGGCATTGAGAGCACCCATAATCTGCATAACGATTTCATATGGAATGGCTCCATCAGCACGCAAAAAAATTCGATTACTTGAACGTTCAGCAGCAACACCTTGGAGACGAGTAACTAATTCTTCTCTTGGAATAGTGCTAGTTTGCAAAACAATTTTTCCTTCTTTTGTAATTGTAATAGTTAGGGGTTCTTCATTTTCTGACTCTAATGCATTAGCGGCACTTTTGGGCAATTCAACATCGACACCAACGGTCAACATAGGAGCTGCTACCATAAAAATAATTAGAAGAACTAACATTACGTCAACAAAAGGTGTCACATTTATCTCAGACATAGGAATTGATCTTCGACTATGCCGTCGTCTCGACTGTTTAAAGTTTTTCA
>TARA_B100000674_G_scaffold495397_1_pt1 | contig 10840 bp, 9 predicted proteins | sample TARA_B100000674 | Tara Oceans TARA_B100000674 (sample SAMEA2622759) | marine metagenome | biome: marine biome (ENVO:00000447); feature: surface water layer (ENVO:00002042); material: "saline water (ENVO:00002010), including plankton (ENVO:xxxxxxxx)" | depth 5 m
CTATGGATATCAAAGTAGGTATCAACCAGTAGTGCAACACTCGAATGTGATTGACTTAAAACCAGGTCCTCAAATGCAGACTGGTCGGTTGTTAGATATTTCTATGCAGAATCAAACTGTTTTAGGAATACTAACTGAAAACGAGCAAGTTGCTTTTACCAGGCGGGGTGACCTTCAGATTCGAGGAGATGGAGTGCTTATCACCGGTAATGGGTTAGAGGTCGCGGGTGAGGGAGGCGCGCAAATAGTAACTATACCTCAAGCTGTCATTTCTATAGCCAAAGATGGCACGGTTAATGCGACATTTCCTGACGAACCCGAGGGAGAGCCAGTTCCTATCGGACAATTAATGCTAAGGGATGCGAGTGAACAAGTGTTGGTAAGAAGGAAAGATGGATTTTACGAGGCCGAAGGTGCGAACGGAAATGGTGGGGATTTTGAAAATGGACCAACGCCAGTAGAAATTCAAGTTGGGGTTTTGGAGGCGAGCAATGTGAGTCCCGTTGAAGCGATGGTAAGGCTAATAGATTTTAGTCGTTCCTTCGAGGCGCAAGTGAATATTATAAAAGAAACAAAAGACAATGATCAGTCAGGCGCAACAATGATGAGAATTTCGTGATTCTCAGAAATAAATGCTTGTAGATAATAGGAGACAAAAATGGATGCATCATTATGGGTGGCAAAAACTGGACTGAGTGCACAGAATACGCGCATGACAGTTATTTCGAACAATTTGGCGAATGTTAACACCACTGGATACAAAAAGGACCGTGCAGTATTTGAAGATCTCATCTATCAAAATATTGTCCAAGCCGGAGGGCAAACGGACGCCGATAATGAGGCGCCAACTGGATTAATGTTAGGCACTGGAACGAGAGTGGTTGCTACGGAAAAACTGCATCACCAGGGTAATATGATGTCTACCGAAAACGCACTGGATGTTGCAATTAGTGGCGACGGGTTTTTTCAAATTCAGCTTTTTGACGGCACCATAGCCTATACAAGAGATGGGTCATTCAAGCTCTCGCAAGAGGGCGAAGTTGTTACAGCTGGTGGTGAACCTCTTATTCCCCAATTAATCATTCCCCAAAATGCGCAGAGCATAACGGTTGGTCGGGACGGGACAGTAAGTGCTGAACTAGAGGCTGGTCAAGGAGATGTTCAGGTTGGTCAAATTCAGATAGCTCGCTTTGTGAATAACTCCGGATTAATGCCAATGGGACGTAATCTATTGCGGGAGACCGCCTCTAGTGGAGATGTCATAGTTGGTACTCCAGGGGAGAACGGTAACGGATTTTTAATGCAAGGTGCCCTGGAAGCCTCCAATGTAAATGTTGTGGAGGAGATGGTCAATATGATAGAGACTCAGCGAGCTTATGAGGTTAATTCAAAAGCGATCGCTGCAGCTGATGGAATGCTTAGATTTTTGAATAACAACCTTTAAGGGATAAGCACTCGTGAATATATTTTTTAAGTCATTGGGTGTGTTGTTCGTCTTTATGATAACAGGATGTGCAAATCAACCTAATCTGAATCCCTCGGCAGAATTCGCTCCCATTCAACCAATACCGAAGGCGGAGGAGCTTAGAGTTACTGGAGCAATTTTTGACAATGGAATGGGGTTGTTGGGGAGCAAACGGACCTATCGCGTGGGAGATCTAAAGGTAGGCGATTTGATTACCGTCCTATTACTAGAGTCTACGCAGGCATCGAGAAGCAATAATGTCGAAACCAATAGAGCCAGTACTAATGATGTTCTGGGGGTCGGCGCAGCTGCTGGCTCATTAAACCTAGTCCCAGGGGCTAAAATTTTCCAAGGTTTAAAAACGAATGGAGCCACTATCACTAATAGTGGAGCGGGAACTAGCGGGCAGAATGCTAGTTTGACCGGATCTATTTCGTCCACAGTGGTTGATGTGATGGAAAATGGCAATCTGGTGATTTTTGGTGAGAAACAGTTGGCCTTAACGGAGGGGAGTGAATTCATTCAACTAAAAGGGGTTATCAGGCCTTCAGATATACAGCCTGACAACACCGTATTATCAAACCGTATCGCAAACGCCCAATTTTCTTATCGAGGAACAGGAGATTTAGCAAAAGCCTCGAAACCAGGATGGGGTACGAGATTATTATATAAAGCTTGGCCTTTCTAAACGATTTCAAAGGAGAAGAGCGTTGATGAAAAGAAACCGTCCTACATTCAAACTTATCTCATTTGTTGTGTTCCTTTTAGTGCAACAAAGCTCGGTTTATGCGGACAGAGTTAAAGACATAGCAGATGTTGCCGGTGTTCGATCAAATCATCTTGTTGGTTATGGTCTGGTAGTTGGCCTAGCGGGAACAGGCGATGGTAAAGACCTCCCTATTGCCGGCCAAAGTTTGAAAACCATGCTTTCCGGGCTCGGAGTCGCGGTTGATGGACCAGTCTCTGACTATGATCTCAGAACTGAAATCGCAAATGACATAAAACAAAACGTGAAAAAAGATTTGGAAGTGGATAATGTCGCGGCAGTTATGATCACAGCAGAGGTGCCTCCTTTTGCCAAACCAGGACAAAAATTTGATGTGAACGTGTCTGCTATCGGTAAATCCGAAAGCCTCCGAGGAGGTAGTTTATTACTTTCCCCTTTACGCGGTGTCGATGGCTCGATTTATGGTCTAGCACAAGGTGGGCTGACCGTTATGGCCGCTGGCGCAGAAGGAGCGGGCTCAAGTGTGCAAATCGGAGTTGCTACGTCAGGAAGAATTCCAAACGGCGGCATTCTAGAAAAAATGATTGAAACACCATTTGATAAATCTGAGCACATCGTGCTTAACGTGAAAGATGGCGATTTTTCAACGGCTAATGCGTTAACAAGTACTATTAACGAAACCTTTGGGCCAGGGGTGGCTAGTGCTGTGGATGGAGTTTCTGTAGCTGTTAAAGCTCCGAGGGATTTAACTCAAAGAGTGAGTTTTATGAGTATGATTGAAAATCTTGAAGTGGAACCAGGCGAACCTCCCGCCAGAGTAGTTATTAATTCAAGAACCGGAACTGCAGTAATCAATCGAAGTGTACGGGTAACTGCGGCGGCAGTAACTCATGGGACGATAAGTGTGAGAATTTCTGCAACAAATGAAGTAAGCCAAGCGGGAGCGCTAGCTGAAGGAGGACAAACACAAGCGGTTCAAAACGTGGATATTCAAATAGATGAACCTGATAACAAAATGTTTCTGTTTAAGCCGGGTATAGAGCTACAGGATATTGTGGATGCGGTTAATCAAGTTGGCGCAACCCCCTCTTCATTAATAGCGATTTTAGAAGCCTTACGCCGGTCTGGTAGCCTTCGCGCAGAATTGGTGGTGATTTAAATGGACGATTTAAAATTTTCTGCACGTAGTCATTATGATTTTATAGGACTAGGTGAGCTTAAGGCGCGGGCCGATAATGAAGATATAAAAGCGGCTAAAGAGGTTGGCTCGCAATTCGAAGCTCTTTTCGTGCAGATGATGTTGAAATCTATGCGAGATGCTGCCGCTCCACTTAAGAGTGGACTGCTAGATTCCTCAGCCACTAACACCTTTGAGGAGATGTACCACGGAGAGCTATCACAAGAAATCGCTAAAAGAAGTAGTCTAGGGATCGGTGATTGGATTCTCGAAAATATGCGAAGGAACAGTGGGGCACTTGAAAGCGAATTAAAAAATGTAAGAGCAGAAGAAAAAAATCGCTATGAAAACCGACATGAAAAAAATAAAAACAGTTCAGTAAATTTAGATATTTAAAAGTCAAATAAATGATACCCGATTCAACACTTATAACAGCGAGCACATTAAATGAGTGATCTATTATCTATAGGTTCTGGGGCAGCGCATTTATATAGGCAAGCATTAGCCACTGTAAGTAATAATATTGCTAACCTAAACACTGATGGTTATTCTCGTCAGGATGTAGCTATGGCTCAGAACAATCCGAGCCAAAAAGGTACAATTTATTTAGGGACAGGAGCGCGTGTTGCTGGGATTTCTAGAGCATATGATGAATTTGTTGAAAACAGCTTGAGAGATAGCGGGAGCGAATATTCGACACAAGCTCCTATAATTGAGTATGCCAATAGGGTGGTTGACCTGCTAGGCTCGGAATCTTCTGGGTTATCAAACGTGCTAGACAAATTTTTCGCGTCAGCACATGAACTGAGCACTAATGCCGCATCTACTACTCTCAGAACAGTTTTTTTGCGAGATGCAGATTCTGTGGCAGATAGATTTCGAGAACTTTCGACACACTTGGATTCTTTAGATCTCACGGTTCAAGAGAATATTAAATACCACGTAGATTCCATAAATAACTATGCCGAAAAATTATTAGCTGTTAACAAGCAGCTAGGTCGGAAGACCGAGTCTTCTCAACAATCTCCAGCCCTTATGGATGAGCGAGACAAGTTGCTACGCGAGCTTTCTAATGTTGCGAAAATTAATGTCTTAGAGGATCCATCCGGTCAAGTCGTCGTAAGTTTGGACGGGGGGAATTCTCAGTCAGCCATCGTGCGGAAAGATTCTACTACGCTTATTGGAGTTGAGTTTACGCCGGGCGATCTAGGACGTGTCGATATTTTGTACGACCCATACGGGCAGCCTAAACCGATTAGCAGTGTGAGTTCAGGTACTCTTGGCGGACTAATAAATTTTCGAAGTCAAATTTTATCACCAGCCATGGATGGATTGGACAATTTGGCACAAACACTTACCGCTGAGGTTAATGCGGTTCACACAGCGGGCGTCGATGCTAGAGGCCAAAGAGGACAGGCCTTATTCGAGATAGAGCCTGTCTTTCAAATCACGTCGCCTACTCTAAAAGGTAGCGTAGAGGTCGATGTGCAAGTCTTGGATGTGAAGTCATTTAATTATGCTCCATTTGAGATGAGATGGGTCAGTGAGAGTGAGATGTGGCGAATAGAGGATGGATTAGGTGGGGATGTAGTTTTTGAGAAAGAAAATAAAGGAGTTGTGACATTCGCTGGATTAGGTATTTCAGTGGATGGAGACAAATTCGATGGTGATACTTTCTACATCCGTCCTGTACAGCGACCCGCCGCAGGAATGAAATCTTTACTCACCGATCCTTTGACAGTAGCAGCCGCTCAACGGCTTAGAATTAGAGAATCGGAAAATAATGTTGGAAATTCTGAGGCTACACTAAACTACCTCGATACTGATACTAGTCCGCAATTTCAAACGGGGATATCCATTGCCTCGATTAATAATGATACGAATGAAATGGCATCTGTTCAATTGTTGCAAAATGTTGGAACGGTTCAGGCAAGTAACATCTCTCCGGTTTTTACCATTCCTAGAGGTACAGACCAAGTCACCCTTAAGATGGATGTGCCAGTTGACAGTGATCTAAATTTTCAGGTAATGACGAAAGATGGAGTGCATTTACTCGGCAACCCTTTATCTGACGCCTTACGCAGTTCTTTACGATCTCAAGACAGAGGTTTTGAGGCAAGTAGTGAATACAGCGATGCTTATTTGAATAAAACCAAAGGTTCTGGATCTTATTTGGATTGGGACATGACCTATGGCTTTTTAGCAGAGAGTGGAGTTCGGGAAGAATTAGTTGTTGACAAGAATAGTGGAATTGAAGGGCAGCCGCTCGGATTGATCTCGCAAGAAGTAAGTTATCGAGCGCAAGCTTCCGCTTCACCAGTTTCACTTTTAACAACCTCATCTGGTTCAAGTAAAACTTTGATAGATAGTGGAGATATCTTATTGAATGGTGTGTCACTTGGAGCGCTTTCTTTGAATGGCACTACAAATCTGCAAAGCTCTGCATCGCTGATGAGAGATTGGGTGAATTCAGTGACGAGCACCTCGAAGGTCACAGCTACTGCTGAGACTAGAATAAAAAGTACCTCAGAGGGGATAAATTTAATAGATCAGATACGGATAAATGGCACTTTGATAGGAGATGGAGTCGTCCCGGCAAGCGTTGATGCCTTGGTCGGTCAAATTAATGCCAAAGCTAGTACTACCAAGGTCACTGCGTCGGTTGGAAACGATGGCGGAATCGAACTGACAAACGTAGCTGGTTATGAAGGAAGTAATATTACGCTTTCGAATCCCAATGCAAGTGCAAGTTCAAACGCTCTAGGATTGGCTAATCAGACTTACACTGGAACAGTGAGCTTCGATAGTGCAGACCAAATAAGGTTTACTTTTGGAAGCACAGGGAAAGCGGGGGATCTTTCGGTTCTGGGTCTTCAGGCGGGTGTGTACATTAAGAACCCGACCCCGGATGACCTAGCTGTTTTCTTAACTGGAACAAATAGTGCAGAAGTGAGCGTTGGGTTCAGAAACTCGGCAAATACTGAAGTATTTCAGGAGAGGCCGTTTTCGATAGAGTTTTTAAATCACAATAAGTATCAAATTGTTGATTCAAATTCTAATACGGTTGTGGCGACGCGTAGTTATGACCACGATCAAGGTATAGATTACCAAAATCTCAAAATAACTTTCAATGAACTGCCAACAAAAAATGATAAGTTCGTGATCGATGATAACAAGGACGGGAAAGGGGATAACTCTAATATCATTAAAATATCTAATCTCAAGAATGTTCGTGTGGTTAATAGTGAAGACACCATAAATGAGGCGTATTTAAATATAGTGAATGTGGCTGGAACTAAAGCAACGCTAGCAGAGGTTTCGGAAGCTGCGCTAAAAGTCGTTTTCGATCAAGCGATTCAATCTCGTGAAGATCGAGCTGGGGTTAGCTTAGATGCAGAAGCAGCCGATCTAATTCGTTTTCAGCAAGCCTATCAGGCCTCTGCTCAAGTTATTCAAGTATCCGCAAAAATTTTCGACGCCATATTAGGTGTCGGTTAGGCATCCAAAAATGAAAGTATCTACTAGTCAGTTTTTTAAACAAGCAGTTGAAATAATCTCTAAACAACACTCTGATGTTGCTGAGCAACAAGCGAGATTAGGAACGGGCAAGCAATTAGTGCGTCCCAGTGACGACGCCCAAAAGACAGCGCTTATACAACGCCTTAAGTCCGGTTTAACAGTACAACAAAGTTATCAATCTGGACTCGAAGAACTGCGAACCAGATTAATATCTGAGGAGTCGGTTCTATCTTCTGCAGAAAACCTATTATTAAGGATAAAAGAACTGGCCGTACGAGGTGCAAGTGAGTCTATGTCTCTAGGGGACCGAAAAATCATGGCAGTTGAAGTTGACGCTTTGAGAGATGAGCTCATGGCATTAGGGAACACCAGAGATGCCAGTGGCAACTATATTTTTGCCGGTTCGATGGTGGGAACTATCCCCTATCAGAAAGCACAAAATGGTGATATCAGCTATGTCGGCGATGATACCCAAACGCAAATTTATGTGTCGGATCAAAGAACTTTAAAAATGAACAATCCGGGCGACATGGTGTTTCAGAGTATTGTTCGGAAAGGAAATGATGGGCGTTACTCTGGTACTTTGAGCGCCTCGAACGAGGCTGGTTTAATAAATCTATCTTATGCTCAGCGAGATTTTGTAACCAGGGCCGCCGAGTTAAGAGCATATGTAGGAGAAGCCGATGCCGCGGCAATGGTGACCGTTACTTCCTCTCAAGCCGGCCTCAATTTATCAGGGAGCTTAACCATAAACGGACAAACCATAGCTGGTGGAGTTTGGGCAAGTAGAGATGCATTGGTAACAAAAATAAACGAACAAACCGCAACCACTAAGGTGGTTGCATCGGTTGATGGCAGTGGAAAGGTAATATTAAAAAATTCTGCGGGCAATGAAGGGGATGTGATAACGTTGGGTGCCACCGGAGGGGCCACCTCTAATGCTCTCGGTCTGGCTAATGGTGCTCATAACACTACTCAGTCTAAATTAGCTGAGCAAAGTCAAGCTCAACACAACTATGATGAATACTTGGTCGAATTGCATTCCTCTGCTTATGACAGTGAGATTGACTGGACCTTTTTTCATTCAGTCGATTCCGAAGCCTACAACAATGCTTATTCTGGTGTTTATACTCCGGGGGCTCCAGATTCTAAACGCGTTAATTTTTTTGGCGTTCTTGGCGATTTAGTAGATAGATTGCGGTTATCTGATAGCCCGAAAATTGAAGCTAGTATGGAGGAGGTGGAAAAATTAATACAGAACACAGCACTTTCCATGGCGGAAATAGGGAGCAGGATGAGTATTATTGAATCGCAAGAAGCTGTAATGGATGAGACAAGGATCCGATTCGAGTCACTCATTTCTGATGCCGAGGACTTGGATTACTCTACCGCAGTCACAGAGCTTTCAGCTGAAATGTTAGCCTTGGAGGCTGCACAAAGCAGTTTTGCGAAGATTTCCCAGCTCAGTTTGTTTGATTACCTGAGATGATCTTTATGATTTTATAAAAGTAAGAAAAATAAATTTAAAGGAAATTTTTATACTGCCGATTTAACTATTAGTGCGAAGGATAAATCTAGCCTTTGGTGACAAATGCAGGTGACTTTGAGTGAGAGTTCCTGTAGTAAAAGTAAATTAGAAGGAAATTTACTATGAGCGATAACGCTTCGATTTCGCAGCAGATTCTTACTAGTCTGGGCGGTGGTTCTGGGATAGACATCTTTAAGTTAGCTAGAGATTTGGCCGATGTTGAAAAAGAGCCAAAGCAACTTGCTTTGGAAAGTTCAATTGAAAAAAGTGAGGCCAGTATTTCTGCCTACGCGGCAATAGCTTATCAAGTTGGAACTATCAAATCTGCCTTTCAGACCATGGATGACGCAGATGAGTTGACAAAGTCCGACGGCTCTTCAACAAACACGGCAGTAGCTGCTTTCACTTCGGTATCTGGTGGAGCCATCAAAGGTGATTATGACATTACGATTAGTCAGCTTGCTAAATCACAAAGAACCGTTTCGAACGTATTTGCGGCTTCTAATACTCAACTTTCCAGTAGTTCATTCGACATAACTTTAACTATTGGCTCCAGTTCCACCACTCAACACACCGTAAGCGTGACAACTGCGACTCCACAAGGGGTAGTAGATGCTATAAACGAAAAAAATGTGGGTATTACCGCATCGCTTGTTAGTTTGGGTAACTCTGCAGGCCAGTATCAGATAATTCTCGAGGGTCAACAGGGAGCGGAGGGCGCCTTTGCGGCCTCCAGTAATCCGGATCTAGGGTTTGCTACCAACAGTAACACTATTCAGAGTAGTCAAAATGCATCGATGACCTTCAACGGAGTCACCGTACAGCGCCCAAGCAACGAGATTTCAGATTTAGTCAGTGGTGCCACTCTCCAATTAAAGGCGACCAGCAGCGATGTAGTAACTTTGAGTGTGGCAAATGGGGAAAACCTATTGAAAAACTCCATAAAGGATATGGTTAATAATTTTAATGATATGCAAGATATTCTGGATGCTTTAGTAGATCCCGACTCTACAGTTGAAAATGGAGGAGCGTTAATCAATGATTTCACCGGCGTACGGTATGTCGAACAACAGTTGAGGAGCGCCATTTTTGCTAATTCTCCTACAAATTCTGGTTCGATCAGCAACCTGCGAGATATCGGTATTACGACAGATAAAACCGGAAAACTAATATTAGATGAGAATAAGTTAGACCAGGTAATTTCTTCTAATTTCCAAGATGTGAAGAAAATGCTCACCGCGAATACGAACAATCAAACAACCTATAGTGCCGCCCCGAAGGGTTTGGCTTTATCAGCAATAGAGAAAATTGATGCGTTAATTGGTACTGGAAGTGTTATTAGTGATCGGGAGAAAAATGCGCGCGAAGCTATTTCAGGTTTTGAGGAGGATTTAGCTAAGTTAGAAGCAAAAATGGAGGGCGTTTATGAGCGCTATTTAACTCAATTTTCGGCAATGGAAAGTCTAGTGAGACAAATGAACAGCACTAGAGATTACCTAGAAGGACAGTTCGAAATGATGGCCAACGTGTATAAAGATTAGTATATAAAACATATACATATGATAAATATCTAATAATTAAGGTGGTATAAAATGGGAGAAGGGCTTCTAATAATGGCAACAGCAATTGTATTTTCTTTTTTGGGTATGATCCTGTTTGCAATATCGAGACTAAAACAAATAGAAAACCGAATGAGTCCAAAGCTTGTCCGACAGAGATTGAAAAGTACTCGAGGTTACGTATAGTAATTAAAAACACATTATTTCAGTGGGTTACCTTATTGATGAGGCTTGAAATCAAACTAAAAGTACTACTAGCTCTATTCCCTTTACTATCTGCAGTATTGGCTGGATGCGACTATTACCAAACAAAGCTAGATTGTTCGGACTATTTCGAAGGTCGAGATAAAGCTGGTTTCACCACCGATGAAAGTGGATTAGCAAAATTCAAAAAAAACGGGGTCATCTGGTATCGATGCGCCGCGGGACAACGTTATTCAAACTTTAGGTGTAAAGGAGAGCCTTTGAGACTGAGCTGGGATGAGGCGAATGAATACGCCACAGAATTTTCTCAAAAGTCCGGAAAGGCGTGGAGGCTACCCTCCAAGCAGGAATTAAAGTCGATTATGGAGGAAAAGTGTATTAATCCCTCTGTGAATCCAACAGTATTTCCGGGTCTTGAGGTGGATAATTTTTGGACCTCAAGTGGCAGTTTAAATTCAGACCTATTTCGATGCTCGGTCTACACGTACCGAGGAGACCTTTTTTGTCGTCAACCGAGAGCGGTAGAATTGCCTTTCCTTTTGGTAGGTGGTTCGAATTAATCTAAGTTTAAAAACTTAAACATTTTCTAACCTTCTGTAAAAATTAAAAAATATCCCAAAAAGTATTCAAGGAATTTTTTGTGGTGTCGATTGTATACACA
>TARA_B100000674_G_scaffold469062_1_pt1 | contig 10831 bp, 9 predicted proteins | sample TARA_B100000674 | Tara Oceans TARA_B100000674 (sample SAMEA2622759) | marine metagenome | biome: marine biome (ENVO:00000447); feature: surface water layer (ENVO:00002042); material: "saline water (ENVO:00002010), including plankton (ENVO:xxxxxxxx)" | depth 5 m
TCGTCCCTTCGCGCGCGCACATAATACATACAACAAAAAACCCGCGTCGCGTCCGACGACGACGCGTCGTCCGATCGATCGACTCGACTCCGCCCTCTTCGCCCTCACTCCGATCTTTTCGACCGCGCGCGCCTCGCCCCCGCGCGCGTCCTCGGCGTCGTCAACAGACCCAAAATCGCCCCGCGGGCCGACGTCCCGGTCGCCTCGGTCGCCCCGCGCGTCATCGGGGATGACGATTCCCCGCCTCTGTTCGCGCGCCTCGCGCCTCGGTGACGCCCGAGGGCGGTGAGGTCCAACCACACGCTTCCATCGGCGTCCTCCGCGGTCGCGCCCGTCGTCACCTCGCGTCGCCGCGCGTCGGGACGCGGCGGTTCCGGGGTCACGCGCACGCGAGCTTTTCCAGAAAAGCGTCGGGGACGCATCGCGTCGTGACGCGGTGACGCGGACGCGAACGAGGCGAACGCGCGGTGCATGTGACGGAAGGAAAATTCGTCGACGGAGAGACCGAGAAGAGAGGCGGCGGCGACGGTCGCGCGCGCGCGTGTGACGCAAGATTTGTGAATTGGCAGACCGTTAGTTTTTCCCGCCATTTTTTGAAAAACTTTTTCAGAAAAAGTGACCAGGGAAAAAAGGTGTTCGCGCGCGTTCGAGTCGCGCCGCGGGCGCGCCGTGGATGATGGATGCGCGTGTGGATGAAAACGCTAGTAATACTCGTCGTCGTCGTCATCGTCGTCGTCGGACCAATCGGTGTCGCGACGGCGACGACCGCGACCGCCGCGTCTCGACGTCCTCGCCCTTTTCCCGTCGGCCGCCGCCGACCTCTTCGACGCGGGTTTCTTCTTGGTGCGGTTCAGACGCGCGCGGCCGCGCGAGGCGACGATGCCGTGGGCGTCGTAGTCAATGGCGGCGTCGAGACCGATCTCCTTGAGACGACGGACGACGCCGGCGGCGACGCCCGAGCCCGACGCGCTCTTGGGGTCGCCGATGTAGTGATAAATGCGACCCTTTGATTTTAAGATGCGCTTGAGCTCGGCGTAGAACTCGGTGGAGTAGAGCTCGCCGGCGAGGGAAAACGTCGGCGGATCGTGGACGATGACGTCGAATTCGGCGTCGGGAAGCGTCTTGACGACGTCGGCGCCGTTCCCGTACAGCTGTTCGATGCCTCCCTCAAACAACGGTCTCGAGTGCGGATTCATTCGGCACATGGCCGTCATCGTTCGATCGAGCTCGATGGTCGTCACGCGGGCACCGTATTTTTCGAAAGCCACGCACGACGTGTACGCCAATCCCGTGCAGATGTCGAGCACGCGCGCGCCTCTCCGAATCGGTCCCGCCGACGCCAGCTTCTTCTCCGTGTCCTCCTTCGGATCCACCCCGACGCCGAATCGATGCATGGAAAACCCCGCGATGAGTGCCGTCGGCCACGTTCCATCCCCCGTCGGCATCAGAGACACCGCGCGATTCGTGTCGTCGCTGTACCGCACCACTTTTCGAAATCCTCCCGTCGTCCAGTCCTCCTGGTTCGCCGGTTCGTACACCCCCCGCTCGTCCGCCGCCATCGTCTCCACGTCTTCCCACGCGATGAAGACGTCTCTAGTACCGCCGTCGCTCGTCTCGATCGTCGCCTCGACCCCGCGCGGGGCGAGCGTCGCCTCCACGCGCGGCGTTTTCCAAAAATCAAAACTCACGCTCGCCCTGTCGTCGCCGCGTTCGCGCGCCTCCGCGCACCGTCTCGCCTCGAACGCTGTGACGAGCGGCGGGTGCGGGTCGAGCAACGGCAGCGGCGGTTCGAACCGCGCGCGCGCGTCGTCGTCCGGGTCGGCGTCGCGAGAAACGGCGCGCGGGACGCTCGCGCGCGAGCACCGGTGGTGGACGCTCGCGCGCGCGTTCGACGACGCGCGCGCGCCGTAGACGCGGTCGAGAGGGGGCGAGGACGTCGACGGTGTCATCGCCGAGCGATTCGCGTCGCGCGGGAACGGTCAGACGGTGGTCGTCGAGCGACTGACTGTGTCGATTGATCACAACCTGAGCTCGGCGTCGGTTGGCGAACGAAACGCCGCGCGCGTCTCCGTTCACTGGGAGTTGAGACCGATGGCGCTCGAGGCGGCCTCGGCGGAGAACTTGTCGTCGGGGCTAGATGCCGATTTGAGCGGGTTCCTGGGCGCGGTCTTCGTAATTTGGATGGCGACGCCGGATTTGTTTGCGTGCGAACGCGCCTCGACGAGGGCGCGAAGTTGCTCGCCGCCGCCGCTGGCGTTGATGAGGAAATCCTTGACGTGGTTGGCAGCCTTCTTTTCGCTTCGCATGGCGCCGAGTTCGGTGACACACGCGTCGAGCGCGTCCTTGGTCATGCCGGGAAGGGAGAGTAAGATTTGAGACACGGACTGGGTCTTGGGTAAGAGCCAGACGATGATGTCGCGAATCAACCCGAGAATGTCAGCCTGGTAGGCGGCGTTGGAACTCTGCGTCAACGCCACAAGGGTGGCTTGAAAAACCTCCGAACCGACCGTCTCTCGAAGCGCCTGCGGAGCGTCGGGACCGCCGGCGGCGGCGGTGAGCCCACGCACGAAGCTCAACGCGTGGCCGGTGGCTTCGGCGTCGTCCCAGGTGAGCGCGGCGGTGCCGGTGGCGATCCCAGCTCGCACCGCGTTCGCGTCTCCGTGCGCGATCCACGCCGAAATATGTTTTCCCCCGGCGTACACGGTGGACATTTGCGAGTTGGACATGTCACCGATGACGCCCGACATACCGCTTCCTCTGCTCTTGCGCCCGTACGTACCCTCGGGGGCAGCAACGATGGCGAGAAGCGCGCAGTGATCTCTAGTCACGTCGCGCAGGATGCGTTCCGAAATCAAATCATCCACCTGCACACCGTCGATCTCGTCTTCGTCGTGCTTATCCATCGTCTTCGTCGCGTTCACCACCTTTGTGTCCATCCATCCCGCAGATAAGCGATCGTGCAGGGACGCGCACAGCGGATTCACGAGCTTCGCTTGCCACAACGCGCGATGCGCCGCGGGGCACCGACCCATGATTTGTCTCACTGCCGCGTGGACCGCCTGTCGCACGTGTCTCAGATCCATGTACTGAAGGTGCGCCAATAACGACGCCTCGCATGCGTTGGCGAGCGCCTCGTTTGGGTAAAACGCGGCGGGCGCGTGAATGCTAAACAACGCAAAGATCGAGTACGAACAGTCTCGTAGACACCGCATCCAATCGCGAGACGCACTCGTCGTCGTATTCGATCCCGCTTCCTCTTCGCTTAAGACTTGCGCGCGCGCCGGACCGTGGATCAAATACGCCGCCTTTTCTTCAGGAGACATGTGGAGCGCGCCGCCCAAACCCACGGCTTGCATTGCAGCCTTACCCTCGGGCGTCCAAAGCGCGTGAATCGTTTGCAAGAGCGCCGTCACGAGCGAGACGATCCATTCCATGTGATCCGCCGCCGGACACTCCGAGATCGGCGGTGGCGGGTCTACGGGTTTGAGCAAGCCCGCGGGGACCTTCGCCGTCTCCGCGTCGCCGAGACTTCGTCTCAAACAACGCTCGGTGAGCTGTACGTCGTGAAACAATTCCCAGTGCGCCGACGATAATCCCTGAGTACCACCGCTCGCTTCGCCCGCCGCCATGGTGGGAATAGCTAAAAGATGCGCCACCTCGGGCGACGTCGTTCCTCCCGGCATCCATCGATTGCGCACCGACGCAAGCAACCATTCGAGAACTTCGCGCACGCGCACCGAACCTGAAGGCCCGGCGACTGCGAGCAAAGCCTCGGCGAGTGATCCTCGCTCGGCACCGCTCAATCGACCGGATGACTTCATGGCTTCAATTTGTGAAGCGAAAGCTTCGAGGTGCGGATTCAGCGCCTGCGAGGGAAACGCGACGAGGTTGTCAGTCGAAATTCTCTTTGAAAAATCCAAAGAAACGATCGAGGATCGAGTCGTCGTGAAAAGAGTCGTATGTCGCCGCCACAGGTCGAATAGTAACCGCCGAGGAGGAGACTCCCGAACCGCGGCGGCTATTTTATGTCGCGCCCCAGCATAAAGCAAAACGAGTGAGAAAGGTTCGTCAAGTTTTCTAAGAGGCGCATTCATTAATTGCGCGCGCACACACGCACCTGTGGAGCGGCTGAACACACAATCAAAATCGCCGCGCACACTTTTTGCCGCGCCGCTTGTCCCGTGCGCCCGCTCGCGACGATATCGCGTTGACGCACTGGCGGCGCCCCCGCGTTCACGTCGGCGGGTAACTCATTCAATATCGTAAACATTCGACTCATGATGGTCGCCGCAGCGTCTGGTCTCGCCTTGGCAAATTTGCCATAGGTCTCGAGCATCTTCGCCACCTGTGCGTTGCTCAACGGTGCCTTGTAATCGATGGCGATGAGGTTACCCAACAGCGTCTCCAGGATGCTAGAAAATCCCGCAAACGAAGGTCCCTCCGTCGGAAGCGCGACCATGGTCGCCTCTAAGAACGAGGTCGCCCCTTCTAAAGCAGCGCATTTCGTTTCATCTGTGCTATTCGCCAACGGTCCTCCCGGTTGCGTCCACGAAATCACCGTACCGGTGTTTTGCGCCGCCTGATTGGCGGCGTTGCTCGGACAGAGCGCCGTGCACAGCTTGGTGATGTCCATCCACCTCGCTCGGATTTGAATCCACCGTTCTCTAAGATCGAGCGCGCTCTCGCACTCGTCCGCCCAATCCTTAGATTTATTTCCAGGGATGCCCGTGGTGTTGAAACCAGAAGCGATGCCAGCGCCGGCGTTGAGCCACACGCACGCGATTTCGAGCAGCGCCTCGGGCGCGCCGGCGGGAAGAATACCATTTGGCTCAGACTTTTGCGAATTGTACGGATTGGCGGCGCCGGTGGAGGGTGGACCGCGAGCAAACGTCTTTGGAAGCTCAGCACCCATCGCGCGGAGCATCACCGGCCACGCGCCGATGATCATCTCCACCGTCTCTAAACTCGGAAATCTCGTGAGTCCGAGCATGCGCTCGAGAAACAAATTTCTCGCCGCCTCGTCTGCGATGGTGCTCAGGTGATACGACGCCATGGCGGCCATGGTGTCGGCTAAACGTTTGATGTATTCTAACTCCTCTGAATCGCTAATGAGGTCGGACTGTTGCGGATGCGAGACGATGTGTTCCGCCGCCGCGGATAACGCGTTCGCCGCGAGCACCATTCCTTTTTCGAGATCCGCGTCGTCCTGTTCGTTGACACCCTTGGCAACGTTACTTCTTCGAGACACGATGGATCGAAGGACGTCGCACGCGGAACATCGGAAATCCTCGCTCGACTGCGCGATGGATCGAACGAAACACGTCGGTCAGTCGTCGGTCGTCTCTTCGCGCGGTTGAAAAAAAGCGAGAGTCTCTTCGTTCGGCGGCGGCGTCTCGGACAGTACTAGCAAATGTTCCACAGAGGGATGTTCGGATGGTTGATCCTTGTTGGATTATCATCATCGACGTCGACAGCGACCGAAGGGTGATTCCGTGACGCGCGCGAAGAAGAAAGAAACGCGAGAAAGAAAGACGCACCAAGAGCATTCCGCACGCCTCGATTAAACCGCTCCTCATGATTGGCGCGAGCGGCGCCCACTCGCTGTACACGCTCGCCGCACCCAACGCCGCGCTCACCGCCGCCGCGTGTTGTTTCACCAAGTTTGCGTCCGCTACCGATTTCGCCTTGGTGTAATGCCTCTCCATGAGCGAATAAATCGCCGGTAAGACCGTTCCCACCGTGCTCGACAAACCTCCCAACAGCTCTCGCATCCGTCCGCCTATTAAATCTTCGTTATACACCGCGACGTCCTCCGCGACGAACCGTATGACGTTCGCCCCCATCTCCGCCGCTTGCGGCTCCTCGCTCGCCGCCATCGCCATCAAATCTGGCACCAACCTCGTCCACAGACTCGCCCCCTCCTGCCGCACCACCTCCGCCATCAACGTCGCCGCCTTGGACTTGACCGCGTACGCTTCCCCGCACCCACCCTCACTCACCTCTCGCAGCATTCCGTGCGCCAACGCCGCCATCTCCATCCTTTCACTCTCACTCATCGTTCGCCACCGTCCACGAACCAATTCTCGAAGCGTCGCGTACCCGAAATGTCTCGCCTCGAGCGCTCTCTCTCGCGCGCACAGCGACCGACACGTCTCCATCGCCATTCGACAGTCCCCTCGCTTCAACTGCGCGCAACGAAAAGTACGAATCATCCATCGCGCGCGTCAATCCATCGCGTTCCCTCGCCGTCGCGCGCGTCCCGTGTCTCATCCCATCACCGCGTCCCGAACCGTTCGGTCGGGTCGTTCGGGTCGTTCGGCTCGGTCGCGCGTGCCCTACCTCTTCCGCGAGCGCCACCGCGCGCGCGCGCGCCTCCGCCCCCTCCGGTCCTCGCGCACCCGCTCGGAGCACTTCCGCACACCTCTCCGCCGCGTCCGACGCCATGACGCTCGCTTCCGCGTCCGAGTCTGCGGCGCGCGCGTCGACGGATGCGATTGGGCGCGCGCGCCCACGAAACACAAAACATACACTTTCCGAGGGGCGCTAATGCGTGGGCGCGGGCGCGCGACCCGATCGCGGTCGCGTCACGACGCGCCGCCGCGCGCGCGGTCGCGCGAAGACGCGGTGTCTTCGCGCGACGGCGTCGAGGGATCGGTGGGGACGACACAGTGTATCATTCAATCGTGCAGTCGTTCGTTCGTTCGATTCATTCATGCACTCGATCGATCTATTCATTCGCGCATCGTCGCGAATGGGCGCGATGCGAACGATGGCGTCGACGGGGACGCGCGCGCGGGCCGAGGTATCGAGGGTCGATGGTGCGCGTCGTGTGGGGGTGAAGACGCGCGCGCGGGGCGCGCGATTGGCGGCGGCGGCGGCGCGGGCGACGCCGGCGTCGACGTCGACGGGGACGCGGGGAGGGACGCGGGTGGCGAGCTCGCGGAGGGATTGGGACGAGTGCGTGGAGTGGCGAGACAGACGACCGCCGAGTGAGGAGACGCTGTGGCTGTTGGATGCGTCGATCCTGGCGTTGGCGTTGCCGGGATTGGCGGAACTGTTGTTGGACCCGGTGATGGGGGCGGTGGACACGGCGTTCATCGGGAAACTTCCCGGCACCGCGGGCGCGGACGCGTTGGGTGGGTTGGCGGTGAGCACGACGTGCTTTACGTTTTGTTTCAAACTGTTCAATTTCTTAGCCGTCGTCACCGGGCCGCTGGTGGCGGCGAAGATTTCCGCCAACGGCGGACGCGATTCTCCGGAGGGACGCCGCGCGGCGAAAAAGACTGTGGGGAACGCCATGGCGCTCGCCCTCGCGCTCGGATTCGCGACGATGGGCGTCATGGAGGTGTTTACGGATGATTTATTGGCGTTTTGTGGGGCGAGTCACTCGCAAGCGTTGCTGGATCAGGGCGGTGAGGCGATGGACGCGGTGTCGGTGAAGGGCATTTTAGAGTACGGGGAAGATTACTTGCGCATTCGCGCGGCGTCTCTGCCGGCGTGTCTGATCGTCATGGTGGGCGTTGGGTCGTTCAGGGGCTTGTTGGACACGCGAACGCCGTTATACGTCGCCATACTAACGGAAATATTCCATCTCGGGTTGGATCCGTTTCTCATATACGGTTTCGGACCGCTGGAAGGCTTCGATGTTGCGGGCGCGGCCACGGCGACGACGGTGGCTGAGTGGATCGGAGCGCTATGGTTCTGGAAGCTCATGATGGATGAGGAGATTTTAGATTTTAAATCTGTCTTTACGCTTCCAGACAGGGAAGATGAGGACTTGGGCACGCTCGTGAACGGGTCTGCGTCGCAGCTCTTGCGAACGGTTCTGTTACAAACGGTTCTCGTCCGAGCGACGTCGACCGCCGCGTTGCTCGATGCCGCGGGTGCGCACCAAGTGTGTTTGCAAGCGTGGTGGGTCACGCTCTTCGGTTTGGATTCCGTCGCCGTGAGCGCGCAGGCGTTGGTGGCGTCGCGTTTGGGGAAGAGAGACATCGCCGGCGCGCGCATCGCCGCCGACCGATCTTTGAACTGGGCTCTGGGTGCGGGCGTTCTCGTCGGTGCCGTAGTTTTCGCGTCTGCCGACAAGCTGCCGTATTTATTCACAAACGACCCGGAGGTGGCCGCCGAGGCGGTGACGCCAATCCGAATTTTGGCGCTCTTACAACCGCTCAACGCGGCCGTCTTCGTCGGCGATGGCGTGTTTCAGGGAAGCTCCGATTTTGACTTTCTCGCGAAAGCCATGGCCGTATCCGCCGGCATCGGTATCATCACACTCACCATCGCCGGCCACATCGACGGCGCGAGCCTGACGACGGTGTGGATCGGCATGTCGACCCTCATGTTCGGTCGAGCCGCCACGCTCGGTTGGCGCTACTACAACGATGAAAATTCCCCGCTCGCGCTCACCCCGGGCGAGTGCACCGTGTACTGGGACGACGTCCCGACGAACGGAATCTCCCAAGTCGAGACCGAGACCGAGACTGACGGCGCCATCGTCGTCGTGCCCGCGGACGAAGTCGACGCCAAGTCGTCCTCGTCCTAAATCTCGCGTCTCGTCGCCGCGTGATGACACACACCTCGCGCGCGCACGCATTCGTGGCATCGTCTCGCACCAATATGTTGTATAATTTACCGTACGTATAATTTAACTCGCATCGTCGACGAAAACGTCACCACGTCGAGACACCACGTCGAGACGTCGAGACGTCGTCGGCGCCACTCGTCGCCTCGCGCGGCGCCGCGTCTTCCGTTCCGAGATGCAGTGAGCATCCGCACGATGCGGGTGAGCGGGCGCGAACGAATACGCATCGTACGGCGTCGCCTCGCGCGCTCGCGTTTGTTCTCGCTGTGCGTCGTCCTCGCCGTCTTCTCGGGCACGTCGAGAATCGCGTTCGATGAAGACGCGATCGACCTCGCGTCGCGGTTCTTCGTCTTCATCGGCTTCGGCGCGCTGAGAGCCACCGTCGATCACGCCGTCGGACTTCGGTGCGTGTCGTGCTGTCGAGGCGCGCGCGCGCTCGTGCGCGCGTCGCCGCTCGTGGCGAAGAAGAATGTCGCGTGTTTCTCGGGGCGGGCGAGACACAAAGGCGACGAGACGCGCGTCGTCTACAATCTTCTCACGAGAGGCGTCGACCCGTTAAACTACGGGTACCTGCAACGTGCGCATACGTTTTTAACGGACGTCGTCGAGTCGCGCGCCGAGCGGTGTTCGGGTATGTCTGGAGTCGTCGCGTCGTGCCGCGCGACGAAGTTCGAAGTCGTGTGGGCGTTGGAGGACGACGCGTCGGTGCCTCGAGACGTCATTGAGGCGCTTCGCGCGCGTGGAATAATCGTCGTCGCGCACTCGGTGCCGATGGAGCGAAAAGACGACGGGTTCACGTACGTGCCGAACTTTCATTTCATAAAGTATCGAGGTTTCGAGTCTCTGATTCAAAGGGTGCTCGACCAGGGCGTCGTGATGGCGCGACGAGAGAGCGCCGTGTTTTGGAGAGGATCGACCACGGGATGGTCGTGTTCGATCGATGACGCCGCGTGCGATTCGCGCAATGGGTGCGCGCGATTGACTCGCGTCAGAGCCGTCAACACGGCGTGGAACGCGCCTTGGCTGGATTTTAGGGTCACGCATCTCGTGCAGGAGTGCGCGGTTTCGAACAGGAATTTCAGTCTTCGCACGTCGGGGCGCGCTCCGGAACTCGAGTGGGTGAGGCACAAGGGCATCTTAGAGGTGGACGGGAACGTCGATGCGTGGGGAAATCGCTGGCGCATGGAGAGCGGTAGCGTCGTGTTCATGGTCAAGTCGAAATTCGCGCACTATTACAGCGACTCGCTCGTGGACGGCGTGCACTACGTGGGCATCTCCGACGACTTGTCAGATCTGGCCGAACGAACACGAATCGTAACAGATGAAAGCGCCGAAAATGTGGCGAAATTGTCGCGAATCGCCTCGAACGCCGCGCGATTGATGCGAGAAAAGTACACTTACGACAAAGTCGTCGTCGACGTCGCCGACGTCCTCTTCGCTTGAAACGAACCGCAGACGCAGTAGCCAATCATCGACTCACCTTCTCGTAGTATTCACTAGACTAGTTCTATTACCGCAGTGCTATAACCATCCTATTCATTCAACGCCGACGCATCGCGTCGCGTCGCGTCGCCTCGCAATAAAATTTTTGGAAATTCAACGCCGACGCACCGCCCCACGTGCGGCTGGTCGTGTGGGAACACCACCACCGCCCCTCGCGTCGGACGCACCGAAAAAACCACCGACTCTTCATCGGTGACGTCACTGATGAAATCCGTCTCCCCGCCCTCGTCTTCGGGAACGGTGGAGAGGTAGAGCAGAAAAGACACATTCGTCATCCGACCCGTTCGGGGACACGCGCGCGTCCCGTCGACGTGCGGCGCGATGTATCCACCCGCCTCGTCGTACTCCATGAATCGTAAATCACTGCACACTGATTCAACGCCGCACGCGCGCGGCATGGCTCGCGCGAGCGCCTCGGCGAGGGCGTCGTCCCGAACGAAGCGCCTGTTCGCGCGCATCATTCCCGACGCGAGACTGACGGGCGCCCGTTCGCGCGCGGCGTCTAATCGCGCGAGAAACGCGTCATCGAAGGCGCGCTCGACGTGCGATACCCCCGGTGGGGGTTCACCGCGCGCGCTCGTCGACGTCGTCGTCATCGTCTGGGGCTCTCCGAGCGCGCGTCGTCACAATCACCCTCGACCGCGGACGCGTCGACGCGCGTGAGATCGAACGCGCGAGGCGCGAGGCGCGAGAGTGATGTCGTCGTCGACCGCGTCGTCGTCGCTCGCGGCGTCGGTGACGCGCGGG
>TARA_B100000674_G_scaffold497496_1_pt1 | contig 10827 bp, 8 predicted proteins | sample TARA_B100000674 | Tara Oceans TARA_B100000674 (sample SAMEA2622759) | marine metagenome | biome: marine biome (ENVO:00000447); feature: surface water layer (ENVO:00002042); material: "saline water (ENVO:00002010), including plankton (ENVO:xxxxxxxx)" | depth 5 m
ATTTAAGTGCTTCTTTAAGAAACGTATTTAGGTGTATATTCTTCTCGTTAAGAGCCGTTTCGGCTCTGTGCTTAAGTTCTTGGAAATGCGATGTTGAAAATACATAGTGACCTGCAATTAATGCACGATCACGGTCAGATGCATTACTTCCATCAATCATCCATTTCTCCCATTTTCTCGAAGAGTAGGCTAAACAAAGGAACTCGTCGGAAAGGGCATTAAGACCATGAGATTCAAGACAGGTAATAAAAGCTTTGGTCTCTGCAACGCCAAATTCAGGAGCAACATTAGCAGCATGAATTCCTAAACAAGGATGCCAATAAAGAGCATCGTCAGATAGATAATCTGCATTATGCTCTTTCATGAAGACGCCGTTATCATTACAGACTTTGACCATATTTGGAACTTGTATTTCTGCTGGCAATTCATCCATAACACGAAGAGGAGTATCAAAAGAACCGACATTTCTCATTTCCATAACCCGGGTACCTGTTTGTACGACAACAAAAGTGGGTCTTGGTAAGCGATTTTTATCACAAAAGCGATTAATACTAATCAAAGTATAGTTTAATTCTTCTTGAGAATTGGTACTTCCACTTTGCTCTTCTGTTCCGATCTCAAAAATTATCTCTTTACCAGTGCGTTGGGCATAAGACCAGCAATATTCATAGAGTTCGAAAATTCTGTCAAGAATATCATCTTTGGATGGGTGGCCATGGATATCAATACTAGGATCAATATGGAGAATTTGAAAACCAGCATCAATATCAGACTTAAAAGATAATTTACACGACTCCATTGCTTTTCTCAAGCTCATCGATTCATGTTGTTCAATTTCACTTTGCCAAGGGCCCCCATGATCCCTGGCAAGAAAAACCTTGCCTTTCTTGTCCCTTTCAAAAACATATTCTGAAAAGAGCTTAGTGGTCCAATTGTTAACATAACCACCGTTGAAATGTTCTGAGTCTATTTGACGACGAGATGCTATAAGCATTAAGGGAACATCAAAATCGTTTGCTAATTCAATTGTTGCATCAACGCAATTAGTGGACATTGGACCTACACCGAGCAAGGTGCATCTTCTCTTGGAAATAAGAGATATAAGACGATCGGCAATCATACTGACCAACCTATAAAATCTTGATTGATATCTTTTGGATGAGATAATGGGTCAAACGGTTGAAAAAATTTAGCTCTTATGTGTAGGCAGGCTTCAGCAACAGCTCTATCGCCACCAGCTCGAAATGTAACAAAGTCAGCAGAGGATTTAGCGGTTGTGTCAGCATTGGCAGGAGCAATACTGTAGGCAACTTCGTTCATAACATAATGGTCGAATATACCATCACCCATATAGATAACTTCCTGAGGATTAAAGTTATCTTTAATCCAATCTATCCGACAAATTGTACTTACCAAATCCAAAGGATAATTCATGTCATCCACAATACGTTTACGACTAATTTCAAACCCTTTTTTATCTCCAGTAATAAAACGAATCTGCAAATAAGGACGTAACAGGGAAAGGGCGTCATTATCATCTGGCCCAAATATTTTCAATGCCTTGCCGTCGTAATTATAGATAAAGTGACCAGTAGTTAAAACTCCGTCAACGTCGAACAATGCGACCTTTGGGACCATAAGTATAGAGAATAAAATAAATGAAACTTATGTTAGCATAACAAAAAGACGCGGTCGCGCAAGGGCCATTGCTATTATCGAAAAAAGATATTCACATGTTAGAATATACTGTAGATAATTATTGAGCATGAGAATAAATATACAACCAATCAGATTAATACCAAAATTGGTGAAATCAGTTTTTTCAGTCGCACGGCTATCATACATAATTTCCAGAAAGAGGTTAGAAGGTAGAACAATATACCTATACGAGGTATATGGAGGTAGAATAGGACATTTACTATTAAATACTGAAAATGCGTACTTAGCTGCTTGTCGGCAACAAGGTCTAAGCGGTAGACCATTCATGGTATGCATATCATTTAGCAAGTGTTGTAACGAATATGCGCTAAGAATGCTGAAGAGGAGCACTCTGGACGAATTCGTATGGCTGACACCGGGCATATCATCACTAATAATAGCAAGTATTGTTAAAATAACAGAAATTAGCGATTGGTTAGTATATTTAAATTGGGATCAAATAGCCTCGATTAAGGAAGATGATGTATACAATAGAATATCACCACATACCTTATCTGAGCAAGACACAAGGGATAGAAGGTTACTACAATTTGAACTCGGAATAAGTCCAGGTAAATATATTTCCGTCCATAATAGAGACAATTTATATGTCGAGAAAAACACGAATGACCCCAATTGTCATGATTATAGAGATTATGATATTAGTGATATGGAAGAGGTCATTAAATATACTCAGAGTAAGGGTATGCACTTAATACGCCATGGCACAGTACAGAAAGTAATAGAAAATCCACAATTAAAGAGAAATATAATAGATATGTCAAACCGAAAGACAGGGTATCGAGATGATTTTCTACTAATATCAGAATGCCGATTCTTTATAGGGTGTACAACCGGCTTTACGCAAATAGCAAGGATATTTAGAAAGCCTCTACTATTAATCAACCAGATACCTTGCAATATATTTGAATTGACTACACGATATCAAACAACTGAAAGTCAGTATAATATGGTAATGCCTAAACTACTAAGAGAAAAAAAATCAGGTAGAATGCTTTCATTCAAAGAAATCATTGAATTTGAACCAAGCATTCACAGTAAAGACTGCCCTTATAAGGAACATGGTTTAGAAGTTATTAATAATAGTCCAAGTGAGATTAGAAAAGCTGCAGTGGAAATGGATTTAAGGTTAAGTGGGAAGATTACAAAAGACTATAGTTCCAATATAAACAGAAAAAACCTTATTAGGATAATTCAAGGTATTCCAAAGTACAGGGATATTTTAGAGAGAGATTTTTACATTCCTGATAGCTTTCTAAATAAATACGACTACTTAGTGCGGGAAAGTTAGAGTTGTTTCATACGAGCAAATGAGTTCATATTTTGTAATAACACAAGAACATGCCTGGTACAATTGAAGACAAGCCAATCAATTTCGTGTGCAAAGGTTAATATCGGTCTCCAATGATAGTAATAAGACAGAAAAGATAAAGGATCCAATATCAGCAAGGCTGGAAAGATTTTCATCAGTTATAAAATGTGAGGTAGAGGGGGCATTGGCAATAGGTGGTTTTACAACCATTTCAAATTCACGTATAGGCAGATATTTTGGGATTGGGTGTTATTCGTATATGAGATCTACTATATGTAAAAACTACATATCAATAGGCTCAAGAGTATCGATTGGGGGTTTAAATCACCCGACAGACTGGTTGTCAACACATTCCTTCCAATACGAAGATGTATCAAACGCGTATGATGAAACATTGGAAGATGCCAAGCTAGCCATGTTAGATAAGAATGAAAATGTAAGGGTAAGAATCGGGAATGATGTTTGGATTGGAGACAACGCTGTAATCTTAAGCGGGGTAGAAATAGCTGATGGGGTAATAATTGGGGCAGGTTCAGTAGTGACAAAACCAATTAAGGAACCGTACAGTATAGTTGTAGGAAACCCAGGTATTATTAAAAAAAAGAGGTTTAAGGAAGAAATTATAGAAAAGATAATAAAAACCAATTGGTGGGATTTTAAGATATCAGAAATGCCAGAAAAAATAAAATTTGATGATATAGAGAAGAGCATCAATTCTCTGAATAATCAACAAAGTGAAGCATTCAAGTTACTTGGAAACTAATATGTTGTTAAGAACAAGCTTGTTGATACCGCAACCATAAAAGGTCATAAGTGCGTCTCTTGGAGACTCTACGATTGGCTGACCCTTGAGATTAAAGCTAGTATTCATCAATACAGGATTGCCGTTAATTTTCTGGAAGGACTTAAGTAATTTATATAGTGGAAGATTGGAATTATTAGTTACAACCTGAATTCTGCTGGTACCGTCTGTATGTACGACAGCAGGTATTTTTTCAGATGCAAGTGGAAGGGCATCTGCGATCTGAGTCATACATGCGTAATCGGAATTGCTCTGAAGTTTCCAATAAAGGTGCGCGTCCTCTAATGTAACCACCGGAGCAAACGGTCTAAATAATTCCCTGTATTTAATTGATGCGTTGAGCTTATCACGCATTGAGATATCAGAGGCTGAAGCGAGAATAGATCTGTTGCCCAAGGCCCGAGCACCAGCTTCTGAACGCCCCTGAAACCATCCTATAATCTGACCTTCATTAAGAAACTCAGAAACATCATTATAAACATCGTCGAGAATAGTATACTTTATTTGATTTTTATTCAACTCATTAATTATATCTTCATTGGAGTAAGATGATCCATAATATGGAACTCCAAGAGGTTGTGGGATATCCATAAGTCTTGCAGCTCCTACAGTCGCACAGCCAAACGCCAAGCCACGATCTGAAGCCAAGGGAGAGACATAGAAATGGCTAAGGGATAGACGTTCAGCCAAAAACTTATTCGCGCTGCAATTAAGTGCAACACCTCCAGCGTAAACAAGAGAAGATGAAGAAGATAGATCTAATGCCTGCTGCATAATCTGCAAAAGGCGATTCTGAAAAGATTTCTGCAGGGAATAGGCTAAGTTAGAATGATCTTGGTTAAGCTCTGAAACCGATGGTCTCTGCTCGACGGAACTAACCGACTCAATAGTATGACTATCTGCAGGATAATCAAACGGAGATAAGATTTTAGGGAAAGAACGAGTTACAGCCTGAGAAACGGAAGAAGAGAAAAAATCAACATTATTTTCTGTATCATGACCATAAGACGATAATCCCATAACCTTATATTCGTCTCCCTCTTCAAAACCAAGATGGTAGGTTAGAGCTGTATAGATCGTGCCAAGAGAATCAGCCATACTGAATTCTTTGAGCTTCTTAAATTCATGTTTGCTAGTAATAGAATATATTGCACCTGACAAGCCGTCACCATAAGCATCTAGAGATACTCCAACTGAGCTATTAAAGCCTGAACCATAGAACGCAGCTGCAATATGAGCTTCTTGATGGTGGCAAACATGAATAGGAGGCGAATATCCAAACAAGTGCTTAAGAAAAAGTGACCATCTCAATGAGTTATTTTCATATGTTATGCCTGGCACAACGACAAGATCAATGTCAGTAATAGAAAGATTAGAATCTTTTAAAAGAGCCAAAGTCGAATATTTCGGAAGCAAACCAAAACTATTTTTAATGCGATTGAAGCGTTCTTCTTCGTAAATACCCAGGATATTTCCATTATGAATTAAGCATGATGCGGGTTCGTGCTGACCCAAGGTAAATCCACCATGCAAGCCAAGAACAAGTGACAACGCGAGACTAATAAAGTCATTTAATTATACAGCAAAGACAAGCCTGTTGATTTTCAACAGGCTCATTAACTAAGAAAGCAAGAGCATCGGGAATGCGTCAAAATAAGCCTCTGGAATAATCGGTGGATTTAAAATACCCGTCATTCTAGTAACAACAGTACGCCATGTTATTTGTTTTTCAGAAAGTTGAAAATTATTTTTTCCAAGAAAGTTGAGATACTCAATGAAAGAAGTACATATAACAGACTCGGGGACAGGAGAATATTTAAAGCCTAATGAAAAGACATCATCCTCACTAAGTAAATGGAGACCTCGACGAAGAATATATGCGAGAGACAAAGGATCACCACTACTTGCTTGGGTTAGTAGTGCCGGCAATAAATAATCGAAGGACTTATGATATCCATTTGTACCAAAAATAGGGCATACATTGTATAAGAAAACTGGCTTGCCTAGACTTTCAGCAGCAACGTATGGGCCTGTATTAGTACTAACAACCACATCAGCCCAAGAAATCTGGCTTATAGTGGAAGGAGGACGAACTTTCTTTGATTTGTATGACGAAAAAACTACTACATCTAATGACCTTGATATAAGTTCAGAAGAGTTGAATGTATTGTCAACAATTTGGTTGTCCGAAGACAAAGATATATCGCGAATACTTTCATTATATTGAGCTTCAAGCATCTGATTTCGATTCCGACTTACCATCAAAATGTGCTTCGGTTGAGATGGATATAGCGAGAATTGACTACTCAGAAGATAACGTCTAAATTTAGAATTGAGAATTTGAGAATAGTCAAATAATGGGTCAATTCGAAGATTTTGATTAATCACGCCAAGCTTGATAAGTAGCCGCATAATCAAGGGCGGCAACATAATAACATGGAAATATTGCCTGATATAATTAAGAGATTCATGGTAAGGATATGAAGAAGATGAAACAAAAACAAAGCGGACTTTTTTTGATTCTTGTTCAACTTTTGCCAATTCACATTGATAAAAAGGATGGCCAAAGCTGTGCTGGTGCAATAACTCGAATCTAATTTTCAAGAGCCTAAAAAAATTGCACAGAATCATTCTACAAATATTTAGGGCAAAAAGGTTGCAATAGCATCCACTGCATGCTAGCATAAAAAAAGTAATTGATAAAATATGATCGGCAATAAACGTCAAGACTATCTTGACTATTTATTGAAATCATCAAAGCTGGAGTCATATGAGACCTTATTTAGATTAGCTCCACATCGATACCTTCAAACATCTGACATCTCTAGATTATTATTTTATTATGAAATATTTAATCTTATCAAGGACTTGCAGGGGCAGATACATCTCGCAGGGGTTTCTGAAGGGAGTACATTATTTATTATGGCTCACTTAGCAGAAATAATTGAAAGCTTAAATACATCAAGACAAATAGTTGGGTTTGATATTTTTGATGATTATAACGAAAAGTACCCACTAGTCTGCGAACAAGACGGAGATTATTATGATCATACTAATCAAATGCCTCATTGCGTAGCATATTCTAAACTTGTAGAGCATGTAAAATGTTTCAACTCAAGTATACGCTTAGATAACTTTGAGCGCATAAAACTAGTAAAAGGTAACGTGGTAGATACGTACCCGAAATTTATATCTTCAGAATCTCCTCTAATATCAGCACTATTCATGCATATTGAAACATTTAGTGCAGATAAAGCAATTTTAGAGTCAGCTTGGCCGAACCTTGGGAAGGGATCAATTATTGTTTCCTCAACTCTTGGAAACTTCAATAGTCCGGGAGTTTTGCGTGCAGTACAGGAGAAGGTTGATATAGGTAAAATACGAATTATGCGCTCTCAATTCACCTCAAAGATGTGCTATTTTGTTAAAGATTAAAGACAATATATATGATGTTGCAAGGGCATGGTATGTAGCGCAAAATAGGGGCTCAATTCGTAATGCAATAGAGCTTTCTGCAATACTAAATGATCAGCTGAAAAAAGTTAACAACGATCAATGTTATTGGCCAACATGCTTTCTTCCCTCGAATATCTCTGACGACTTAATTGATAGGTACGCACAGGCAAGACAGAAATCACTTAGGAATATAAGTCCTTGTGTTGAAACGAATCAAAAGCGTCAAATGAATAGAGAACGAAATAAGCAAGTATTTTTATCTGCATGTATGTCATCTCACATCAATTCATACCCTATCAAGAGACTTGTAAGAGAACAATCAGGAAAAGAATTTTCATATCACAAAATCCCAAGATTCTTGTTTGATTTAGACACACTGCCAAATAATTCAGATGCAATGCGAAAGCGAATAATAAACTATACAGAAAATATTGTCAATATCATTGAAAACGAGTTTTCAGGTTTGTATGGTAATTATTCTATTATTGACTGTACATATGGATTACCCGAGTCGATAGAAGGTATTGCATCTCATATTGAGACATACACGACGTACAGACAATCATATGGATACTTTAAAGGATCAAAGATGTATATAGATCCTAACTCGGAATTATCCGAGCAAAACTGGGGTATTAGTTCTGCAGCAAAAGAGAGTATCCTAACCAAACTTGAGTATCTGAAAAAGAACACAGGCCCAGTTGCAATAGCATTTATCTGTGCTCCCTATAAATATTCTCCAGACCTGTGGAACTTTCTAAGAGAAAACATAATTGATGGAAGTATATACAAAATAGGGCTTTGTAGTTTAAATGATTCTACTAAAAATTTTTATAGGGAGATTGATTTATTTGGCATTCCTAGAGAATCAATTGATATTGTTAATGGAATTTCACGTGAAGATGTTGCGACAACTATAATCAATAACTATAATTTTGCAGTCGATATGTATCAGCTGGGTGGATCCTCGTTTACACCAATATTATTAAGACGGGGTTTCCCTGTTATCCACCAGATAAATAAGCAGTCTTACTTTTCAAGAAGACAATGCATAAACTATACAGCAAATAAGCTAGAATTATTAATAAGGAAGCAGATAATACCTATTTATAGGTAAAATCTATTGCTATATTTTCTATAGATGAATTTTAAAAGCCATGCCTTAAATATGATGATTACGGCTTCGAGAAAGACTGATTATCTTATTAATGAATGATTAGACGAAAAGTCCTTTAATTAGAAATGTGATAAAAGACCTAACGATTGCATATATTTTTTTGATTTTATTTTATCGCTATCCCGAACTCAATCTAATAAATCATGAGAAACCAAACGCTTTTTTGGCTTTATACCGTATGAAATTTATCTAATAAATAAATTAATTATAATACTAGTTTTAACAAATCAGCACAATGCTAAAAATATATGTCGTATTGTATAAATTTAGCCCACTAGGCTAATGAGATCGACATTAAGCAACAATATTTCATCCTCAATAATATAATAATATATAGATTAAATCGTACAGTCAAGTCTAACAATTGAAATATGAGGCCAGATATGCAAGAAGATATATATGGTCAAATGCAATTACCAATTATAATATATCGCTTGAACAATCATGTAAAAGACATTAATTTACTTGATTTAGCAATAGTGCTATATATTTCATATGATGAAACTTGTAGCTCTCGTTTATATATAAAAAAAGAGTCCTAGATAAATATTCTGTGGCATTTGGAGCTGAAGGTGTTTGATCTAAATAGGGCTTTACCCAATCCCACATGGCAACATTAAATTTATAATCTGGATTGAAAGGAATTGAGTGTTTAGATAGTATTTCAACTGCAATTCGTTTAAGATCTAATGAAGCAAATGATATCGGAATGATAAACGGAGAACTCTGATCAATCCCTTGAGGAATTAGCTCTTGATCATTTAGGTACAATAAAAGGTACTTAACAAGTTGCTGTCTTTTTCTAATTACTCGAGGAAGGCGTTGTAAAGAGGCTATACCCCAAGCAATATTTAGATCATCTTGATTATGGTTAAGTGCAGGTAATGACACATTATTGCCATCTCTATTTCCAATAAAATTGGTAGAGAAATTAGAGTTCCATGCTGGCTTACCTCTATCCTTATGTAAAACAATATTTTTAAATAGTTCGAAATCATCGGTATAAATAATGCCACCAGATCCTCCTGTTGTCAAAGCCTTTCGATACATTGTTGATGCAACCCCTACTTTTCCAAATTGACCGACAAATCTGCCATTAACGATTGCTCCCATAGCTTGACTAAAATCTTCAATTAGAATCAAACTATGAGATTTACAGAAATTGCTAAACTCATTAAGATTGCCAGGCCAACCAGCGTGATGTACTAGTAAAACTGCTGAGGAACTCGAAGTTACATTAGATCTTAAACTCTCAATAGATGTTTGACCAAATAGCGATGGATCAGAATCCAGTATGTTCACCTTATAGCCAGCTACAATGATGGCTGACAACGTTCCAGGGTCTGTAATAGGTGACACATGGATAGTAGAGCCTAAGGGTAACTCCAAGCCAAGCAACGTAATGTAAATTGCATTCGTACCTGAACCAGTTACCTCAACATTTCCATAATCAGTGCCATACCATTGTAGAAATTTCTCTTTAAATTTAGAGTGTATCTTTCCAGAGTAGCCGGGATCTTTTCCATGAAGAAACGAGGATATAAGGAATTTATTGATAGAAAATAGCTCTCTGACTCCTAATGCTCTTCTAGGGGGAAATTTCAAAAGACCAACCAATTAAAGCTTGTTTATTTTAACCACAAGTCTGGTCGAAAACAAAAAAAGGCTCAGCCAACAACGTAAATGTATTTGATTAAGGCCTTAAGCCAATGCATCTTTAAAGGCAGAAAATTCGCCGACAACACATTGATAATTCATTTCTTGATTCAGAAATACTTATTTAATTCAAAAAAATTCATTCACTCTAAATGTTTGGCAACAAAGCTGTCAAAGCGATACAAACGTTCGGTGATCACATCAAACTTTGAAAGTGAGGGATTATTTAAGAGGATTTGATCTAATCGCTGCCGAGATAAAGCAGAAAGAATAATGCACAACCATTTGACTTTCATGATAGGGCTAACGATAGAAATTCTATTGAGTAAATTATCTTTTTTTGGATAAGGCAAAGAATCAAGTAGCCAAAGTTGTTCTTGTGGTACAGGTATCATAGGCTGTAACTGAAAATCAGAAATAGTCTTTGCTGGGTCATCATAGCCAGCATGTTCAAAATCAAAGAACTTTAAGCCTGTATCCGTTAATATAGAATTATGAAACCCAAAGTCACCTGGAGATATGCATGTTTCTTCCGATGGGATTGTATCAATAACATCACCATTTTCGATCATCCGCTCAGTCATTAATGATACATTTTCAAATGTATCTCTTAGTTGATTAATCCTACCTTTAGACTTTTTCATTAAACTAGGTGGCAAATTAGCGCAACTCATAGAGTCAATTCTTTCGCAAATGTTGGCTAGG
>TARA_B100000674_G_scaffold113092_1_pt1 | contig 10798 bp, 7 predicted proteins | sample TARA_B100000674 | Tara Oceans TARA_B100000674 (sample SAMEA2622759) | marine metagenome | biome: marine biome (ENVO:00000447); feature: surface water layer (ENVO:00002042); material: "saline water (ENVO:00002010), including plankton (ENVO:xxxxxxxx)" | depth 5 m
ATCATCTCTTTTTACTCTAAGCATAGAATTTCTAACAACTTTACCTGACTTTATTGATGAGCCAGCAATAATTCCAAGTTTTGGTATTTTAAATTGTTGTAGAACATGAGCAATTCCTGTTACTTCTTCAACTTTTTCAGGTTCTAATAAACCTTCCAGAGCTAACTTAACCTCTTCAATTGCTTCATATATTATCGAATAATTTCTTATATCAACCTCTAATTCTCTTGCTTTTAATTTTGCTTCAGGAGAAACCTTAACATTAAATGCGATAATTACTGCTTGTGATGCTGAAGCTAATGTTACATCATTATCATTAATATTTCCTGTTGATCTATGTACAATTTTAACTTGCACCTCTCCTGTTGAAAGTGACATTAATGAATCACTTAGCGCCTCAATTGAACCATCAACATCACCCTTAATTATAATATTTAGCTCTTTAACTTTACCTAAAGATATTTCTTTACCTATTTGATCAAGAGTAATTTTTCTAAATCTTCTCTGTTCCGCTTCTCTTTTTAGCTGTGCACGTTTTTGAGCAATATTTTTTGCTTCTCTCTCATCGTTCATAACAACAAATTCTTCACCAGAATTTGGAACATCAGTAAATCCTAATATTTGAACAGGATCTGATGGTAAGGCTTGTTTAACTCTTATATTACGTTCATTTAATAATGCTCTTACTTTAGATGCTTGGGATCCACAAATAAAAATATCCCCAACATTTAAAGTTCCTTTTTTAATTAGAACAGTAGCAATAGATCCTAAACCCTTATCTAAACGAGCCTCAACAATTGTACCTCTTGCGGAAACATCTTGTCTAGCCTTTAAATCTAGAAGTTCAGCTTCAAGTGAAATTTTTTCAAGCAAGTCATCCATACCAGTACCTACTTTTGCTGAAATTTCTGCAGATTGAAATTTTCCACCCCATTCCTCTACAAGGATATTTTTTTCTGATAATTTTTGTTTAATAAGATTTACATCAGCAGAAGGTCTATCAATTTTATTTATTGCTATAATTATCGGCACATTTGCAGCCTGGGCATGATCAAACGCTTCAATTGTTTGTGGCATAATTTTTGTTTCATCTGCAGCAACAACAATAACTACTAAATCAGTTATCTGAGCTCCTCTAGCTCTCATAGCGGTAAATGCCTCATGTCCTGGAGTATCTAAAAAGGTGATTTTTTTGCCTGATTCTAGCTCAACTTCATACGCTCCAACATGTTGAGTAATGCCGCCTGACTCACCAGCAACAACATTTTCATTTCTTATATAGTCAAGAACAGAAGTTTTACCATGATCAACATGTCCCATAACAGTGACAATTGGCGGACGAGATACTGCATTTTTATGATCATTGTCATCTACATCGACTAATTCAGTTTCTGAAGATGACTCTTCAATTTTTTCTTCATGGATTTCAATTTCAAATTCATCGGCAACCATTATCATAGTTTCCATATCTAGTCTCTGATTTATTGTAACCATCAAACCTAAATTCATACAAGTCATAATAACATCTTGAACAGGAACATCCATTGATTGAGCAAATTCATCTACCGTCGAAAATTCAACAATATTAATAGTTTTTTTAGTTACTATCTCTTCAACTATCTCTTCATCTTTTTTTGTTTTTTTCTTTTTAGAAACTTTTTTTGACAATTGAGAAACAGACGTTTTAACAGGGTCATTTTCTTGTTTTTTCTTTGTAGTATTTATTTTGTCTGCTATTGAAGATATATCAATTTTTTTAAGCTTTAGCTTCGGTTTAGATTGAACAAACTCATCTTTTTTAAACTTATTTTTTAACTTATTTTTTTCTTCTTTATTTGCTAAATTATTTTTTTCTAATTCAATAGTCTCTTCTTCTGTTGCTCTTTTAATAATTTTAAGTTTTGGAGTATTGTCTAAAGAACTATCCTTCTTAACAGTCTTTTTCTCAACTTTTTCTTTTATTTTATCATTGCCAGATATTGATTTAGGTTGCTTTTCAGTTTCAATGATATCAAGGTTATCCTGATTATGATGAACAACATTAAGTCTTGCCTTTTCTTTTCTTAATCTATCTACAGCACTAGCATCTTGATAAAAATTTTCTAAAATTTTAGCATATATTTCATTTGATATTGATGACATAATTGTATATTTACTACTATCATCAAGATTTTTTAAAAAATCAATAATCTCTATGTGAGAAATATTTAGCTCTTTAGCTATATCAAATATTCTTTTAACTTTTGCCATAAATTTTAATTATCTTTCTTTAATGAACTAACTATCTTTGAAATTTTATCTAAACTTTTTGCACCAATTCCTTTTGTACTTAACAATAACTCTTCAGATGCATTCTCAAAATCTTGAATTGTTTTAATATCATTATTAATAAAATTTTCTACTTGAGTTTTAGTAATCCCATCAACTTCACTTAATAACGTATTAACACTTATATCTAATACTTCATCATTAACTGCTGTTCCTTCATAATCAGAACGTTTTACAGAATCTATTGTATATCCAGTTACTTTAGATGCAAGCTTTATATTATGACCATTTTTTCCAATAGCAATTGCTAAGTCATCATCTTCAAAAACAGCAACAGCATATGGTTTCTCTTCATCCATATATAAATTATAAGGTTTAGCAGGAGCTATAGCTCTTGAAATTAAGACCTCTGGTCTTTCACTCCAATTTATAATATCAATTTTCTCACCATTTAATTCTCTAACTATTGATTGAATCCTACTTCCACGCATACCTACACATGCACCTACTGCATCAATACGCCTATCAGATGAATGAACTACAACTTTACTTCTATCACCCGCAGCTCTAGCGATAGCTTTGATTTCTATTATTCCATCTTCAATTTCTGGAACCTCTATCTCAAATAATCTTTCTAAAAATTTATCGTTCGCTCTGGATAGTTTAATTTCTGGACCTTTAGCTGTTGAAGAAATTTCAGATATTATTGCTCTTATAATTTCACCTCTTCTGTATCTATCAGTTGGCATTTGTTGGTCACGAGGTAAAACCATTTCGGTATTTTCATGCATAACAAAAATTCTATCTTTTTGAATTTGATGAACATTACCAATAATAACCTCATTTGCTTTAGAATTAAATTGTTGTAATATAGATTCTTTTTCAATATTCTTAATTTTTTGAGCTAAAAATTGCTTAGCATGGAAAATTAATCTTCTTCCAAATGAAGCTGGATTAATAATTTCTATGAAAGGATCACCTATTTCTAAATCTGGCTCAGTTTTTTGTGCATCATCAATAGATATTTCGTGTACTGAATCTGAAACTTTATCAACAATAACCTTTTCTTGATATATTTCTATCTCACCTTTATCCATGTTTACAATACAACTAAAATTATTGTTTTCTTCGCCATATTTTTTATGCATTAGGTTAACAAATAATTCTTCAATTATATAACTAAGATTTACAGTTTCTATATCTTTGTCTTTTGCTATTATCTTAAAAGCGTCTATAATTTCTTTATTTATCAATTTTAATTCCTTTCAGTAAAAATTTTCCATATAAAAAGAAAGAGGGTTCAACCGCCCTCTTTCTAACATTAAAAATTATAACTAATTTTATTAATAATTCAATTTATTTTTTTAAAATATTTTTAACCTTACTCATAGCGATTGAGTTTCTTTCGAACCAACTAGAGAATTGTTGATTTCTATCTAATGAAACATTTTCTTTTGAAATATTAAATAAAACATCCGCCTCACGATAAAATTTGTAAGCCTGATCATAATCTTTTTTTTCAAAGTATGCACAAGCAAGCTTATAATTACCATAAGCTTTTTGTGCTCTTGATTCAGATATGTATATGGCATTCGTATAATTTTTGATTGCTTCATCAAATTCACCGTTGTCTACATAAAAATCTCCAGCGACAAAATAGGCTTGACTTTTAAACCAGTTATTTTCAATTCTATTTTTTGCATCGTTAATTTTACCTATCATTTGACTTTTTAATGAGTCTGTTGTTTCTGAATGAACAATGAATGCCAAATAATTAGTATACTTTGATTTTGGGTATTTTGAATAAAGTGAATCAATTTGTGTATTTAATTTATCGTTAAAATAATCTGGATTATTTAAGCCTTGATTTACTAGCTGTAACATTATTTCATCTACAGCTAATTTTGATTCAAAAACTAATTGATTCTGAGAATTTTGATAATAACCAATTCCACTAACAAATAAAGCAATAACAAAAATTAATGCAATAATTTTTGTACTATTATTTTTAGAGTACTCTACAACTGATAAAAGTTTTTCAGCTACAGGATCTCTTTTTAATTCTTCTTTTTTCATAAATCTCCTATTATGTACCCTCGCCCCGAATCGAACAGGGATCCATTGCTTAGGAGGCAATTGTTCTATCCATTTGAACTACAAGGGCAATTAAATTATATTTAAAAAAAGCTTGTTAATTTATAAATTGATTTGATAGTAAACAATAGCATGTTTAAATAAATTATTATGAAATAAATCTATTTATTATTAAATAAAAATTAATTTTAGTAATTTAAATAAAGTGAGTATGCTGAATTTATCAGAACTTTCAACTTAAAAAATAGGGTTTTACTTCTGTTTTTCAAAAGCAGGCCTTTCATACTTGATTAAGGAAACTTGCGATCTGCAGAGAAAATCCGTACCTTCAAAATTAAAGGTAATCTGATAATCCATACTCACTTTTTAATTTTACTAATAATTTTATCCAAATTCTCTTTACTTCCATTAACTCTAAATTTTATGTGACTAGTCTCATCAATTTCACTAATCACATTACATGTGTTGTAAATTTTGCTTATTAATCTCCCCTCATTATATGGAATTGATATTTCCATATTAATATTTTCTTTAACCATTTTAGATTTAATCTCATCAATTATGATATTTATATTCCATTTTGATATAGCAGATACAAAAATTGAATTTTTATATTCTGCTCTTAAACGTTGAATTATTTTCTTGTCAGTTATTTGATCAACTTTATTAAAAATAATAATGAAATCTTTATTACTAATTTTTAAATGATTTAATACTGAATTAATAGTACTAATATGAGTATAGTACTCATCGGATGAAACATCTACAACTTTTAATAATAAATCACTATCTATAATTTCACTAAGCGTTGATCTAAATGATGCTACCAAATTATCTGGTAAGTTCCTTATAAATCCTACAGTATCACTTAATAAAAAAGAATTATTTTTATCTATTTTAATTTTTTTGGTACTAGTATCTAGAGTTGCAAATAATTCATCTTTAACATAGTTTTCAGATAATGCAATACTATTCATTAAGCTTGATTTTCCAGCATTAGTATAGCCAACTAATGAAACTTTGAAAAAAGATTTTCTGCCCTTATTTTGAGTTAAGCGACTTTTTGAAATTTTAGATAAATCTTTTTTTAATTTGATAATTTGATTTCTAATTAATCTTCTATCTATTTCAATTTGAGTTTCTCCAGGCCCCCCCCTTGTTCCAACTCCACCCATTTGTCTTTCTAAATGAGTCCATTGTCTAGTCAATCTAGGTAAAAAATATTCTAATTGTGCTAACTTAATTTGTTTTTTTGCTTCATTAGTTTTGGCATGTTTATTGAAAATATCTAGGATCACTCCTGTTCTATCCATAATAATCAAATCTTTTTTAAAATATTTCTGTATATTCTTTATTTGGCTTGGAGAAACCTCATTATTAATCACTACGTATTTACATTTATTTTCAATACCAGACTCATAAATATATTTCAACTTACCTTTTCCAATAAAATATTTTACATCGATTTTTTTTCTATATTGAATAATCTTATCTATGACCTGAACACCAAGAGTTGAAACCAGCCCTTCAAGCTCGTTAATCTGATTGGTGTGATCAATAGTTGATCCTGTAGTAAAAACGCCAACAAGCAAAGCCTTTTTTATATTGAATTCACTCATTTCTTAAAGTTTTTTTAATATTTGAAAAAATAATTTCAATAATAATAATAATGAATAATAAATATATTAGATACTTTGTAATTTCATTTATTGATATAGATAAAAGTAAATTACTGCTATCATTCAAAAATTCTGAATAATCTATAATCATTTCAGTTAAATTAGATTCTATAAATGTTTTATCATAAAATTCATGATCATTAAGATTAGGATGATTAAATGAAAATAAATCTACAATTGAATCATTTTCAAATAATAACTTTGTATTTAAGTCATTAGATATTGGTGAATATGAACCAATGAATACAATAGAATCTAAAGTGTCAATAAATTTATATTTTTGATCAGTATGTGATAATTTTATCTGATCATTTACAAATAAATTATTTTTATTAAAGTCAAATTTTTGATTTAAGATTATATCGTATAATAAAGGGGTGAAAACCAATGATTCACTATTTAGAAAATTATTTCCATTACCTACCATAAATCCAAACAAATCTATCGTAATATTATTATTGTAAAATGTTGACCATACAGAGTTGCTTAATGTTGTACTAAAGTTTGATTGATTATTATAATTATGCCTGAAGTAATCATATAATTTTAGTTTATTATTTTTTATTAAATCTAAGTATTTATATTTTTCATCGTTATAAAATAATGTATCAAAATTATTAGCTGTATATTTAATTCTTTCTAATTCAACTACTAATGAATCATTTATATTTAATTTATATTGATCTTCATCTAAATCATCAATTGAGGGAAAAACTAAAAAATGTTTTTTTTCATTATTGATCACATCATTTAATTCTGTATAAATTTTTGAAAATAATTTGTAACCAAAAAAAATAAAAACTTCAGCATCAACTATATCTTTAGAAAATTTATTAAATTTATTTTCATTGATAAAGCTAATGTTAAAAAAACTTGAGTCAATTTCATTTGTAATAACCTTAAATGAGTTTAGTATAGAATTAATGTATTTTTTTTCTAATTGATTATTAAAAATGACTGCTGTATTAATATTTTGAAATTTATTATTTATAAAAGAAAAGCTATTATCTTCGTTTAAACTGTCATAGAAATCACTTTTATCAGTGTTTTCAAGTTTAAAAACTAGCTCTGAAAGAAAATCTCTTTTAATATTTATATTTAATGTATCAATTAAACTCTCATTCTTTTTAAGGGTTAACGTTTCTGAAAATAATGGGATTTTTTGTTTTAATCTCAGTAAAGTATCATAAAGATAATCATTTTTATATATTGAAAGACTCAAATCTTTATCAGTAATACCAATATTTCCTAATTCATAGCTATATTGAAAGTTGTCATTTTGAGTATTAAATAGTTTTACATTTGAAATATGCACATTGGTTTCAATGGCTGGCAAATGATAATAATAAATATTATAAAAATCTTTATCATTATTAAGAATTTTATCATCTACATAATCAATGAAATCTTTTCCCAAATTACTGATTAAATGTAGATTGTTTACATTGTTTTGACTCTTTTTTAAAAAAATTTCTATATTACTATAATTATGAATTTGATTATCAATAAAGGAATAATTAATTTTATTTTTATTAAAACCATCATATAAAATTCCTTTGTTCAAACTGGCAATAGTTAATCTGCTCTTATCTCCATATTGATGGCATATTTCACTTACAATTCTATCAATATAATTAATTCTTAAATCATTTTTTAAATATCCAAATTTATTATAAAAACTATCATCAACAAGAATGTAATTATGTATTTTTTTATCAGAAAAATCTGAACTAAGAATTGATTCATTTAAATATGGCCTTAAAGTTATTATAAGTAATAATAGAACAATTAAAGTTCTTAGAATTAGAAGAATTATATTTATTAGTTTAATTCTATTTATTTCATTTGTTTTTAAATTTAATAAAAATCTAATTGAACTAAATTTTACTATTTGTTTTTGTCTTCTATTTAATAGAAATATAATAAGTGGAACTAGTGCAAGAAACCAAAATGGTAATGGAATAGTATTTAAAAAATTCATATAAAGTATTTTAGTAAAATAGCTGAAAATACTGGTATAGTAAGATTATCATTTATTTTGTAAAATGATAATAATTCTACAAATGTTATCAGTAATGATATAATAACAAACTCGAAACTAGTTAAGTTATTTATGAAAATATATAAAATTATAATAGTAGAAATAAAAAATGCAAAAGATCCCTCTAGAGATTTTCTTCCATAGATTTTGGTTTTACCAAATTTTACACCAACTAATGCTGCAAACGAATCAGAAATACTCATTATTAAGAGGGAGGCCATAATTATATCTAAATCATCAAAAAAGTATACAACAATCAAGCAACCTAGTAAATAGTAACTTGCTCCAGTAACATTATTTTTCTTTTTTTCAATATCTCTAGTAACAATGTTAAAGAAAGTTGAATACAATTTTCCCAAATAGAATATATGGTGCCTTCCAATATCTAATAGAATGAAAATAAATGTAATAGGAGCTAGGAAAAATAGTAAAGTTTCCTTAGGAATAAAAAAAAGTGATAATGGTATTATAGAATCAAATAAATGAATTATTTTTCTTAAAATTTCATTTTTGTATGAAAAATTACTCACAGCTCATTAACTCATCAAACCTATTAACAATATCATCAGATTTATATAAACCTGAACCAACTATTGTTACATCTATACCAGTATCGTAAACTTTCTTAATTGTAGAAAGGTTAACACCACCATCTACACCAATTGTCACTTTATCTCTACAATTATATTTTATACACATTTCGTTTGTTAATTTCATTTTTAGTAAAGTCTCTTCTATAAAGCCTTGCCCACCAAAACCTGGAGATACTGACATAATTAAAATGTAATCAAGAATATCAAGATACTTTTCTAAAACTTTGTAAGATGTTTCAGGTTTTAGAGCCATGCCACATTTAACATTTTTAGATTTTATATATTCTAAATCTTTTCTAACATCTTCACTGGCTTCATAATGAAAGATTAATGTGTCTGCTCCTGCATTAATAAAGTCATCAAAATAATTTGAAGGACTATCAATCATTAGATGTGTTTCTAAATGCAAATTAGTTAATTTGTTAATTGCTTTTAATATAAATGGACCAAAAGTGAAGTTTGGCACAAAATGTCCATCCATACAATCAATATGTAATCTTGTTGCGCCTGCTTTTTCAACAATCTCTATATCTTCTTTTAACTTTGAGAAATCTGCGGATAATAATGATGGTGATATAATTCTACTCATAGTACCTCTATTTTTTTACAATTAAATTAATTTTATCTGTAATTCTACATTCTCCATATGGATACTGATCAATTACTTTATTTCGTGAAATTTTTAGATCAGAATTTACATATTCGATTTCACCTAAAAGTAATCCTGCCCTATTTATTTTTTCAATAGCAACATCTAAATCTAAATCAATTAATGTTGGAATAGAATAAAATTCTGGAGCAAATTCACCATTACTAACATAAAGAGTAATAGATTTATCTTTAAATACATTTGTACCTTTTGTAGGATATTGTTTCCATACTATATTTTTTTTAGGTTTATCGCAATTATTGTAGAGATTGTCAATGCTAATATTATTATTTAACATGCTTAAATCAGAACATACAATATCCCAATAATCATAAAAAATAGTATCTAACTTTATACCCATACTTTTTAAAATATTTATTGAAATATTTCTACTTTTATTTATTAAATCAGGTACAACATATGTTTCTTTTTCACCTAAAACTTTTAAATCAATTATAGTTCCTTTTTTGACTCTTTTTCCAGATGATGGGATAGAATTTATAATAGTTCCAATATTTTCATTTTTTTCTGATGGTATAAATTGAACTCTGTATTCTAAATTTGCTTTATCAATAACAATTTTAGCAGAAGAAATATTTTGATTAATTACATCTGGTACAATAGTTTCTCTTACATAGAAAATATTTGGAAGCAAAATCATATCTGCTAATATATAAATAAATATGAAAGCAAAAAAAATAGCACTTAAATTTTTAACGTTTTTATATATCATTTCATAACTAATCTTGCTGCAAATATACCATCTAAACCATCTGAATTTGGCAAAATTGACATACAACCATTCTTATCAACAAATTGTTTAGGAATAAATTTATCTGCCAAATCTAGTTTAAAATTACCATTTGAATTTAAAAAATTATCAATAATCTGCCAATTTTCTTCTTGCTCAATAGAACAGGTGCTATATACAAGGGTTCCGGATTTTTTAACATATTTTGCAATATTTTTAAGAATAGATGATTGTATCTGAATCATTTCTTTTATATCAGAAGGTTTTCTTCTCCATCTCAAATCAGCCCTTTTTGACATAACTCCTGTTCCTGAACATGGAACATCAAGCAAACCTATGTCAAATTTTTCAATTTTTTCATTGGCTAAATTTTTTGAGTGACAACTTATATTGGTTATTTGATGATTTTTTAAATAATCATCAATAATACTGAGTCTTTTTTGATTATTATCATAACAATAGATTTTTTCATTACCACCTGTGATTTCATTGATAAATTTTAACTTACCACCAGGAGCTGTACACCCATCAATGATAACCTTATCTTTTTTAGGATCAAGAAGCTTTACAACTAATCCATTAGAAGGATTCTGAACACTTACAAAGTCTTTATTAATCAATTCACTTTTTAACACTTTCTGTGGTGATGAACTTTTAAAAAAATTATCAATAAAACTACAAAATTTTATTTCAACACCTATATTCTTTAATATGGACTTAACT
>TARA_B100000674_G_scaffold355959_1_pt1 | contig 10756 bp, 4 predicted proteins | sample TARA_B100000674 | Tara Oceans TARA_B100000674 (sample SAMEA2622759) | marine metagenome | biome: marine biome (ENVO:00000447); feature: surface water layer (ENVO:00002042); material: "saline water (ENVO:00002010), including plankton (ENVO:xxxxxxxx)" | depth 5 m
GTTGTGCAGAGTCAGAACCAATCCAACAAAAAAGACGCCCAAGGCTAATGACTGGAGATATATTTGAGATTGATTTATTTCAGGTAACGGTTCTTGAGCAGCAATTCTAAACCACGGGGTAACTTGATCCGGACCGTCGCCTCTCATTGTCGCCCGCCACTCAATAATCGAGGGTTGGATTGCCGCAGGTAACTCAAAGCGCCACTCCTGATCAGTAACACTTTGCCCGTCGACAAAAATTGATTCCCCGTCGACTAATCGCCACTCAATATCTAACTCTTGGACATCAATAGTTGATACCAGCATTGTAGTATTTTCACCGATAGTGCGCGTGATTTTAGGAGAATAATCGACGGCCAGGCGTGGAAGATTCTCTGGAATCTCTTGAACCGTCACCGATAGCGCGTTGCTAATTCCAAAGAAAGGAACATTATCACTGCCGTGATGTATCGATAAATAGAATTCTGTCGATTGAATGATTTCCGGTCGCACGGTCCATGAGATTGTGTATTCACTGGTAAGTGAGGAAGCTTCTAACTCGATGTAATTATTATCACCACCGTTTTGGTCTGAAAGCACTGACCATCCCGCATCCTCAGGTAAATCACTGTGTCCAGTTGTGTCAGTTAAGAGGAATAACCCCACAACATCGGATGACGAAAATTGCACGCCGCTAATTTTACCGGTGATTGAAACTGGTAGACCCAAGTATGGCGTACTATCCAAAGACAATTCAAGGTAGGCAGGTGAGGTTTGATTCTGTGAAGAATCACCATGACAGGCCCCCCCGCATTGCATGTCAAAATCGCCGTCTCCAACGCCGCCGGGATTAGCTCCTCCAAGCGAGGTGAAACCGAGAAGCAAAGTGACAATACAGAATATAGTTACTCTGTTCACTCTACTCCCTCCTTTGCAGCAGTGCTAAAGATATCACTGCAACACTCGAAATCAAGAACAATATTCCGAGGATTAATCCGCCTGACTCAGATACACTGCTGTCTAATTCAAGTGAAATATTAACATCAAAATCAGTTAATGTCATCGAACCTGCTGACAATTCTCGCTCATCTATCACCGGAGTGATGGTGTAGGATGTGGGGCCCGCAATTACTGGTTTGTCAACAAAAGTGAAACCTGATGTAGTTCCTATTTGCTCTCCGTTGCGCAAAACTATGAATGTTGTGTCATCACCAGACCACTGCCATAGTAGTTCAACGCCGTCGTTGATATTTACTGCTGTCAATCCGGTAACTCTTGGACCCTGTGTAGTGATCAGGTTCGTCGTGGCGGTATTGGTTAATCCCAGATCATCTTCAACAGTAAGAATGACCTCAATATTTCCAAAACCTGTTATCTCTACATTACTACCAGTTGCTGTGCCAGAATTACCTTCACTGTCACTGTACTGCCACAGGTAATTGTTTATCACACCGTCTAAATCCGAGGATTGACTTGCAGAGAGAGAGATGATTTCACCACGCCACAAATCAGCGCTCAAGACCTCAATATTTGCTGTAGGTGGGAGATTATCAATCTCAATTGTTTTGGTGAACTGTTGCTGCGGGCCGTCATTATCATCATAATAGATTACCAGGGTCCAAATTTGTCCGGCGCCAAATAACTCTGCGCCAACAAAAGTGTCGTTGTCTAAACTACCCTCCCGAAATCCATTTCTAAGCCAATGGATTGTATAGTCAATCATATCATCATCTAAATCCGTAAACTCGGGAGTAATCTCTACACCCAAGGAATCCGAATTTACCAACGACAGGTTATCCGGAATTTCATTTATTGATAGTGTTGGCAAACTATTTTGCACTGTTACGGAGGATTCTAGGCCGGTCACACTGTAGGATTCTCCATCACTTGCTTTCACCATTGCAGTCCATATGTCGTCTTTAGCGATATATTCTGCGGGGAGTGGATTCAATCCTTCAAACTGAGTCTGTTCGACACCGTTTTTCAACCAGATTATCTGTGGCATTGATGCTACATCACCGTCCAAATCACTAGATTGATAATCAACAAAAATAGAGTCGTCAGTAAACACTTCACTGGGCGTTAACGTAACCGATTCTACCTCTGGTGGTGTGTTGATTATAGATGCTGAAGATGAGGCCCATGCGGACCAATCCTTGCCATCATAAACCCGTATTTTAGCCTCCCAATTCTGCCCTTTTTCTGTTTCTGACGAAGCTATAACAAAACCTGTCAAGTCTGTTAGCACATCATCGACAAACCACTCTACTTCTGTATCGATTATTGGGTCATTGTCCAAGTCTTGAGCAACATAGCTTACTTGCAATTCGTCAACGGTAGTTGGTGCATCAGGCGAAATTCCAATACTAGTCACCTCAGGCGCAGTATTTACTTGAATAATTCCTCCAACAGCAATAACTTGTGAGGATAAGCTCGTAATGTCATCCCCATCGCTTACAGTAACTTCAACACGCCATTCATCACCGTCACGGGTGGCAATTGAGGGAATGATATTGTCGTCATTGAATTCGGCAACTAACACGCCATCTAAATACCACCTAATTTCGGTGCTGAGGGTGTCTTGATCATCATCGTTGGCAGAATAGATAACTGTCAAATCATCGGTTTCATCTGGTTCTGAAGGTGTTATTGTAGGGCTGGTTAGGGTCGGCGGTGAGTTGATAATAGTAACTGTATTACTGTATTCGATATTGCCGTAGTCAGTACCATCTGAAGGCCTAACTGTCGCATACCAATCTTCACCTTTAGCGGTCTGACCTGAGGGAACTGTTAGCCCCGTTATGGTGCCCTGAGGCAATGCTTGGCTGTTGCGATACCAAGTTATTTCACTATCAGACTCGGCATCATTGTCTGGATCGGTAAATGAATAAGAGAGGGTTAGTGAGTTGGTAGTGGTGGCTAAAGTTGGGTCGAGTGACACGCTGGTCGCTGATGGCGGGTTATTAGGTGCGACACTTTCCGACACCTGAATAACGGTCGTCGCCCATCGGTCACCGCTTGTTCCGCCGTTGCCATTCGTCGTCATACCAGCGACCTCAAAAGTTACAGAACCGGCGCCAACCGTTGGAGCAGTCCAATCAACAGTCCATGAACGGTAACCATTGCCGGTTGAAGTATGAGTGGCACTTTTTCCTTGGTTGTTTACCTTGACTAGTGTCCCAGCTGTCCCGGTATTGAGTGTGCCCTTGTTAACCTCCAACGAAAAGCCTCCGCCAGAACCTGAAACGCCTCCACTTACTGCCACTGTGAGTTGGTATTGATTGTTAGCGTCATATGATGATGGTAGGCCAGAAATGGTTACACTTGCTGCATTTGAGCCGGCCTGAGAATGACAGTTACAACCAGAGGCCCGATTGTAGATGCCGCCTGACGAGCCTTGAATCACAGGGACCATCAACAACATTACCAAAATGCTGACGGCAACCACTGCCCTACGATGAACCACAGTGTTTGCTTCGGTTTGCACTATTGAATATTATCCAAGAAATGCGCTTATAAACGCATGTTAGAAGTCAAGTAGGGACTTTTGCGAGTCTATTTCCTGACTCACAGGGGTCGATTCGGACAGTAATTCAACGGAATCTTGGTTTGCTAAGGCGTGGTTGAGTTCGTCCTCATTCCAGATTGTTATCCCAAGTTTCTCAGCCTTGCTTAATTTTGATCCTGCAGACTCCCCGGCGATTAAGACATCTAGTTTGGTAGAAATAGTACCTACTACCTTACCACCTGCTGCCTTGACCATCAATTGAATTGCTTTACGTGGTTGGCTAAGCGTACCGGTAATGCAGAAAGTCATTCCTTCAAATTTACCTGTCGAAGTCAATACTGGTTCCACGTCGAGAATGAGGTGATTAGCTAATTCGTTGATTAGGTTGCGCCTTAGTTGTAAGCCGTCCCTGACTTGAATGGCTACCTTCTCACCAATTCCATCATATTGGCACAGTTCGCGCAGCGCTTGGTTTGTCTTGTGGGGCTTACTGCTGGAGTCAACTAGAGGCCCGTAATCAGCGTCACCAGGAGCAGCATGCGCAGCGGTCAGCCACTGCAACATACCTTCAAGAGATTTTACATGACTAGCAAATAATGATGCTAACTCTGGACCAATTCCAGACAATCCAAGTGCATGAATGAATTTCCCCAAGGTCATTTTTTTGGTTCTTGACAATTCTGAAAGGACATTTTCAGCTGATTTGTCGCCCATCCTTTCTAGGCTCGTTATCTGCGCTTGCGTCAGATTGTACAGCCCTGCAATCGAAGTTATCAGCCCTGCATCGAGCAATTGTTCAACCAGTTTTTCACCTATACCATCCATTTCTAGGGCCCGACACCAATAGAGAATTGATCGGTTTGTTCGCGCATCACACAGCATGTTGTAACATTTCAAAAACGCCCCCTCAATACTTAACTCACCATCACAAGAAGGGCAAATGTTGGGAATCTTAATTGCGGTATGGTTTGGAAGTTCCATAACAAATGGTGTGCCGTCAGCATGTCGACGATTTTCTAAATCTTGTTGCTCGGCGCGTCCTAAGCTCTGTTCAATTTTTGGTATTACATCACCACGACGAACGATAAGAATCCTGTCGCCAATTTTGACGCCCAACCGAGTAACTTCGCCTGGGTTGTGAAGCGTAGTATTTTCGACAGTAACGCCACCTACACTCTGAGGAGCGATTCTTGCAACTGGGGTTACATTACCTGTTCGCCCTGTTTGCCAATCGACACTCAGCAACACCGATGTGGCTTCTTCTGGAGGAAATTTCCATGCTAAGGCCCAACGTGGATGATGTGCAGTCATGCCGAGATTTGCCCTTTGTCGCAAATTATCAAGCTTGAAAACGATGCCATCTATTTCAAATTCGTATGCAGCCCGTTTTTTCACCCACTCTTGAGTGTGCTCAATCATTGCTAAATGCGGTTGTTCAGATTCGAACACTTCCCATGGTGCGGGTTCTATTCCAGCCTGTTGAAGCCAAGTAAGGAGTTCACTATCATTTTCAACGGCCGGCGGCTGATTGACGAATTTCACATCATAAGCCCAGAAAACCAAATCAGCGGCTTCTGCTTTACCGTCTCCGTGCTTTTGACGTAGCGCACCGGAGCACAGGTTACGTGGATTTGGCGAAACATCTCGATATTTCGCCTCAAAAACGGCTAGCGGCATGATTACCTCACCGCGAACATGACAATCAGCCGGGATATTCAGCCGCTGTGGAATATTCTTGACTTGTTTAGCATTAAGCGTAACATCCTCGCCGCGCTCACCACTACCACGCGTGGCGGCACGATACAGATTACCTGCTACATACTCCAAAGACAGCGCTGAACCATCCAGTTTTGGTTGAGCCAGATATCGTTTAGCACCAAAGGTCGATTGAACAACAAAGTGAGTAATGTCTTCACTAGTGGTGCCTTTGTCTAAAGAGCGCATGGGAAATATGTGATCGACCTTTACAGTCCCCGGCAAAGGTTCGGGGCCAACCTCATGCAGTATTGGATTGTCGGGGTCGAGGTTTAGTAATTCATCCCAAAGCCTGTCAAATTCAGCATCTGAAATCTCAGGGGCTGAGTGGTTGTAATACAATTGTCGATGGTATCGAATCGCAGATGAAAGTTCTTCGATTCGTCCCTTATCAGCCATGGTTAGTCACCCTAGTCATAGGCTTTGAATGTCACGAAAATTGTAATCCCAATAGTTGCACATCAGCAAGCGGACAACGAGTCATTATTGCTTGGGACATGAGTCGCAGGTGAATCTCAGCAACCACTGCGACTGTTGATGAGAACATGTGTCCTGCATGCACATTGTTGTCATCATCCGACCAGCAACAGTGAATATGGGTGAAAGCTTTGTTATCTTGGGTTCTAGCAATATTACCAGATAGACTGACAAGTTCAGAAGGAGTTGTTAGTTCCCTTTTGATGTAAATTCCGTCATTATTCATGTAGCCATATACATTATTCCTTGTCCGGCCAATCCCGCTGGTTATCGCTGCAGCATCGAATCCCACTTCGTCTGCAAGCCGCTGTAGTGTTGCATGTATTTCCTCACCGGGATCAATTCTGACGAGTAAATCTTCGCCGCTCATCGTCCATTCCATGATTATTGCACCAGCATGCGCTTATTGGTAATAGCGGTCATTCTGAGGTGTCATCTAACTGATAAAACCGAGCAATTGCGTGTTTTGCTTGCTCTAAATCATGATAGCTACCGCCTAGCGGTAATGGGCCGAAAACGCCCCAACCTTTGCGTAACAACATGATTCTGCGCTTGGGTTGTTTTTTGGCTAGTCTAAGCCTTGACCATTCGTATCGTTGCCCGTCAGCAAACAGATGGGTTGAAGTTACTGCGTAGCGCTTTGGAAGCAGGAGGTAAATTATGTGCAGGCCAAGTAAACAATCCCAAATAATACCGTAAATAATTGGGGTCTTGGATAACGAGATTAATGCCCATGGTAAACTCATCATTGCAGCCATTGAGAATAAGTTACCCCACTGACGAATGACCTCATGAGGCCCTTCACTCGCCCAAGCAAAGCCACCGCCTTGGAGTTCTCCGAAATCCGGAACGTCACGCTTTTGTTTGGTAAGCCAAAATGCATCCCATAACACAATCGCCGCCAATACAACAATGATAAAAATGGCAAACGATTCTGTTGAAGGTAAATCAACCGCTGCCACCAAAATCACTCCTGTAGGGTTCGTTTTGTTCGCGTCAAGAAGACTACAAGCATAATTATGCCAATTACTAACAGCACAATGGTGAATAAATTAAATGGCCCGTTGGAATCACTGGCAGTGCCCTCAAGAGAGTCTGGTATCCCATCCCCATCATCATCCTGATCAGCAAACAGGACTGTTGTCTCTCCTTCAGGGCAGTCTACGTTGTCAGGCTGCCCATCAGAATCAGTGTCTTGCCAAGCGCACGGGTCAGTTGGCCACATGTCTCGTGAATCAATGATGCCATCGTTGTCGTCATCATCGTCGTAAACATCAGGCCCGCAAGCACGGCTGGCGGCTAAATCAAACCAAGTGTTATCATCGCAAGTTGTGATATAATCATGGTCTGAATCAAGTAAAGCCACCTCAATAGGTACTATCATTTCGCTTTGGGCAAGATTGGTATCTAATACAGTTACACGCATTAGATAACTTCCCGGCAAGGACATGGTAATCTCATGAGCCGAGTTATGTGAGCTGTGTGAATATACCTCGCTTCCTGTTTCATCAATTATGCTCCACAGATAGAATAACTCGTTGGAAGCGTCGTTATCATCCGATGCATTTATGATGGAACTGAATGGTATTGTTTGCATTATTGGAGTCGTTTCCTTAGGCATGACAGAATTAATTTCGGGTGGCTTATTTTCACTCAAACCAAAAGCTAATTTCCAGTCAGAGTCAGATAGTTCAATGAGATTGAATGATGCTTTTACACTCGGATGTCCTAGAGAATTAGCGGTAATATCAATGGACACCAAATCGACTGCAATCTGAGGCTGTGCAGCAAGAGTCTGGAACTTGACTCTGGCCTGGGCATAACTGCCGCTGACCTCCACTACCTCCAGTGAATTATCAGAATATTGCGCTGTGATGACATAAGTTGTGGGCTTAACAAAATCACGATAAGAGGATTGTAACTCAATTGTCCGATAGAAAATCAACACTGTGTCATCATAAATAACCGGTTGTTGATCAATTTCAACATCGACAAGCACAATCGATATTGCGCCACTGGCCTCTATCACTCCAGCCAGTGATGCATTGCTAAAGACTACTGGATAATTTTCAATTGATAGTGAGGTTGATGCTGAAATAATGGCATCGGTTATTTCCAACGCAGCTGTTGTCTCAGGCCCGTCAGCATGGAGGTCGAAACCCACGGCATAATCGTAAACCTCGACATCAGTTAGTTTCAGGGAGTCTGAATATCGACCGTGATGACTAGTAAATGCGGTCCCAAAACCTTGTCCTATCAAAGTAATATTGGTAAGAGATCCAGCAGAACTATCAAAATCTATGCCTGGTGCACCGCGTATGGTAATTGATTCAAGATTTAGCGCCCGGTTATTTGCTCCATTGATTCCTGCAGCCCCACCAACTCTCCCGTCAAGATTCCTAACCGACAATGCCTCATTGATATAATCTAACTTGACAATCGAGCCGGCGCCATTGAACTCTGTTGCATCGATATTTTCGATTTCTCCTTTGACATCAGTCAGCATCAACCCATTCGACGACCCGGCATTGATGAGTAATTCTGTTGCGTTAATGCGAGCGTTCTCTGCACGTAACGCGGGGCCATTGCAGCGTGACAAGGAGATATTCTCCAGATGGATTTCAATCGTTGACGAAATTATATCCACACACGCGCTACTAGCATCACTTAGTTGAGCATTCGTGATACTGAAAGCCCCTCCAATTTGTTCATTTATCTCAATCAGCGCTCTTGAAGACGCTGCGCGAGCAATGACCACTTCCTCGGCAGTTAGAATACCACCAGAATACGAAATTACGGGGGATGCTTCGAGTAGTGTCGCTCCTGATAGAGCAACATTAGCATATTGTGATTCAGTTACTATACCGGCCCATCGTGCACCAAAGCCTGTTGAGGAAACAGTTGCTGAATAAATGTTTAAACTACCTAACACACTAATCTTAACTCCATCAGAAACTCTAACAGAGACGCCGTCAAGTATCGACATAGTTCGTCCTAATGGGATTATTAAATCCTCATCAAGATAATACGGACTCCATGTTGGTTCTAACACGATGTCGCCAGAGAGAATCTCATCTACTGCTAAATCTGAAACGACAAATTGGTGAGACTTTGCTGTTGTGGTATTCCAAGTAATCAGTTCGTTAAGCTCGTTCATTTGAAGTAGAACATTCTCGTTACTTCCGGTAAAATCACTTTGAGCATCGACGAGTCTAGCTATTGCGTCTATTACAACTGTGCCTGAAGTATCAGTATAGTAATTAGAGTTTTGAAAATTGATTACAGCGTTACTTACAGGGACTCCTCGGTTTACGACGGTTATGGTCAATGAAGAGATAATTTGGAATGAGGCAGCACCGGTAACCACTAGACCTCCTGTGACAAAGCCATTTTGTATTACAAGATCACAGTCTGTCCCAACTAATAGTGAACCATTTAATCGCAAATTTGCGACTGCCCTGGGTCCGATACAATTCCATTCAACATTTGAAGCAACTGTTAATTCTGCGTCACCAATAGAACCAGAAATAGTGCCTGAATCGTTTACATACACTAAATCTGCGATTATCGATGAATTAGCGCCGACTAATTGAGCATTATTGCTTAGTGTAACTACTTTATCCGGGCCTAGTTCAAGAGACATATCTATTAGTTGTAGAATCGCATTGTCTTGAAGAACCAAGTTGCCGGTAAATAACTGAGTTGAGTCAAGTGATTCTAGAGTTATAATCTGATTACCGGATATAACCCAGTCCCCGGTTGGTATTATTGGAATCTCGACTTCTTGGTCAAGCACCCCACCAAACAGTTGCTGAGTAATTCCAGTTCCGGCTAAACTAGCCTGCACATCCGACCCTTCAGGAAACAGTGGGATTGATGCCATGCCGTTTTCATCGCTTGTAAATTGAAAGGTATTTGTATTAATTGCCGCTTGTATCGGATTTCCACTTGTATCAATAAATTTAACTGGAGTCAGCTCAAAATAATTGCTAATAGCGGAATCTATGGCAAGGTTTGCCGCATAACCGTAGTATACCGCGCCATCCCCTGTCGCATCGCTATACGCTGGATTAGTGTTTAGGGAATTGAATTGGAGAACATTCGCCGTGGTATCGAGGCCGACATACAACGGTTGGTCGTGTAATTGAGCGTCGTATTGATAGACGCTCAGTGCTGCGTTATCTGCCAAAATGATTCCGCTGTCCTGATATTTAGTAGATAGTGTAGTGACTGTAACCATACTTTCAATGATCTCTGTCCCGATTAACTTACCACCAATATTAGCTATCGTATCTGCAGTAAGTTGAGCATTTCGCATTGTCACACCAATTGAGAAATTGTTGGTTATCAAATGATCTAATATTACCTGTGCATACCAAATTTGGCAACCAACTGATGATGTATCGGTATTGTCGAACTGTTTAGAAATCTCTAGTTGGCCTAAATCATGGCTACCGCCCAATATATCGATGCCAACACTGTTAGACGTCGTCGTTATCACTCGATTAAGGCCAGAAAATTTAGTGGTTGTATCACGGATTACTATCCCGTTTGATTCAACATTAACGGTTGTATTATCTAACAGAAGAACCCCTTCATTACTAGACCTTATCCCATATTCCGTTGCAACGATTGTTGAGTTGCGAACATGGAACTGTCCATCACCATCGAACAATATACCCTTACCTGCATTGGTAATTGTCACATTGTCTACCAAACATAGCCCCACACAACTTTGTCTGAGTACAGGGTTTGGGTTTGTGTGGGTGACCTCAAATGAGATGTTATACAATTCTGTCTTTACCACTGACTTTGAGGTTGCAAGTAACCCGCCTGATACGCTTACAGAAGATAATACGAAATTATCAGAATCGCCCATATCGGCAAATAGCGTTATATTGCTGCCAGTAACATTGCTCACATCTGCACTGACACCACTAACAGAAGTTAGGGCCACTGACACATTTTGCATATCGACTCCCCTCACAACAGTCGCTCCTGATGTGAGGCTGATTGCTGAGCCAAGTTGGGTAAAGT
>TARA_B100000674_G_scaffold498914_1_pt1 | contig 10755 bp, 9 predicted proteins | sample TARA_B100000674 | Tara Oceans TARA_B100000674 (sample SAMEA2622759) | marine metagenome | biome: marine biome (ENVO:00000447); feature: surface water layer (ENVO:00002042); material: "saline water (ENVO:00002010), including plankton (ENVO:xxxxxxxx)" | depth 5 m
GATACAATGTCTGAATGCATTCCAATTCCCCATAATTCATCACCATCTACACTGAGTTCGATGTAGCAAACTGCTTTTGCATCTGCCCCTGATCCGATAGCGTGTTCATGATAATCCAGAACCGCGACCGTTCCCTCTAAACCAGAGTTAAGAGCCTTGATGAAAGCCTCTATAGATCCCCCGCCTTCTCCTATGAATTTTTCTTCTTTTCCTTCGATCGCGATGACCGCCTCAACTTGAGTTCGATCCTTTCCTTCAGCATTCTGGCTAGTGTTGAAAGATATCAATTCAAATGGCTTGTTCTTGTCTAAATAATGTTCCTTGAAAACACCCCATATTTCTTGAGCTGTAATTTCCTTTCCGGTTGTATCCGTGATGTCTTGTATGACTCTAGTGAATTCGATCTGAAGTCTTCGAGGTAAGTCCAAATCCTGATCGGTTTTCAGTAAATAAGAGACTCCACCCTTTCCAGACTGTGAGTTCACTCTTATCACGTCCTCATAGGTACGCCCAACATCTTTAGGATCGATGGGAAGATAGGGGACTTCCCAAAGAGGCATGTCAGATTTTGACAGAGCGCTCAATCCCTTCTTAATAGCATCTTGGTGCGAGCCTGAAAAAGCAGTGTAAACCAGGTCTCCAACGTATGGATGTCGAGGATGTACAGGTAATTGATTGCAATATTCGGCTATTCTTCGGGATTCATTGATACTAGAGAAATCCAATTCTGGATCCACCCCTTGGCTGAATAAGTTGAGGGCGAGGGTAACCACATCCACATTCCCGGTTCTCTCTCCATTTCCGAACAATGTACCTTCGACTCGATCAGCTCCAGCCATCACACCAAATTCTGCCGCAGCCACCGCAGTTCCTCTGTCATTATGCGGGTGAAGCGAAAGAACCACGGAATCTCGTCGTTTAATCTTGGTGTGAAACCATTCGATCATATCTCCGTAAATGTTTGCAGTACTCATTTCAACAGTCGCTGGTAAATTCAATATAATCGGTTCCTCTTTTGTCGGGTCACATACCTCCATCACGGATTCACAAATTTCTTTAGCAAATTCTAATTCCGTCCCCGTAAAACTTTCTGGTGAATATTCATATCGTATTTTTGTGTCGCCCATGTGCTTTTCGTTGGCTTTACAGCACTCCGCACCTTTTATGGCGATATCGATAATCCCAGCCTCATCCAACCCAAACACAACCTTCCTTTGAAGCGTAGAGGTCGAATTGTAGAGATGGATTATTGCTTTTCTCGCACCCTGCACGCTCTCGAAGGTTCGTTCAATAAGCTCAGGTCGAGCCTGAGTCAAAACCTGTATCGTCACGTTCTCCGGAACAAGATCCTCCTCAATGATATACCTTACAAACTCGAAGTCCGTTTGCGATGCAGCAGGAAAACCTACCTCAATTTCAGAGAACCCTATCTGAACAAGCTTTTCAAACATCATTCTTTTTCTAGCGCCATCCATCGGCTCGATTAGAGCTTGATTACCATCTCTGAGATCCACACTGCACCAGAGCGGAGCCTTTTCAATCACCTTATCAGGCCACGTTCTCTCAATTTTTACCGGAGCGAAGTGACGATATTTTTCTATCGGCATTACTCCGGGTTTATTGTTCTTTTGCAACATCTACCAATCTCACAAACTTCTAATGGAACGACAGTCTTCATTATACCCTATGATCAAAGAGGGTGCTCCTCAAGGTTTTTATGATTGGTTTTTGTTAGTTTTCCAAAAAAATTCTGGTTGAAGCCTAGCCTAAGCTCCGATAAGGTTGGGATATATGCTTTTTTAATTAGCCTTGAAATTAATAACCGTGGGGGGCGGGGCCAGCTATGAAATTCGCAGTTACTGTAGACCCAAATATTAACAACCACAGAATCATCAAGTACGCTGAAGATTTGGGTTTCGATCGCGCCTGGGTTCCTGATTCTCAGATGATTTGGTCCGACTGCTATGCCATTCTTGCTCTTGCTGCTACCAACACCTCGAAAATAGAAATAGGGACCGGTGTATCTATTCCAGGAACCAGAATAGCCCCTGTTACTGCTCACTCCATAGGCACCATTAACCAGCTCGCTCCAGGGAGAACTTTCCTAGGAATAGGTACTGGACATACCGCCATGCGGGTGATGGGCCAAAACCCAATGCCGGTGAAAGAATTCAGGGAGTATCTTCGTGTAGTTAGGGCACTCCTAAACGGTGACGCCGTTGATTATACTTTTCGCAACAGAACTACCGAAATCCAGTTTCTTCATCGAGATCGCTTTTATCTAAATTTAGATGATCATATTCCTATCTACGTCGCAGCAAATGGCCCAAAAGCTTGCGAAGCGACCGGCGCTTACGGTGATGGATGGGTAACTATTGGCGGTGATGCCAATGAAATAGCTAGCCGGATCGAACAAATTCACGGAGGCGCGCAGGCAGTAGGGCGCACACTGAAAGACGACTTCAGAACCTCTTTTCTTACCGCTCCATGTATTCTTCGTCCTGGAGAGAAACTGACAGATAAGCGAATAATTAACGAGGTCGGTTCTTGGGTAACTACTGAACTACACTTTTTCTACGAAATTTGGAAAAAAGCTGGCGAACCAGAAGATTTGATTCCAGAGCACTTTGCGAATATTTGGGATCAATACATTGCTCGCGTAAACAAATTCGATCTACCTGAAAACGCGAGATTCCGCCAAATTCATCTCGACCACGCAACCCATTTAGTGCCTGAAGAAAAATGTTTTGTAACACCAGAGGCTATTCGTGCCTGCTGTTTTGTTGGCGAGCCTGAGGAAATAATCGAACGAATTAAAGAAAAAGAAAAAGCTGGAATAAATGAAATAAATATTATGCCGATGTCGGATGAAGCCGGGAAAGTCTATAGAGACTTCGCAGAATTTGTGCTCCCGGCTTTCAGGTAGCTTACACCTTATCGTAAATGAAGAAACCTAACTAAGTAGGGGATTAATACAATGAAATTTGCTGTTACAGTCGATCCAAACATAAACCGATGGGACGTGATTCGCTATGCGGAAGAACTAGGTTATGACAGGGCATGGGTACCAGACTCGCAAATGATTTGGTCTGACACCTACGCTACTCTTGCCCTCGCAGCGGTCAATACTTCTAAGATCGAAATAGGTACAGGCGTGGCGATCCCCGGCACCCGAATAGCACCTGTCACTGCTCATTCGATAGGTACCATCAACCAACTCGCTCCGGGACGCACTTTCCTTGGAATTGGGACTGGCCATACAGCAATGCGAGTAATGGGCCAGGACCCGATGCCGGTAAAAGAGTTTCGCGAATATCTGCGGGTTGTAAGAGCGTTATTGAATGGCGAAGCAGTGGATTATACTTTCCGAAAACGAACTACTGAAATAAAGTTTCTACATCGAGAACGCTATTACTTGAATCTGGATAATCATATTCCTATTTACGTGGCCGCGAATGGCCCAAAAGCTTGCGAAGCAACCGGCGCTTATGGCGACGGATGGGTAACCGTAGGTGGGGAGTCGGAATCTTTCAAAAGTCGACTAGAACAAATCCAAGCTGGGGCTCAGGCTGCCGGAAGAAGCCTAGATAATAACTTTCAAACCTCGCTGCTTACTGCCGGATGCGTACTTCGCCCAGGAGAAAGTTTAACCGACGACAGAGTGATTAACGAGGTAGGTTCCTGGGTAACATGCGAGCTACATTTTTATTACGAAATTTGGAAAAAAGCAGGTCAGCCGGAAGACTTGATCCCTGCCCACTTTGCTAACGTTTGGGAACAGTATGTGGATCGGGTAAGCAATTTTAGTCTCCCCGAAAACGCGCGTTTTCGGCAAATACATGATGGACATTGTACCTATATGCAGCCCGAAGAAAGACATTTTGTAACGCCAGAGGCTATAAAAGAATCCTGTGTAGTGGGAACGCCTGAAGAGATTATCGAGCAATTACAGCAGATGGAAAAAAATGGGCTGAAAGAAATTAATTTATTGCCTGATGCTGATCAGGCCACCAAAGTTTACCGAGATTTTGCCGAGCTTGTTATGCCAGCTTTCCGATAGGCCAAAGAAAACAATCTTTTAGCAACAACTAGGAAACTCGAGAAGAGGGAAAAATAATTAGGGGATCTCGATGAGTTACCAACAACTAGACAACCGCGCAGTCGAGTTATACAAAAAGGAAGGATTCTTTCTACCTGTAGATGTCTTGAGTCACGAAGAAGCAGCATCCTATAGAGCGAAACTTGAGTCTTTTGAAAGCAAAACGAACCAAGCGATCCAGGGATCGCACAGAAGCAATAGTCACCTTCTATTCACATGGATAGATGAACTGATTCGAAATCCGATAATTTTAGACTGTGTAGAAGCTTTAATAGGTACTGACATACTTTGCTGGAACACGTTATGGTGGATAAAAGAACCTCAAAGTGATTCTTTCGTATCCTGGCATCAAGACATTCGTTACTGGGGTTTGGACACTGATGATCTGGTTAATGTTTGGCTTGCCCTCTCACCTGCAACTATTGACAGCGGCTGCATGAGTGTTTTACCAGGGAGCCACAAAGGAGAAATACTGCCTCATACTGACAAATATGATGGCAACAATCTCCTTACTCGCGGCCAAGAGATTGACATGCCGATCGATGATCGTCTTACTGTTCCAATGGAATTAGAACCAGGACAAATTTCTTTGCATAATGTACGAATTGCCCATGGCTCCGGCACTAACAAAACGACAGACAGACGAATTGGCCTCTCTATTCAATATATCCCCCCTTCAACCAAGCAGCTCGCAGTAGAGTGGGATAGTGCAACTTTATGCCGCGGAGTAGACAATTTCGGTCATTTCGAGCTCGCCCCCCAACCCAAAGTAGATTTTGATAAACCTGCACAAAATTTTCATGAGCGAGCTGCCACAGCCACAAGAGATATTCTTTTCAAGGGCGCCAAAAAAATCCGACCTCTTATCTAATATGATCGAGAGTAGACAAGCAAAAAGAAGAATCGCTATCACTGGTGCAGGGTCTGGAATTGGGAAAAGCTGCGCAGAACTTTTCTTGGAAAAGGGTTATCAAGTGGCTCTTTTGGGTAGACGAAAAAAAACGCTAAAAACCGTTAAAAATGAAAAAGGTGCTGCATTGATAATTACTTGCGACATCTCAAAACCTGAAGACGTGCAGAACGCATTTAAATTGATAGAAAAACAGTGGGGCGGTCTTGATATACTTTTCAATAATGCAGGTCTGGCTTTGGGCAACTGTACCGTAGACGAAATGAAGCTGGATGATTGGAAATGCATGGTGGACACTAATCTCACAGGCACGTTTCTTTGCGCTCGAGAAGCTTTTCGCATTATGCGCAATCAAAGTCCCAGCGGAGGCAGAATAATTAATAATGGGTCAATCTCTGCCCACACCCCAAGACCTGGATCCGCTGCCTACACCGCCACAAAACATGCAATTACCGGTCTGACCAAAAGTTTGTCACTCGACGGTAGGGACTTCAATATTGCTTGTAGTCAAATAGACATTGGTAATGCACTTACTGATTTGACAGCCGGATTCTCTAAAGGTGCTTTGCAACCGAATGGGCAAAGCTTATCAGAACCCACTATTGATGCGATTCGAGTGGCAGAATCAGTCTATCATATGGCTGAATTGCCACTTGAAGCGAATGTACAGTTCATGACTTTAATGGCAACCAACATGCCATATATCGGCAGAGGTTGATTTACAAAAGACACCGCTCGGTTTTCTGACCGCTTCGCCTCTAAAAGCGATCAGAAATTAACCTCTACAACTAAACTACTAAGATAATGCTTCTTTAGTAGTTTTGATTATCGCTGCAGCCACCTTATAGGGATCTGCATTGGAGGCAGTTCGCCTGTCTTCTAGCCGTCCTTTCCAGCCATCTGCTACGGTTCCCACAGGGATTCTAATGGAAGCGCCTCGATCTGATACTCCATAGCTAAATTTGTCTATTGACTGGGTTTCGTGCTCACCTGTTAACCGCTGATCATTGTCGGCGCCGTATACGCTTATGTGTCTCTCTATGTTCTTACCAAATTCCTCACAGATTTTGGTGAATGTCTCTTCTTTACCTGACTCTCTCATTACACCATTAGAAAAGTTTGCATGCATACCAGAGCCGTTCCAATCAAGGGGGCCGAAAGGCTTAGGATGCCAATTAATTGCATAGCCGTAATCTTCGCCTACTCTCTCCAGAATATATCTCGCTATCCATGTTTCATCGCCTGCACGTTTCGCACTTTTGGCGAAAACCTGAAATTCCCACTGACCCGCGCCCACTTCTGCATTAATTCCCTCCACATTTAGGCCGGAATCTAAACACAGATCTAAATGCTCTTCAACACAAGCCCGTCCGTGAGCATTTGCTGCCCCTACTGAGCAATAGTAGGGTCCCTGCGGTCCGGGGAAACCATTGGCCGGAAAACCCGGAGGTAGATTAGTTTTTGTGTCCCAGAGATAGTATTCTTGTTCAAAACCGAACCAAAAATCATCATCATCGTCATCAATAGTTGCCCGCCCATTTGTAGCGTGGGGTGTCCCATCAGCATTCAGCACTTCGGTCATGACCAAAAAAGCATTCTCTCTAGCAAGATCAGGATAAATAGCTACGGGCTTAAGAAGACAATCAGAATCGTCACCAGTAGCCTGATTAGTTGAGCTTCCATCGAAAGACCACATTGGACACTCATCCAAGGAACCGCCGAAGTTTTCAACATTTTGCGTCTTACTACGCAGTGCCTGTGTGGGCTCCGTTCCATCTAACCATATATATTCCAGCTTCGTTTTCATGCCCGATATTCCTTCTTTATTCTTTAATGATGAAATTGTTTTGATACTATATCGCCTGCAAATTTTGTGCCGTAGCTAAACAAGGGTATTACTGGGCTCTGGAGAAAATCAAGCACTATCTTGGATCAAAAAAGTACAAATATGCCGATTATTGCCTCATTTTGGTGCAAACTGGCCCTTAGTTATCCTTTTCAATTTTCTTACCCTTGCTTTCTGTGACTGACGTACTATCACTATTGGTCAATCCGTCGTGGTATTCCTGAGGGATTTGTCGTTTGGTCTTCGCTCCTAGCTTACGAAGATTCGCTATTTGGGAAATTAGGTTGCCTCTTCCATTAGCTAATCTTAGTTTCGTCTTTTCGAAACTTTCGCGTGCTTTTTCGATATGCGCCCCCGTGGTTTCAACTGCCTCTGCAACTAATATAGCCTGGTCATGAACCTTACCTCCGGCCTCGGCTATCTCAAGCACATTCTTCGTTTGTCTTTCTTGAGTCCAAAGAAAACTTATAATCTTAAGCGCCCAAAGTAGAGTGGAGGAACTGGTTAAAACTATATTAGAGGCCAGTGCCTCCTGTTCTAGCTCTGGAGCTTTTTCAAGCGCTAACATTAGGGCTGGCTCGATTGGAACAAACATTAGCACCTGATCTAGGGAGGCACCAAGTTCGCCATAGTTCTTCCTGCTAAGACTTTTTACGTGCGCTTTAAGAGAGTTTATATGTGACTTAAGGTGTCGCTCACCATCGGAATTGTTATCTGCATTTTGATATTTTGCATAGTCAACAAGAGAAACTTTAGAATCTACCACTACGTTACGGTTTTTCGGGAGTTTGATAACACAATCAGGCCTTTTCATACCCCCATCACCGTCAACGTAGCTGAACTGCTTAAAATAGTCTTGGCCCTCTTTAAAGCCCGACTCCTCTAACAATCGATCGAGTCTCTCTTCACCCCAATCGCCTCTTATTTTACTATCACCCTTTAAAGCTTTTGTTAAATCTAAAGCCTGCTCGTTAAGCGTAAGATTAACTTCTCTCAGATATTTAAGTTGCCTACTAAGATCAACGTAGTTATCTCGGTTATCCCTATTGAAACCCTCAACCTTTTCCTTAAAATCCTTCATATCCTTTTGAAAGGGCTTGAGGATACCCTCCACCTTACCAACGCTGCGAGACTCAAATTGGGATTGGTTTCCTTCTAACACTTTCAAAGCTATGGTTTCGAATCTATTTTCCATCGCTTCAGCTGACTTCAAAGAGGCTATCAAGCTAGAGTTTTCTATTTTTGTTTCGGTCAACTCCTCTGAGAGTAATTTATTTCGTTCCTTTAAGACTAAGTTTTTTTTCCTGATCGACAAAATCAAACCCAAAAACACAGTTACTAGTGCGAGTAGCGGCCAGACACCTATTTCCATTGAGTTTGATAACATCCAAATTTTCCTTAACTATAGACCCAAAGACCTAACGGCTAATCTTCAGCAAAAAAGGCATAATACGCTTTTAAGCGTTTTAACCGCTCATATCAACAAAGAACTCCCTTCAAATCGAAAAAACCAAGCGAGACCATTTTCTCGAGTTAGTTTATACTAATTAAAGTTCTATTGTTCTATAAGCACGAAGGGGTGAAAACAATGAAAGCGGTAGTCGCGCACGATATAGATAATTTTTCTGTAGTTCATGTAGATTTAGACCCACCTAAAGAGGGAGAAGTTCTCGTTCGGATGAAAGCAACAGGTATTTGCCATTCGGATTTATCGATCATAAATGGGACGATTCCTTGGAAACTGCCTTCTGTTCTAGGTCATGAGGGAGCCGGGATTGTGGAAAAAATAGGCGAAGGTGTCACACAAGTGAAGGCAGGCGATCATGTTGTGCTCTCTTTCATCCCCAATTGTGGTGATTGTTATAACTGCGACAGAGCAGAGCCTTTCCTATGCCGAAAAAACAAGCCGCACGGTGGTCTTATTGATGGAACCAGCCGAGTGAAGTTAGACGGCCAAGAAATAAGTGTCATGTCCTTTCTAGGCAATATGGCCGAAGCTTGTGTAGTGCCTGAATCTTGTGTGGTCGCTGTGGATAAAGAATTTGATTTTAAGGCGGCAGCTTTAGTGGGATGCGGAGTAACAACTGGTGTTGGAGCAGCCTTAAAGACCGCAGAAGTGAAGGCTGGTTCCACAGTGGCGGTGTTCGGATGTGGTGGGGTTGGTTTGAATGTAATCCAAGGAGCTAGGATAGCTGGTGCCGCTAAAATTATCGCAGTAGATTTATCAAAGGAAAAAATGGAGATGGCTCGTGCTTATGGCGCAACTGATATAGTTGATCCGAAAAAGGAGGCATTCAAGGAAATACTCGGAATGACGAATGGCATTGGAGTAGATTATGCTTTCGAAGTGGTCGGTAGTGGAAAGCTTGTCGAGGCATGTTTTAAATCGGTCCGCATGAACGGCATGGCAGTGCTAGTGGGAGTCGGTCGAGCAGATGACAGATTTTCCTTAAGAGCCAATATCATGCCTTTCACCTCCAAAACCATAAAAGGCAGCATGTACGGTAACGCAAATTTCAAGGTCGACTTCCCTATGTATTTAGACCTGTACAAACAAGGCAAACTCAACTTGGATGGCTTGGTGACTCGTACATACTCGATCGACGAAGCTCCTGAAGCGTTCACTGATCTAGAAGAGGGAAAAAACGCTCGGGGGGTAATAGTTTATTAAAAAGCAGCCTCCCAGCATTGGCGATCGCCCCAAGGCAGAAGAAGATTCATCGATGCGTGCTCCAAACAGATGACAATATTGCTAATACGACATGGAGAAACTGACGGGAACGCCTCTCGGATCATACAGCACCCAGAGACTCCCCTTAATGCGAGAGGAAGAGCCCAAGCGACAAAGGTTGCTTTAAAAATATCAGAGGAGAGAAACGTCGAAGCAGTCCTCTCTAGTGACTACAAGAGAGCTCAAGAAACCGCTCTCGAAATTTCCGAAAAAATGAAAATTCCTCCAACTTTCAGTGATTCTCTCCGAGAGAGAAACTTTGGTGATCTGAGGGGAAAATCTTATGATGAGATTGGAGGTATCGACCTTTTTGCAGAGGATTTTGTGCCGCCGGGGGGAGAGAGTTGGGCTAAATTTCGACAAAGAGTAGAATTAGCTTGGCATAACATCACCGAGAGAAAAAAAGATTTACGCGGCACTCTTGTCATCGTGACTCACGGCCTCTTCATTCGTTCACTTATAGAACGGACATTACATATTGGGAAAGGACTGACATATGACGAGCTAATCGTGGAAAATACCTCTATAACCTGCGTAACTGGAACCCCACCCTGGGAGGTCACAGTATTGGCGAATACCGATCATTTGGATCAAAAAACAGGCGAAGGCGGCATTGTTTAAGCTAAATTAATTTCGGCCTCATATAATTTTGCAACCTCGCAGAAGAGCGCCGCACCTTCCCGAGATTGGGACTGATTTCAAGTTCATAAATAGCACCGGTTGGGAAAACTTTTTGATAGCATGACAACATTTTGCTGTCTTCTAAACACCATAGCAAGAATTGTTCAAGAGAAGGATTGTGTCCAATTATCATTAGATCACCATAGGACCCGTGTTCTTCAATAATCTGAATTAGAGAATCGAAAGAGCATCCATAAAGGGCATCCAAGACGAGAGTTATAGAACGCAGGTCGCGCTCCGCTCCAATTTCCAGGAAATCCAGAGTCTCAGTAGCTCTAGTAGCAGAAGAACACAAAATTCTATCTGGAGGCAACTTACCAGAAAACCATTTCCCCATTTTTACAGCATCCTTAACACCCCTCCTAGCTAAGGATCTAGACACGTCATATTCGTCGCTGATCCATTCAGATTTCGCGTGCCTCATCAGGATTAATCGTTTGCTTTTACCAGTTGCATCCATTACCAGTTGCATCCATTACCAGTTGCAT
>TARA_B100000674_G_scaffold200294_1_pt1 | contig 10746 bp, 13 predicted proteins | sample TARA_B100000674 | Tara Oceans TARA_B100000674 (sample SAMEA2622759) | marine metagenome | biome: marine biome (ENVO:00000447); feature: surface water layer (ENVO:00002042); material: "saline water (ENVO:00002010), including plankton (ENVO:xxxxxxxx)" | depth 5 m
AAATATTTATACTGAAATCTGTGCCATTAAGACTGAATATTGCTAGAAATTAAAGTTTCTTTAAACAAAATGGATACAGTAAAATAGATGTATATTTAGTGTTTCCTTATCAATTATAGAATGTCATTATGGTCCCATAGATGTAAATCCCAATATTATGGCGAAAATAATTTGAAAGGTTGTGAAGAGGTTGTAGAATATGGTTTTAATGGTATTGAGGTAGATGTACAATATCATAACGGTATTTTTTATATGCATCATGACCGCTGGGATTTGTCCGACAATCAAACCCTTCAGCAACTACTGAATTTAAATTTAAGCGTGGATTTATGGATTGATATGAAAACTTCATCTATTGAGAGTGTAGACAGACTTATTAGTATGGTATCAAACTTCAGTAATAGGCTGCTTGTCGAAGTTTATGATGAAAAAATGATCGGTCCATTAAAAGATGCAAATATCACTGTCAGTAGTACAAACTTTAACACGGATTTTCGTAGCGTTCTAGGAATACAGTATCTATTGATTGGTACAGATAAATCTCCGCATGGTTCATGGTATTTAGATATTCTGTGTTTAAATGATGCTTACTTTGCAGACGGTGGGGATGTGGTTGTAACCGATTTTTATAAACCGTCGTCTTGTAATACGTATCTGCCCATAATATTTTGGAGAATTTTTTTATGGGTGTTGATATTTTTAATTTTGTTATCTGTGATATTCTGCTGTCGGCGAAATCGATCTGGATACAAAAGAATAAAAAATTAATACTATTAAAACTCTGCATTTAAATTAAAATTTTCTAGAGATTTAACTTCCTGTAATCCCCCGATATAATTTCCATCTAAAAATATCATGGGAAAAGACCTTGGGTACTTATCACCACACATTCCCCATACAAACTCTAGAAATTCATCCACATCTTCTAAATATTCATCACAGTTAACGTGATTAGCTTCCGAGAGTAACTTCTTAGCTTCTTCACAAGACGGGCAGTTTGATTTGGAGTAGATAAAGTAACCATTTTTGCTAGGTTTAGTGTAAGACATTTTATTAAAAACTTTTATATTATATATTTAATTTTCACAAAAGCCACTATCGACATTGCAAGTTTTACTGCCGCAAGATGTGGTACAAATATTGGGTAAAAACGGATTTGTTGAAGCTGTACATGCAGTTGTTAAGAAACCAGGACAAGGCCAACAGCGTTCTGAATCATAGAAGTCCGAATTTGCACATGCATCACATGATTCACCAGCCCAAGCACCTAGACCACGGTATTTTACATCCGTGTCACAAGTGCACGTCCCATCACCATCTAAACCGTCATTACAAACGCCATGCATATTGCACTGCGATATACCAGCACCTCCAGGACATGCTTCACAAGTCGGTCCAAAGAAGCCGTCCCAGCATTCCACGCAAGGTCCTGTTTCAGAATCCCGTAAACATCCACAACTTTCGCCACTCCATGCTGGAAAAGGCGTTGTACCTTTCGGTACACAAACACATGTTAATCCAACTATATCTCCATTTGTTGGATCAGAACTATATGCGGCGGCACACGTACCGTGCCCACTACATATACTAGCACTGTAAACACCATCAAAACCTGGACATTTGGCGCAAACAGTTCCATTATAAACGTATCCACTTCTACCACATTCACACGAGCCATCCGCAACCTTCTTTTCTAAACAACAAACCTTAAATTGACATGTAAACTCATTCGGACATTCAAGGTCATGTTCGCACAAATCACCACTAGTTTCATCATTTCTTACACATTGTCCTTTACAGTTATGTGAACTTTCACAATCATATGGTGTTTCGCAGTTTTGTCCAGAAGCTGTACATGTATTTCCAGTGTATACATTTGCTCGTTGCCAATCATCATCTTTAGCAAATGCAAGTGTGTCTCCATCTACCCTGCATAATGTTGAGTTTGCATATTTACAGTAAGCACCGTAATGCTCTGGTTGACATCGACGACATAGAAGCCCTAGATCATCATTTTCTGTTAGAAATCCTGATGAACATTGAGAACAAGCGCCGTTTGGACCGTCTGTGTAAGGCGGATAGCATTCTTTACACCCCTCAAGAGGTTTCCAAAATCCACGTTTACATTCATCACACTCTTCTCCCTGGTAAGTTTCTGCGCAAACATCACAGTCTTTACCTCCCCAGCCCATATCGCATAGACAGACACCACTTCCTTCTGGTCCTTCATCACAAATTCCATTAACACAAGTGCATGGATTACAATCGGAACCCCAAGTGTTAGCAGGACAAGGACAATTTGGAACTTCCAGAGGATGTCGAATAAATGTGTAAAGGCCCAAACCGAATGCCATACAGGCCAAAACTAACCATAGACCGTAATAGAGTTTCTTCGTAACTTTTGAATGAGTAATCATTGTTATACTTGTAATAATACCAGACGTACCAAGGATGAGTATGACAATGCCGACTATATACCCGGATGGTATCGGAGGTAATCCATAGTTGGCATTATTAATAAAAATTACCCCGGTTACAATGCCAACAAATCCTAACAAAGCCAACACAGTTGAGCTTTCTTTCATTTCTTTTTTGAATCCATTTATTATTTATAGTCTCTTCTATATATTCTAAGTTTTTTGCACAAAATATGATTACTGAAGGCCAAATGAAAAACGTTATCTCATACTACTTCTTAGACATGATGAAAGAAGATGATCATCACATCAATCACATTCCAACCCATATCACGCGGGATACAATACAATTTAATAAATTTCGTGCAGAAACCTGTGGTCAATGCTACAATAACCCGAAGTATAAAAAAATTCTGGAAGTCATACACAACAGTAAAAGTGTGAAGCAAATAAATTCTGTTCCTAAAAACACAGTCTGTGCTGTAGATAATGTATCGCTACCTTTAAATAATTCTGGAATTCAACTTATCTGTTACACGGAAGAAGAAAAAATACAACATATAGTTTTACAAGAAAAATATCAAACAATATGTAATAGTTATTTTAAAATTCGTCATTTTCCTCAATTGCTTCAAAAAAAGCTTCGTGATTTTTTTGTGAATCAGCCTTGGTTTTTGCCAGACACATATGAGGTACATTTTTTATTAAAAAAAGTATTTTCTTCAACGTTTAGTCAACAAGTGTATAAAGAGTTAGAAAACAATGTGGACATATTAGACACCTTGTGATCCAACTTCAATGTTCAACCAGTCGTCAATAATTTGTTGTAATCTTGGGTTGAAATGTATCGTTTTGCTTCTCTTTTTATGACAATGCTTTGAATGACACTTAATGTGGTACGTTTTATTTATTAAATTTATCACAATGTATAAAACGTTCGATTTATGACGGCGCTTTACGAAGATGCAATCTTTGCAAGACGTATTGCAAACAACGCGCATGTTTTCACCAGTGTAAATCATGCGTTGAATTTTGCCAACAGTATCACTCAAGTATTTGCATATTTCACCTGTAACACATTTTGGAACCCATCCACCGACAACTGTTGTCGCACCAGAACCAAATCCACTGCTGAAAATGGGTGCAGAACCGTCGATTTCACACGTTTCAATCAATTCAATACCGTTTGTATCCATTGGGCAAATTTTTGTACTTTTCCAATTTTCAAAAGTGAAATCTAACTCACTTTTTAAATAGCGTTGCTGACCAGCTTTCGTCATACCAAGCATACGAAACAATCTGTTCCGGGTGTAAATGGCCAAATCGAAGAAGCTGTAAGCGCCTTGCAAATGTGGATTTTCTTTTTTAATAAATTCATGAAGCACTCGCATGTAAGCACCACAGTGACTCGCGTTCGTAAACAGACGATTTTTAATTTTCACAACAATATGCAATGATCCTTTAGTCGATGAGCTTGAGTCCATTATGAGAAAAGAATGATTTCCTTCTCCAAACAGTAGATTAAACTGTTTTGATATAAGCGGTTGTACCTGATTCCAACAGTCTTTTGCTGATATACCAGGCGTCTCCTTCTTATTCACATCAATATCAATGTATAGATGACAAGGACGGTCGTACGCAATAACTTCACATATAGTACGGTTTCCTTTTTGAATATATTGCCAGAGTTCTTTCTCCGTCCCAGCAATGTACTTGTAAGTCAATCGCTTCTTGCCTTCTTTCGTGTATGCTACTTGCTTCGCATAAACACTTTCATCAGGACCAAGTGAATTAAGTAAGGTGTGTAAGGTTTTGCTTTCCTTCATCTTTATTTCAAACGTGAGGAAACAAGTATATAGTGTCGTGGTGTTTCTGAGACCGTGCGCCGAACCTATATTAGCTCAGTTTTTTCCATTAGAAGGATGGGACAAACTATGTGTGGTGGTAGCAGAGAAGAACTAGATATGGGGGTGTTTAGTACGAATGATTTGTACTGTAAGCGTAAAAAAAAGTTTAATTCGCCCTATTATGAGAGACAGATTAGAAAAAAAGAGCGTGGACTACAGCGTATAAGAGACAGCTATATGTCGTATAAAAAAAATAAACGAGTAAGATCTAATAGTAATTAATGCTTTTTTCGTTTACATCGATCATAAACGCCTGATATTGGTACCCATGTTAATAAAAGTATACATACGTACAATGCATTGTGGTATCGATATTGTTTTCCACTAGTCATTCTTATTTTATTTATATAAATTACTTAACTTATAGGTTTATTTTCTAACTCATTTTCAATATCAGATTCAAATTCAAATTGATTAAATCCTTCATACAGACTATCTGAGCTAAATTGCCATTGTAAACTATTTGTGCTGTGTGTACTAGTGACGCTTTCTACGCTAACGTGCTGTATCGGTTGACTCTTCTGTCTTCTGCGACGATTGTTAAGGACAATATTTAGGTTTTCATAAATAGCTTGTTTCCCAACGTCTTCTATTATTTCCCAAAAGCGTTTGGTAAGAGTTGTATTATAATTTTTAACGTAGTCAACAAAGTTTTGTTGTTTAGGTTCGCTGACTTTGTTGTAAATATCAGTAACAATTTCTTTAAATTGGATGTTGTATGCACAAGTTTCTATAATATCTTCAACGCAAAATTGGTGAAATATTTCGTGCCTTTGGTGATTGCTCTTTAGGACGCTTTCCACTTTTTCCATCTCGATAGTATATATTGATATATTTTATCTTTAAAAATGTTGTGGATTACTATCTTAACAGTTCTCTTGCCTTGGTTTTGTCGATGTATTTTTAATTGGAGCGGCGGTGTGCGTGATCTTCAAACACACGAAATGGTCCTAGGGCTTTATGGAAGCCCGAACAACTTCACCGTGCCTATCTTACAAAAACTAAATGGGTACAATTTATCATGCTATGTCACTGTGACAACCACCTCTTTATCACGGTATCCATATCCACTTATTTCTTACTTAAACAAGAGCCAACAATACAAATTTGTTCCCTATTTGAACAAAAGTGTCTCAGTCAGTGACGAATTCCATGCTATTTCTATGCTAATGAAAAAAATGAAACTATCTGTCTCAGTGGTTGCTAGTAACACATTTGTGCCTTTCCAGACAGTGCTACGCCCATCCTATTTTCTACCGACAAAAAATAATAGATCAATATCGTCTATCGACGTCTCAGTTTGGACAGACTACTACGAAGGTGTCGTGCACGGCCTGGTGATGATCCCATACTCCAAACGTTCCCTTGAATATCTCGACGAATTCATACGCGACTCATTTCGATTCAATATTACAATCAAAAACATTCAAAACATATAAAATGTGGTTAAAACGCAAGTCAAACAAAGGCCGATCATTTGGTCTTCTACGCTCTCTTCAACAAAAAGCTGCTCGCCGTTGCGATGTGAAACTATGCACAATGGCCTCGTTGGAGATCGCACAAAGTGGGTGTCCCAAAGCAGCTTTATCTTACTTGAAAACGGTTTGCATTGAGGATAAGTATCCTGAAGGTCAATCTCTTTTACCTTTGATTCAAATGGATGAAAAAGAATTTGGAAAGCGCAAGCACACTGATGAGTGGAAAGTGAAGAAGGTAGCTTACTGGGCGGGTGAAGTTGCACGTTCTAAGTCTGACAGACACGCAGCATGGCTTGCGAATGTGGCTCTGTACCATGCAAGTTACGGGCTAAAATCAGATGTTCCAGAAATTGAGTTTGCGACAGATATTGAAAAGATTCTTTTACGCATTCCAAGAAAGAAGGAAAAAAAGACATTGCAGGATATTGATCAAAGTTGGGGTTTCAAGGAGATTTGTGAAAAACTTAAGTTAACTCATGCAGACACATGTTTGTGGGAAAGTTTTATCACAGAGTGGAAAAAGGAACCGAAATTGACTTGTCGCCTTTATCTTTACAATATGGTTGCCAACCGTTTCCATCTTGCGACAGTAAAAATGATAAGTCCGTTTCGGAATTTTACGCCTATTGGTATGAACGAAACGTTTGAAATTCCAGACTACGCTTACGATAAGCATACTTTTGAAGGGAAACAAAAGGGTCGAGGTTTAGAACATTTTCTAACCACTGGTGTCAAAATTACAAATCCATCGCATATGTATGAAACCCGTGAAAATGTTCGAGAGCTTTCAAAGAAATATTACAGAGCGGAAGAAAAAGCATTTGGATCGAAGCATGCAAACTCAAGAAAAGGACGTCAACGTGCAAGAAAGAAGTTGAATGTTTTTGAAAAGTTTAAAGGCAAAGGCGTTAAATCTATGAAGTTGACACAAACTCCATGCGGAACAAAACCTTGTAGCTGGATCATTACACTGAATAACGGAACAAAATATTTTGTAAAAGGTCCTGTTGATGAGAAAAAAGTACAATTCCAGTTGAAAATAGATCTGGAAAAAGAAAAGTATGGGCTATTAAAAATGGACGTTAAACTTTGGGATGTAAACGGTCTCAAATTTCTCTACGCTCCAGCTTTTGATGGTCGTAACATTAACCCTCATCGTTTTCAAAGCGATAAAGTCTTGTGGAACCTTGCAAAGGTATTAATCTTTCGTCATGCGTTCAAAATATCTGATACTAATTTACGGAATGTCATGGAAGCCAGGAAAGGATTTGATGTTTTGAGTATTGACGAAATGTCAGGTAATGGGGCAAGAGGAAAGAAAACCATTATTGAACAATTGTTTACTAAAGGTAAAGTGCCAAGAAAAGAATGGGTGAAAGAATTTCTTCCGTTGATACGCGACAGATACAAACAATTTATTGCTTTGTGCAAGCAGTATCCTACAGGAAGTTGTAAGAATCTCATCGAAGCAGTTTATGCAGATCCATGTGTGAGAATGGATATGGGTGTTCACTGTGATCCAGCTGTAATATTACATGCTTAGTATAAATGTATTTTATTTTTTATTATAATGTATATCGCCAGCTTCGGGCACGAATATATGAAAGAAATACGGTTGAAATTGACGGATGTATACATTGACATAAGAGACGATTATCCTAAGATGGCGCCAGAGACAAAGAAATTTGGAATTGATAAGAAATTGCAAAAGCAATATTTTTCAATCGAAGGCGTGAAGAAATATTATAAGAAAAAAATAAGAAAAAAAATAAAAAAGAAAATAAAGAGTCGCAAAAATTCTCATTGGAGAGTCTTTATAGGTGACGATTTCGGTAGACTAGAGTCTGTAATGCTTGCTGAACGCTTAGAGCATGATATGATTAAAAAATATAAAGTGTATCCTACAATAGAGCACCTTACACTAACAGCCGGTATGTAATATAAATATATATTATTAACTATTTAATTATGTTTCGTAATTTTGTTACTGTGATAGAGAAACAAGGTAAAAAAATATACTTACCTGAGTATAAACTAATCCGTCTCAGTAATGATGATAAAACTGCATTCGATTGTGAGAGAGAGAAGTGGACAACTACAGATCACGCCGCTGATAAACAAACGAATGAAACACATCCAAAACAAACAAAATCTGACGTATAAGTGTTAAAAATATTTAGTAAAATGGATACTTGTCCTACGCCAGAAATTGTTTCCTTGCAAATCATTGAAGTTTTACGTCGTAAGTATCCAGAAAGAGACGATGCCGCAAATCATATATGCCACTTCGATCATTGCAAAATAAAGAATGTTCCAGTTGAAATTCACAAGTTGCAGGAAAAGTACCACATTGTTTGTCCTTTCATAAAACCAGTAAAAGGTTTGGATAAACAAAAGACACTACACAAAAAAATGTATAATATTTACTATTGTCGTGAGTTTCGAAAAGTACATTACTGCCATGCGGATTGTTGTGGAAAAAAAATATTGAGTGATGAAAACGTTGAAACCTGCACTATTTCTGGTCAACAATACGAGTGTGAGCAGGTGAGAACATACGGTATAGCATCTAGAGTGCAAACGAATACAACAGCAGATAAAAGCGACCCATTACAATTCTCACGAGACAGGGAAGGCCGTGTGATGAGAACGAGTGGAGTTCATAATACAAACGAAATGAAATGCAAGGTGATTGCAGATGAGACCATACGTCTTTTTCTATTTTCCCATATACGCCGCCAATCTGAAATTAATAAAATGAATGAATTAGAAAGAGATGCGAGAAAACTAGTTGGTAAATATTTTAGATCTAGGGATAAGAAAAAAGAGGTTTATAATTATATTCATATCATGACTATATACCTAAACGAAATCAAAAAAAGGCCAGTTCGGTTGAATATGTTACGAAAGACGCCACGTGAAATAAAAGAGATCGTAGAAAATTATACAAAAGAACTTATTGGTTACTGGAAAATGATTTTATATCAAACTAATCTTGGACGACAATCTCCAAATCATTTCCCTTTTAAAACGTTTGTTCCTAGTTGCTTGTATATTATGAAACGCGGTGTCAAGATAAAAAATCAGATTGTTATACGTCAATCGCAGTTTTTATCCACATGTTTACCTGAAACAAATACACTGGACGTTTACAACATCAACAAGACACCATTTACTGCTTCGAAAAATCATATCATGCAAGCAATACGAGACACGGTTCAAGGTGATGAAGAAAAGGCTAAATGTTTGTACAACTTCAGTGTTCGAGAAGCTGAGAAAGTTTTGTAGTAAACAGTAATTTTATTCTATAATTATTTATTTTTTTTTTATAAATGTCTTTACGCGAATTGTTATCAAAAGATAAATTAAAGCGAATTTTTCCTGGAATGCAATCAGAGTGGATTTTGTTGTTGATAAAGGGAATAAATGATATAGAAACTAAAAATGATCATTCAACATTTAATAATGTTGTAGGAGCCTTAATGTCTGATCCCCCACAAACCTTTTTGCTGGATAATATGATAGAAGCTAGATGCGGAAGTTTTGGATGTGTTTATTATAATGCACAGTATAATATTCCGGGTAAGAAACGTTCTGTTGCTGTAAAAACCTTCAAAAATGAAAGCAATGCGAAGGAATTATTCATAGAGGTATTGATACAGATTATTTTATCATTAAATAATAAGGATAATCCATATCTAAAAGTTCCAGAACCAATATTTTTTGGAAAGTGGGGAGAGAAGTGGGTTTTCGTTATGGAACGAATAAATAATGCTGTAATGTTCACAGATTTGATAAAGGACGCTAATTCAAACGATATGTACGCATATATATTAAGGCTTTGCAATGGGTTATTTAAAATTCAACAAAAATTTAATTTTATGCATAGAGATTTACATAGTGATAACATATTGTTCGATAAAAAGAATAATGGACTATACATAATTGATTTTGGATATTCGTGCATTGGCGTTAGAGATAATGATCGACTGTATTCGTTTACTTACGGTAAAAATTATGGACAAAAACTAGGACTTCCAGTCGATGATTTGAGAAACGTAACATGCAATAATGATTCTCATGACATTTGTACGTGTTTACTCAGTCTTTACTTTATGGCTCCATTTAAAAGACCAAAACTAAAAAAACTATGTGCTGAAATTTGCACCGCTTACAGAAGACAGCGACCTGTACTTATGGACACAAATACTGACAGACATCTTGTTGATAACCGTCAAACTTTTTTTATGTATAACAGTTTCAGCAACCCTGTCTTCCATTACTGGTATTTATATAAATTGACAGATATTAGAACAAAATACACACCAAAATATTTGTCCACTATAAAATGTTTAAATCCACTCAAAAAGTATTTTGAAAAGTTGAAATTTTAGTTCAGAACTATATAAACGTTTTTCAATCTTGTAAATGACTGGTAGATTGAAGACTGGACTGCCGAATTTTGGCAATACATGTTACATAAATGCAGTGTTACAGTGTTTACGGTATTCGAAACCGCTTGTGTACATGTTAAGGGAACATCGTGTAGTAGCGAAACCAAACGATAAAAAGGACCAATTATTAGAATCGTTTGTAGAATTATTGTTTGCAGATTGTGCCGCAAAGGATCTACACGTTTTCATTCGTAATTTAGCTTACCTTCAACGTCAGTTTTCATTGCTCCGTCAGTGCGACAGTCACGAGCTATATTTGTACATTATAGATACATTTTTTGAAAAATATCCAAAAAAATTTGTCAATCCTTATAAAGGATCATTAGAATCTACAGTGACATGCTTGTCTTGTTCTCACGAATCTATCACGTGTTTCCCATTCATAAGTTTATCATTGGAGATGGAAACAAGTCAAACGCCACAAAAAGTATCCGATTTATTATTAAATTTTCAGAAAGACGAATTTTTAGAGGACATGATCGATTGTGAT
>TARA_B100000674_G_scaffold185896_1_pt1 | contig 10733 bp, 9 predicted proteins | sample TARA_B100000674 | Tara Oceans TARA_B100000674 (sample SAMEA2622759) | marine metagenome | biome: marine biome (ENVO:00000447); feature: surface water layer (ENVO:00002042); material: "saline water (ENVO:00002010), including plankton (ENVO:xxxxxxxx)" | depth 5 m
CATCGGGCTGTTCCATTGCGCCGTCAAGCCGTTTTCGATGAGGTCACCTGCCACAGAATCGCACTGTACGGAGATGCCTTCTTCCTCTTCGGACGTGATGGTGACGTCGATCGAACCTAAGGAGTACCCTTCCGGGATGATGACCTCGGCCATGTCAAACTCTAGGTTTCTGGTCTCATCGTCCTGCAGGGTTTCGACGGCCTGCATAGTGTAGTTTTGAACGTCGAACGTGAGGTTCCAATCGGGGGTATTCGAAGTGAACGTGTCGGTGGCCCGCAGGTCGCCAACGAAGTCCACCATGGTCACTGTCATCATCACCACCGTGACGAGCAACGCCACGGCGGTCGGGACGCGAGATTCACGCGTTACCAGTAAACTGCGCGATGTGATGGTGTCGTCCGAACTCATCCCAACACCCCCAAACCGGTGAAGAGCAGCGAGACGATGAGGATGAAGGCCGTCACGCCCCCGAAAACGAGGTTGAACAAGCGAGGAGAGGCAAAGTCATGCTCGATTTCGGGCAACGCGAAGTCAGGGACCGTTTCTTGGATGGAGGCTGAATCGTCGATGAGGCTTTTCACGATGCGCTCCTCCCACCCGATGAAGATGCCCACCACGATGGCTAGCGCTGCGGAGGAAATCATGTCGGGAATGGGAAGGAAGGACTGGATGAGTTCGAGGATGGTCGAGGACACGATGAGCAGCATCAAGATGACAATGATGCGGATCAGCCATCGGTTCTCTTCACGCTTGGTGTCAACTATGTCGTAGTGCAAAAGAATGAACATGAACAAAATTGGCGTGTAGAGGTACACGAGAGCCTCCGAGGTGAAATCGTACCAGATTGTGTATGCGACTGGGAAGGCTTCACATTGCGTCTCGTAGCAGCTGCGCACCACGTCGAGGACCGCCAAGTCAGCCAAACCCGCAACGAAGCCGATGATGAATATGATAAAGGTCAGAACACCGAAGGGAGAAAGGCCGACTTTGAACGAACGCCATGCCTCACCTGCGCACAACACCAGCATGGCCGTGGCACCAAGAGTCAGTCGAGTATTGATGCCGCCCCAAGCAGCGGCTGAGATACTCAAGCCGCTCTGAATGGATTGACGCTGGAAGAACAGGTCGTTGATTGAGAGCACCTGCGACAGCCAGTAAGTCATGGTCTCGCCGTGGATACCAATGAGCACCAAGCCCACCACGACAGAAACTTTCCTTAGGCGTTCATCGTTGTCGCGAGCTTCCGTGATAATAAAGCGAATGTACATCGAAATCAGCACGACATACCCCGGAATAAAGAGGAAATTCTCCACCTGAAAATGCTCGAAATTGGTCATCAAGTGCATGGCCGTAAATACTGCGCAGGCCACACACACACCTGCCAGCAGAAACCAGAGGTCCCACTCCCTGTTGATGAGCCGAAAGGGGAAGAAAAACGGAAGTAGCACCATCAGCATGTAGGCCGAGGACAAGAGGAGGTTCTTGGCCGTGAACGCGAAGGTGCCCCCGACTTTGTCTCGGTCCACGGCAGAGAAATCCGCCAGTGCCCCGTACCGGAATTCAAGGATGGAGGTCATAATGTAACTCAGGCCGAGGAACACCAGAATCCAGCCGAGGATGCATCCAACGATCCTGTTGTTGACTGAGGCCCCCTGACTTCTAGAGATGATGGACAGCGTGGCGATGCCCAACACGAGGTCCACTACCGCAGCGATGGGAACCATGGACTCGATTTCCACCATGCTGGGGACTAAACCCTTCAACTCATAGCCGTTCCGGTTATATCCCTCCTATGGGACCGGGACGGCCATGCAAGATGGTCAGGACAGACAAGCCACTTCGCTGCGTTTCAGAAAAATCATTACGCTGAATTACGCGTATTGAGGCATAGCAAGTTTCAATGTGGACGCTGGAGCCATCGGGCTGGACCGAGCGCAGCAAGGAAAGAGAGTGGCAAAGCGTCCACGTCTATCATTAATGCAAAAGGAGTGGACGCTGGGGGATTTGAACCCCCGGCCTTCTGGTTGCAAACCAGACGCTCTTCCAGCTGAGCTAAGCGCCCCTAACCTCTTGCGGGAGTCAATTGTTTTTGAGTCTTCACCTCAAATCAGACCTTGTCAATGGTCGCATCTCTGTCAGGACCGACACCAACGCTTGTTATTGGCGCACCGATGAGATCTTCCAAGCGTTGAATGTAATGCTGCGCAGCAGCGGGTAAACCTGAGAATCCAAGATTCTCTGCATTGCATTTCTTCGCGATTTCGAGCCATTCATGCAAAGCATGGGCTGGGAAACCTGGCATTTCTACGTATATCGGTTTACACCGAGCAAGTGCTGAGGCTTGTGGAGGCATTTCATGGATTTCTTTTCCGTCAAGTTCGTAAGCCACACAAATTTTGAGGACATCAAGGCCACCAAGTACGTCGAGTTTGGTCAATGCTATTTCTGTAAATCCATTGATTCGCTGTGCATGTCTCATCACCACTGCATCAAACCAACCACATCGACGTGGGCGACCTGTTGTGGTTCCAAACTCATGCCCAACAGAAGCCATGTGTGCGCCCGATTCATCATCTAATTCAGTTGGCATCGCTCCATTTCCAACTCTTGTAATATATGCTTTGGTGATGCCAACCACTCGATCGATATGACCGGGGTGAATCCCTGCTCCATGACTGGCATTACCTCGGCTTGTGACGCTGCTTGTCACGAAAGGGTAGGTACCTTGGTCGATATCAAGTAAGCAACCTTGTGCGCCTTCAAGAACGATGCGCTCGTTCATTTTCATCGCTGAATCCAGCAATAGACCTGTTTCTTTGATGCAATGACCATAGGTTGTTCGAATCCATTCAAGTTCTGCTTTCAGTTCGCTCGCATCTATACGCTGTTCACATCCTGCCGCCTCCAGAGCGTGGTTTTGCCTTTTCACCATATCAGAGACATCAACTTCATCCAAATCGGCAAAACGTAAACCAACTCTGTTGATCTTGTCCGCATATGTAGGACCAATACCCCGACCGGTTGTACCTATTTTCTTATCCAAGCCGTCGAGATATCGGTGAAAAGGAAGGATAATGTGGGCTCGGTTCGAGATAAATAACCGCTTGCCTCTTGGGTCATCTCCTCCACTTTCGACCCAATCATTCAATTCCTTATCCAAAACCCAAGGGTCAATCACCATTCCATCGCCAAGTATGAGGCCGCAATCCTCTCGAGTGATGCCTGATGGTAATAGGTGAAACTTCAGCACACGATCACCTATCACCACGGTATGACCAGCATTATTTCCTCCTTGGAAACGAGCTACCCAAACTGCTGATTCAGCCATTCGATCAACGAGTTTTCCTTTTCCTTCGTCACCCCATTGTGCTCCCAAGACCACTGTAGCCGGCATGATAATCAGTTAACGCTAATGAAAGCAGCAAATGAATGTAATGACTTGAAATACTGATAAAAAACGGCTATTGATATAGTTCTTTACAATCTTCTGTATTAAGGAGGAGCCCACCTAATATTCTCTCTCGCTTTCGATTTTTGAGGCAGAAAAGCGTGAGGTTTATATAAGTCAGAGACTAACTATACAACTGGAGGTTGAGAAGATGAGTAAATCGGAATTCAAAGGAGACAGAGATGCCGGTCGGAAAGAAAACGGTGGTAGAATTCACAGGAAAACCATTGGTAACACACGCCCCTGCGAAGAGTGTGGTGCTACCGATTGGACTGAAGATACAACCAGAGGAGAAGTTGTATGCAACCATTGCGGCTTGGTCACTGAACAAGCGATGATCGACCCTGGGGCAGAGTGGACAAATCATGACTCTGGTGAAGACAGAAGTAGGGTTGGAGCACCCATGACGTTCAGGCTTGCAGACAAAGGACTTAACACCTCAATTGCACCTTCGGATTTGACATCCATGGGAGCTTCAAGATTTGGGATGTCGAGTCGAGCAAGAAGGGAATGGCGCCGACGAAGAGTCATCGATGAGCGCGCTAAAACCCGTCAAAGCCGTGCGAGAAATCTCATCAAAGCAAATCAAATGATAAGAGACAAATCCGGTTTACCAGTTTCCATGCAAGAAGAATGTGCCAGGTTATATCGCAGGCTTTCTGACGAAGGCTTTGTTACAGGACGTTCCATTGCAGGGGTATCAGCAGCCTGTTGTTACCTCGTAGCGAGACAGGAGAATATCCCTCGCCAGATTCCCGAATTCTCCGAGGCTTTCATGGTCGATGAGAAGGAGTTATCTCGAATGATTCGCCACATATCTCGAAGATTCAATCTACACACAATTTCAGAACCCAGTCAATATTTTGATAGATTCATCAACGAATTAGGTCTCCCACCGAATACAAGAATGCAAATCGATCACTTGTGGAGTGCTATTCGCCCTCATCCAGACGTGTGGCAAGGCAAAAAGCCGATGGGGGTTGCGGCTGCATTGATTTACAAAGCTGCTAAAGAATCCGGACACAACCGTACACAAGCGGATGTATGTGCGATTTCAAACATCTCTGAGGTCACTCTTCGAGGATTGCTTAAGATGATTGATGGACTTTTGCGCAAAATTGGCGAAGCGAGCAAAAATTAAGCCAATCTTGATGAAGTACCTTCTTGAGGAGGGCACATGGTCCACGACAGGACAAAGCGAAGCCAGAGGAAAACCCGTATTCCTACTAATCTGAAAAAGCGAAAGAGTGCTGCAAAGGATAAGAAATCTGGTGAAATCAAGTGTGGAATCAAATCTTGTGATGGTTTTTCAGACAAGCACATGGGAGGTCGTTCAATCAGCCAGGACGATGCGATTGATGTTTGGGGAGAAAGTGGTTTTGAAGTTCGTAAAGGGCGAGTCAGAATTTGCAAATCCTGTTATCGAATCATGAAGAAAGAAAAGAAAGATGATAATCACTATTGATGCTGACTTTCCTCAATTTCATCCAATGGCCAAGGACTTGGGGGAGAGAAATACATCGCTGTTGGAACTGGACGTTTCCAACCACGCAATAACTCTCCTTCATTATCAATGACCTCTGATAGAAAATCCAAATGCCGATTTAATACTTCGAGAATGTGCCCTCTCCCCTTTATGGAGGGGCCCTTTGATGGAACCAATGTTTCTAACTCAAGAGACAACAATTCTTCTATGCTATCATGAAGTTCGCTAATTTGACCTCCGGGTAGATTCCATCGTATTGGTAAATCAGCTCGATGAATAACCGATGGGGCCACACAAACTCCCTTGTTTTCAAAGTAAAATGAAAAACCTTCCATAGCAAATCCAGGAGTGTTAATACACACCATCAATTCATCATCAATGTAGTGGTGATCACCATTAACAATAGGTTCACAATCAATTGGAGGCATGTCTGAATCAAAGCGATTTGCCCAAGTTGAAAAAAAATCACCTCGGGAAAGAGCGGGAATAGCAGCATCTCCTACAAAAATGGAACAATCATCAAATTGTTCTGAAATGAATTTAGCACCGCCACTGTAGGGAAAACGACGACTAGAAAGAAAAATTTTGTTGATAGTATTCTTTTGTTCTACTTTTGATTTCATTCGTTCAACTTGTAACAACTGGTACCAAGATGTTCCTGCATCAATGAGCCATGATTCCTCTTTTCCAATCACCAGATGCGCATTTGCATCGTGGTGAATTCCGGGCAATCGTACGAGGCGCACATATCTCCCAAAACGACATAGGATTTCAAACAGACTATTTGGAGTAGTTGTGATTAAATATGGGCAGTGTCAGCCGGCGGTATGGCGAGATTCCCTGAAGCAGAGAATCGCATGCTACGACGCAAGATATGCATGCGTTGCAATGCGAGAAATGCTTGGAGAGCCGCATCTTGCAGGAAATGCAGTTACAAGGGACTTCGTCCAAAGAACGTTGAGCGAAAGGGTAACTGATCTCAGAGACCAATAAGTGGCATGAACCACGCCATTGGACCTCCAAGTAGATACCAAGGTAACAATGCAGGTATTAAAAATACCAATAATGGGTATTTTCGAGTTACCCATACCATCTCGATATTCGCTTCTTTGAGAGCATCGATTTGAGCATCTAATTCTTCTGCAGTAGGTGTTCGTCTAGGTGCCCTTGTTCGATGATGCACTCCATAATCACCAGATGGCATCGCCATCATTTCTGAAAGTAACCAGACGTGCTTTTGTTTGACTTCAGAAAGAGGCATTCTTTCAGCGTGCCATATCAACCGGAGCGGACCCATTCCATATGTCGCTAAGTTTTTGATTACCATCACAAACGGTAGGAGTAAAAATATGAAACCACCCCAAATGAGTAAAGAAATTGAAGGTGGAAGAACGATGATAGCATTATCCATATTTTCGGGGTATACAACATTCACCACATTCCAACTTGGGATAAGAATGGCAATCCACATGAGGGCTTTAGCGTCGGCACCTCCGTGGATCAATCGAAGTCGCCATGCTAAATCAAAAATCAAAATAGGAATTGCTGCGAGTATCGTTGACCACCAAATGGATGACATTTCATCGGCATTCCCGTTCACTAAATCTAAGAAATTCACATTACCATGGTGATAGAGACCAACGAGAATACCAAACAATGCAAAGATATACCAAATCGTAACAACGATATCAACATATGATTTTTTCATTATATCTTGGAATGATGGTGTTCCTAATACTGACATTGAAGCATATGCGACAACTCCTGCTGCAGTGGCAAAAATATACCAGGGGGTTTCTAAAATCAACAATTCAAGCGTCCATAAAAATATAGCAGGACTCGCCCATGTAATCCAAAAAGCGTTCGGGACACGTCTTGACTTCAAGTCAAGATATGCAGCCCAAAAAAGTCCAACAAGCAGGCTCAAAACACGAGAGGTGGAAATGTAGTCCATCCCATCCATGATTGGGTGGATGGCAACAATCATATTAAATCCGGCCTTACTGGAGAGGTTTGGGCACATGTTTAGGAGTGGTAACCATGAGCGATTTCGAAACAAAACTAACGCAGATTGCATCCGTCATCGGACAAATTGATGACCCGAAAGTCCCAAAGAATATTCGTAGGGCATCAAAAGAAGCCACTGAGCAATGGCTCCTCAACAAATCAAGGGACCTTGATGTTCGAATTGCTATGACACAAAATAAGTTGGAAGAACTTTACGAAGATCCAAACATACCTCCAGAATTTGGAACCTTAATTCTGATGATAAACACTGAGTTAGAGAAAATGCTCACAGAGATTTAATCACTCTTCTTCATCAAGTTGAGCAACCAACTGTTTCAATAATTTCCTTGATTCATCGTTTAGTCTGCCCGGGGTTAGAACTCTAGCCAACTCCGCTCTTAATTCGACATCCAAACAAATATCAACGGCGAGACCAATCTCAAGGGCTGAAGCCCTACGTCGCTTGATCATAAGGTTCACAGCGGTTCGACCTGCAATGAATACGACTTCATCATCAGAGACGTCCAGAAGCTTTTGTAACTCTCTCAACTTGTGATTTTCTCCCAAAGTAAGTCTCCCATCTTTGAGAGCCTCCTCCCAAGCTTCTTCGAGTGTAGGAGCTCTTTCTGAGAGTAATATTGCAATTGGGCGAGTTGCTTCTATGTTTTCTAATACGATTTTGATGATTACGATAAAAGGTACTGATAGAATCATCCCAACAATCCCCCATAGCCAGAAACTAAATGCGGTCACAATTAACAACAAAACCGGAGACAAATCCAGTGCCCTACCGGCCCACTTCGTTTCGATAACATTCCCCCAAACTTGTTGATTTACCAATAACAATACCGTCATTACAATCAACGGCACTGTACCTAATGTGACAAATCCAAAGAGGATTGGTGGAATGGTTGCGATGAGTGAACCGATATAAGGAACATAATTCAACAAAAATGTAAGGATGGCCCAAACGAACCACAAATCAATTCCAAAGGCCCACATAATCGAACCAGCAATGAACGCTGTACCGAGACCGCACCCTGTCTTCACGATAATGTAAGTATTCACGCTCTCTTCAATTTGAGCACCAACGACATTGATGGTATCAAAAGCTTGGCCAGGCCATGCTCTCTCTATTCTACCACGAAGAAAACTTGCTTCCAGAATGATAAATACGAGAAAGAAAAATACCGTAAGTGAAGTTGCAAACATAGCACCTACACCGCTTAGCAATCCAACCGCAAGATCCGTGACGGCTTCTCCTTCTTGCAATAAGCCCAATGAAGACAGATCCTCGCTCAATGAAGAATTCGAATCATCAGAAGTAGTAGTATTATTCATGCCTGAATCAAAAAGAGATTCAATCAATGGCCACTCCTTTAAGTCCATCCACCTTTCATTAAGTTGCTGATTATAATTTTCCATTTTTACGTCGTCGTCAATGAGGGCATTCGTTTGCAACCAAGCGAAGAAAAAGGTAGAGGTGATAACCAGTGTGAATAATAATAACATCGTGATGTAGGAGAGAAAAACAGGAAATTTTCCGGAAGAAAGAATATCTGCACCGGGTTTCAGTATAAAATAGATACCTAGTGCAATAAAAAACGGTTTTAACACCGATTCCAACTGAATCATTGCCACAATCAGTAAAGCCACGAGAAGAAAACCATTGGCTAAAATTGAAAGCCTTCTCGAGAAGGTATGAGCGTTCCATGCTCCATATGTCATGAGTGAAACCAAATCGTCATCTTCTTCGGCCATCATTAACCTTAAGGCCGGATTGTTAAAAATGATACCGCCTATTCAGATTCTAAATCACTCTTGGTGTTGACCAGTAGATATAGAGAGAATGCAATAATCATCATCAGGCCACATAAATGAAATACGGTTGATTTTGATAACAATCCTTCACTTCGAAAGGTAGCGTCCCAAACCAGACCCCCGGTAAGGGGGCCAAGAATCCTCGCAAAGGCTCCAAGAGATTCCTGCGCCCCCATGACCAATCCTAAATCATGATTTTGAGATCTTGCTAATCCGGCTAATATCGAAGAATAAGAAGGTTGGAAAAGACCGTTGCCGAATGCGATTAGTATAACGACGAGAATCATTGGAAGCCAAGGTGATTGAGATGGAACATAAGGAATAAGCGTTAAACCAAGACCTGTGATTAAGATTCCTGCACCAAGCAGACGAGGTGAACCAAACTTTCTGGTCATTGGGCCAATCAGTCCACCTTGAACCACGATTCCTCCTAATCCGATAACAGCAAAAATGCGTCCATTTTCAGCCTCAGAAAAACCGAGTCCCCCCTCTAAGGGAGCCATCTCAGTAAATAGAATGAATACCGCGTGCATGATTGTGAAGCCATAGGTGAACAATAAGCCAACTAAAATCATAGTTCCAATAGTAGGTAATCGTAAAACTTTGACACAATCTTGAAACATTTCTTTGAGCATCGAAACTCCTGAATGTTCTATTGAAACTCTAGATTGCTTTTCCAATGATTCAGGAAGACGACTAAATGCAAGAAATAGAGAGACTAATGACAATAATGATGCAGCAACGCAGGGCAAAAGATACGGAAACGTATCAAAAATGGTTCCTTTAAAAAGCGACCATTTCTCAGCGGGAGAGGACAACTCTCCCCCGATAAATGGACCGATGGTAAATCCTAGACCAAACGCTGCTCCAATCAAACCCATACGCTTAGCAAGATTTGAATGATCTGAAATATCCCCAATGTACGCTTTTGCAACAGCGATGTTTGCATTTGCTGCGCCAGCTAAAAATCGTGCAATAAAAGCCATAAAAAGTGAGGATGAAAGACCAAAAACCGTGAAAAATACCGTATTTCCAACCAAACCCATCATGATGACTGGACGACGTCCTACCCGGTCAGACAGCATACCCCAAAAGGGGGAAAACAAAAATTGTGCTAAGGAATAACCCGCCATCATGATGGCTACCCAAAAACCAATTTCGATGATGCCTTTCGCTGATGCCAAATCATCGATGAAAAATGTGAGAAAGGGGATAATGATGCCAAAACCAATCATATCAACCATGACAACAAGAAAAAGTACCACTAGGGGGTTTCCATCTTCCTGATTCGTCATTTCCATCCTCTCGACGTAGCATCAAGTTGTTCGACTCGATGGTGTAACGTCGGGAGCAAGACGGTCAATCACTTCACTCAAGCGTTGTACGAGACTCTTCTTTTCTTCGCTTCGAACCATCGCATGTTCCATAACTTCGTCAAGTGTATCCACACAGATTACCTCGATCTTATCTTCCCATTGTTTGTCGAGGAGAACATCTGGTCCATTGGCTCGAGGTATTACCACTTTCTTGATACCAAGGCTGGCTGCTGCTTCTATTTTGGCCGTTACTCCACCAATAGGAAGCACTTCTCCTCGCACAGATAAGCTACCTGTCATCGCCAAATCTTGGCGGATAGGAATATCTTCGATAGCGGAAATCACTGCGGTGGCAATCGTGATTGAAGCTGAATCTCCATCTACGCCATGCGTGTTAACAAATTGTATGTGAATATCATAATCACTCACATCTTTACCGGTTAATTTCTTAATCACAGCACTTACATTGGTAACACTCTCTTTGGCTAAGTCTGACAAACCACCAGTTGCGTAAACTTTTCCACCACTCGAAAGAGAGGGAGTCACTAAGGCTTCTACTGGTAACATGATACCACTGAAGTCTGAAAGACCCGAATCAGCACCGAGAACAGCAAGACCGTTTACGCGACCACAACGCTGACCGGAATTCACGACA
>TARA_B100000674_G_scaffold395776_1_pt1 | contig 10718 bp, 6 predicted proteins | sample TARA_B100000674 | Tara Oceans TARA_B100000674 (sample SAMEA2622759) | marine metagenome | biome: marine biome (ENVO:00000447); feature: surface water layer (ENVO:00002042); material: "saline water (ENVO:00002010), including plankton (ENVO:xxxxxxxx)" | depth 5 m
TTATTTTACACCTATAATAAATTATCCTGAAGTTGCAATTCTTGGAATTGGTAGATCTTATAAAAAACAAATTTTTTTAAAAGATAAATTTTTTGCAAGAACAGTGTTACCAATATCACTTTCATATGATCATCGAATTATTGATGGAGCAGAAGCAGCTAAATTTTGCAATTCATTTAAAGATAATTTGGGAAAAAATTTCGCTTACAATTTGGCCTTTTAATACATCATATGTCAAAATCCTTATCATTAACCAGTGCTTTGTTATGTACTTTTATATGGGGGACCACATTTATTGCCCAAGATACTGGAATGGATAAAATAGGACCTCTAACATTTAACGGAGCAAGGTTTTTAATAGGATTTTTATCTATTATACCAATTGCAATTATTTTTGAAAAATCGAAAATAGTTGAACAAATTAGTATTAACAAAACTGAATTTTTTAAACTTCTTTTTTGGATTGGTTTATTTTTATTTTTAGGAACTTTTGTGCAACAAGCCGCGCTTCTTTATACAGATATTGCTAACGCTGCATTTTTTACAGTTTTTTATGTCCCTATGGTTCCAATTATTCTTTTTATATTTTATAAAAAAGAAATACATTGGAGTATATGGCCATGTGCGGCTCTATGCGTAGCTGGAGTTTACTTATTGAGTGACTTTTCTAATGCAACAGTGAGATTTGGTGATAGTTTAGTTATATTATGTGCATTTTTTTGGTCTCTTCATATAATTTTTATTGGAAAATTTATTAAAGTTTTTGATATACCATTATTTTTTGGAGCTCTACAAGCGCTGGTAGTATCTACGTTTTCTTTTTTATTTGGTTTTTTCTTTGAGGATATATCTTTCGCAAACATCTTAAATGAGTCAGTTTCGATAATTTATGCAGGTGTATTATCCGGTGGAATTGCTTTTACTTTACAAATTTATGCTCAAAAAAATATTGCACCATCCCCTTCAGCAATTATCTTTTCCTTAGAAAGTGTATTTGCTGCTATAGCCGCATGGATAATTTTAAATCAATATTTAGATATTGATAATATAATAGGCTGTTCTTTTATTCTAATTGGTGTTATTTTGTCTCAATTATTACCTGAATTTAAAAGAGACTAGTAATAAATAATTGAAAAAATTATCATTGATAAAATAATTCTATAAATTACAAAAAATTTGAGTGAAAATTTTTTTGTATAAACTAAAAAATATTTTATTGTGAGGTAAGAAAAAAAAAATGATAGTATAATTGCAATTATTAGAAAAAAATTAAACTTAATACTTTCATTTATAGCATCTTTTAAAGAAAGTATGCTCGCACCAAACAAAGCTGGTATAGACAAGTAGAAAGATATCTTTGCTGAGTCATGTCTGTCAAAATTCAAAAATCTACCAGCGGTTATAGTTATTCCGGCTCTGCTCACACCAGGTATAATTGCAAAAATTTGGAATACACCAATAATTAAAATATTTTTAATCGATAGATCTTTTTTTAAATTTTTTTTAATTTTAAAATTATCTGAATAATACATTAAAATTCCAAAAATTAATGTAGCCCAAGCTATTGTTTGTAAATTTCTGAAAGAATTGATAATATTTGTTGAATAAAAAATATACCCAACTAATACTAATGGTAAAGATCCAATCAAAAGTAAATTAAATAATTTTTTATCGTTTGAAATATTCAATAAATCATTTCTAAAATAAAATAATATTGCAATTAATGATCCTAAGTGTAGTCCAACATCGAATATAAGTGATTTATTTGAAAAATTTAATATATTAGAAAATACTATCAAGTGAGCCGAAGAACTAACTGGTATAAATTCTGATATTCCTTGAATAATTGATAAACCAAGTACTTCTAAATAGTTTGAAATCATTTATTTTGTTTTAAAAGTAATATAACCTTAAAATGAAGCAATTAAGTGAATGCATAACAGTCATGCAAATTTGTTAAAATATTAGTAAAATATAATAAATTAAGCAAATTACGGTCAGCATCTATTACCCTTTTCTCTATTTATCCTTATAAATTATGCTATATGGTATTTTTGAAATGACTGAAAAAATGCTTAAATTTGTTAAATTGAGGCAACAAAACCCTCCAAAAAGAGAAATTGTTGAGCGTAAAGAGGATTTTAATGAAATTTATAAGGAGTTTGTGAATGAAAAAGCAAAATCACAATCCAGCAGATGTTCCCAATGTGGAGTACCTTTTTGCCAAGTTCACTGTCCTTTAAGCAATAATATACCTGATTGGTTAAAACTTACAGCAGAAGGAAGACTTCAAGAGGCCTACGAGTTGGCTCAAAGCACAAATAATATGCCTGAAGTTTGTGGAAGAATTTGTCCCCAAGATAGATTGTGCGAAGGCAACTGTGTAATTGAACAATCAGGGCATGGAACAGTTACTATTGGATCAATAGAGAAATATATTACTGAAAATGCATGGGAAAACAAATGGGTTAAACCCATAAAAGTTAAATCAGAAAAAAAACAATCTGTAGGAATAATAGGTTCAGGACCAGCGGGACTAGCGTGTGCTGAACAGTTAAGAAAACAAGGTTACCAAATAGAAATTTACGACAGATACGATCGACCAGGAGGCCTTCTAATTTATGGTATTCCAAATTTTAAATTAGAAAAGTTTGTAGTGGAGAGAAGAACAAATCTTCTAAAAGAAAGTGGTATAAAATTTACTCAAAATTTTGAAGTTGGAAAGGATGCAACTTTGGATGAACTGAGAAACAAACATGATGCAATTCTCATTGCTACAGGAGTTTATAAGGCACGTGAAATCGAAATTCCAGGCTGCGATTTAGAAAATATTTTTCCTGCAATGGATTTTTTAACTGCGTCTAATAAAAAAGGTTTAGGTGATACAGTTAAACAATTTGATAATGGATCACTTAATGCAGATGGAAAAGATGTAATCGTTATTGGTGGAGGTGATACGGCCATGGATTGTGTTAGAACTTCAGTAAGACAAAATGCTAAATCTGTAAAGTGTTTATATAGAAGAGATAGAGAAAATATGCCAGGTTCTGCTAGGGAAGTTTCTAATGCCGAAGAAGAAGGAGTTAATTTTATTTGGCTATCAAATCCAAAAAAATTTTTAGGGAAAAGTAAAGTTGAAAGTATTTTGGTTGATAAAATGGAACTTGGAGATTCTGATGAAAGCGGAAGAAGAAAACCAATAATAAAAAATAATTCAGAATTTAACTTAAAAGCTGATATTGTAATTAAAGCTTTCGGATTTGATCCTGAAGATCTTCCAAACTTATTTGAAGAAAAAAATTTAAAAGTTAATAAATGGGGAACGATTAACGTTGATTTTGATACTATGGAAACAAGCCTTCCAGGAGTCTTTGCAGCAGGAGATATTATTAGAGGAGCATCTTTAGTTGTTTGGGCTATTAGAGATGGAAGAGAAGCTGCAGTTTCAATTAAAAAATTTTTAGAAGAAAAAGAAAACAATAAAGCAAAAGTTGCATAATGAAAAATTATAAAAAAAATTTAAAAATTTTAGAAAAAAATCATATTTATTCCAAAAAAATGGAACATGATGCATGTGGTGTTGGATTGGTTGCATCTACGAACGGAAAAAAATTGAGAAAGATTGTAAAGTATGGAATTGAAGCTTTAAAAGCTGTATGGCATAGAGGAGCAGTTGATGCCGATGGTAAGACAGGTGATGGTGCAGGAATTCACGTAGAAATTCCTTATGACTTTTTTGTAGAAAAAATTGAAACTAAGGGACACAAGCACGATAATTCAGAAATATGTGTTGGAATGATATTTTTACCAAGGGATAGTTTTAATGTCCAAGAAAACTGTAAAACTATTATTGAAAAAGAACTTACTAAATCTAATTTTAAAATTTATGGGTGGAGACAAGTCCCAATAAATACCAAAGTTTTAGGAGATAAAGCAAATAGTAATAGACCTGAAATCACTCAAATACTTTTTAAATATAATGATAAAAGTTTAGTAGACAAAGACTTGGAGAGAAAGCTTTATGAGATTAGGAGAAAAGTTGAAAATGAAATTATAAAAAACAGTATAGAAGGTTTTTATATATGCTCATTAAGTTCAAAGTCTATAATTTATAAAGGAATGTTTCTGGCAGAAGCATTATCTGAATTTTATCCTGATTTAAATGATGAGAGATTTATATCAAGATATGCAATCTTTCATCAAAGATTTTCAACTAATACATTTCCTAGCTGGGATTTGGCACAGCCTTTTAGAGCTTTAGCTCACAATGGAGAAATAAATACTTTTAGAGGTAATTGTAATTGGATGAAAGTTCATCAAGATGAAATGGAAAGTTCTTTATTTGATAATATTGAAAATCTTAAACCAGTTATACAACCAGGAGCCTCCGACTCGGCAGCTTTAGATAATGTATTTGAATTATTAAATATCTCTGGTCAATCTGCACCACTAGCAAAATTAATGTTAATACCAGATGCTTGGTCTAAAAAAAATAAAACACTACCCAGAGATCACCAAAGATTGTTTAATTTTTTAAATAGCACTATGGAACCATGGGATGGTCCAGCTGCAATAGCTGCAACAGACAATGAATGGGCAATTGTAGCTAATGATAGGAATGGTCTTCGACCGTTAAGATATACAATAACAAAAGACAATCTTCTTTTCGCAGGATCTGAAACTGGAATGATTGATTTAGATGAAAAAAATATTATTTCAAAGGGAAGACTAGGACCTGGAGAAATATTTGGAATAAGAATTAAAAAGGGAAAGGTTTTTAATAACAATGAAATTAAAAATTATTTAGCTAAAGAATTTAAACATTTTGAAAGTCAAATAGTCGACCTAGATAAGAAAATTAAAACTGAAAAAGAAAAATTTATTTTTTCTGGTTCAGATTTAAGAAAAAGGCAATTTGCTTTTGGTTTAAGTATTGAAGACCTTGAAATGATACTACATCCAATGGCTGAGGACGCCAAAGAAGCAGTAGGATCTATGGGGGATGATACACCATTAGCCGTATTATCTGATAGGTATAGACCTCTATATCATTTTTTTAGACAAAATTTTAGTCAAGTTACAAATCCACCAATAGACTCATTGAGAGAAAACAAAGTTATGAGTTTAAAAACAAGATTTGGAAATCTAGGTAATATACTAAATTTTGACAAATTAACTAAAGATAATATTTATGTTTTAGAGAGTCCTATATTATCAAATTCACAATTTGAAAAATTTGTAAAATTTTTTGGTAAAAATTCTAAAAATATTGATTGTACTTTTACACAAAAAAAATCTCTTATAAAATCCCTAAATAAAATAGTAAAAGAATCAGAAATCGCAGTAAGAGAAGGTGCAACACAACTAATATTAACAGATATAACTGTTTCAGAAGAAAAAATTCCGATCCCAATGCTTTTATGTGTTGGTGCTATAAATAAGCATTTAATTGAAAAAAAACTAAGAGGATATGTTTCAATAAATGTACAGACAGGCGAAGCTTTAGATACTCATTCATTTGCAACTATTTTGGGAGTTGGAGCAACTACAATTAATCCATATTTAGCTATAGACAGTTTACATCAGAGATATGAGAACAAACTTTTTGGAAATTTTAAGTTTGAAGAGTGTATTAAAAGATACATTCAATCCGTAAATTTTGGACTTTTAAAAATAATGTCTAAAATGGGAATCTCAGTTTTAAGTTCTTATAGAGGTGGATGTAATTTTGAAGCTCTTGGATTAAGTCGAACAATTGTCTCAGAATATTTTCACGGAGTAACTTCAAAAATTTCTGGTATTGGATTAGTTGGAATAGAAAAAAAGATAAAAAATATTCATGAGGAAGCATTCCAAGGTAATAATAATGTTTTACCGATTGGAGGAATTTATAAATACAGAAAAAATGGAGAAACACATCAATATCAAGGTAAATTAATTCATTTACTTCAAAGTGCAGTAACTAATAATTCATTTGAAACTTATAAAAAGTATACAAAAGGAATTTATGACCTTCCACCCATCAATCTAAGAGATTTGATAGATTTTAGAAAAAGATACCTTAAATCATCAATAAATATTTCTGAGGTAGAGCCAGCAGCAGAAATATTAAAAAGATTTGGAAGTGGTAGCATGTCTCATGGCGCTTTATCAAAAGAAGCACATGAAACTTTAGCCATAGGAATGAATAGAATTAAAGGTGCTTCATGTAGTGGTGAAGGAGGAGAAGATGAAAAAAGATTCAACCTATTAAAAAACAATGATAATGCAAACTCGAGGGTAAAACAAATTGCATCTGCGAGATTTGGTGTAACAATTAATTATTTAAATAATTGTAATGAGATAGAAATAAAAATTGCACAAGGAGCAAAACCTGGTGAGGGAGGCCAGTTACCAGGATTTAAAGTGACCGATGAAATTGCCAAATTAAGATATTCAACTCCAGGAGTTACACTAATTTCACCTCCACCTCATCACGATATATATTCAATAGAAGATTTAGCTCAATTAATTTATGATTTAAAACAAGTAAATCCAAAAGCTAGAATTGCAGTTAAACTAGTTGCCTCGTCTGGAATAGGTACAATAGCAGCGGGTGTTGCAAAAGCTAAAGCAGATATAATTTTAATCTCGGGGCACAATGGTGGAACAGGAGCTACACCACAAACAAGTGTAAAGTATGTGGGAATACCTTGGGAAATGGGTTTGACAGAAGTAAACCAAGTTTTAATTCTAAATAATTTAAGACATACAGTTACTTTGAAAACTGATGGAGGAATAAAAACGGGGAGAGATGTTGTAATAGCTGCCATGATGGGTGCAGAAGAGTACGGAGTTGCAACTACTGCTTTGGTTGCAATGGGGTGTATTATGGTGAGACAATGCCATTCTAATACTTGCCCGGTTGGAGTTTGTACACAAGACGAAAAATTAAGAAAAAAATTTAATGGAACTCCGGAAAAAGTTGTGAACTTATTTAAATTTATTGCTGAAGAAGTTAGAGAAATATTGGCAGAATTAGGATTTAAGTCATTAAACGATATTATTGGAAGAACAGATTTACTAAAGCAAGTTAGTACAGGATCATCAAATTTAGATGATCTAGACTTGCACCCTTTATTTATTTTACCTGATCCTGGTAACAACAAGAGATATTGTGAAAATAAAGATATTAATAAGATTCCTGACACTCTTGATCAAAAAATATTACCTGAAATTGAAGATAAAATTGGGAGGGAAAGTGTAATTGATAAAGAATATAATATAAAAAATATTCATAGAGCGGTTGGAACTAGAATTTCTTACTATTTATTTAAAAAATATGGTCATGAAAAGTTGGAAAAAAATTTTCTAACATTGAAATTTAAAGGTTCAGCTGGACAATCATTTGGAGCATTTGGAATTAAAGGATTAAAGCTTATACTTGAGGGCGATGCTAATGATTATGTTGCCAAAGGTTTATCTGGAGCTTCAATTTCAATTAAATTATCAAAAGAAAGTAATTTAATTTCTAACCATAATACAATTATTGGAAATACAGTATTATATGGTGCAACATCAGGAGAATTATTTGCTTCAGGAAAAGCAGGTGAAAGATTCGCTGTTAGAAATTCAGGAGCAACTACAGTTATAGAAGGCTGTGACTCAAATGGTTGTGAATATATGACTGGAGGAAATGTAGTTATTCTTGGAGAAGTTGGAGATAATTTTGCAGCAGGAATGACAGGTGGAATGGCATTTATTTATGATCAAAAAAATGAATTTGAAAAAAAAGTTAACTCTGAAACAGTTGTATGGCAAAGAATTGAAACTGAATATTGGAAAAATTTATTAAAAAATTTAGTACAGAAACATTTTGAAGAAACAAATTCAAAAATAGCTGAAGAGATTATTTCTGATTTTAAAAATAAGATAAATTATTTTTATCAAATATGTCCAAAAGAAATGTTGGATAAACTAGATAGTCCAATAACAAATAAAAATAAGATTAAAATTGCTATCTAAATATAATTAGAAATAATATAATTTAATTCCTTTATAATTTTACTCATGTTTCTTTTTGAAGAGAGGCTATGGTCACCATTCTTAATAATTAATAATTTTTTATAAGCATTTTTAAAAACTTTTAGAACTTTTTTTGAATAGTTTACTGGAACAACTTCATCTTTTTTTCCATGTATCATAGTAACATAAATTTTATTATTAATTTTTTTATCTAAAATCTTATTCTTTCTTCCATCTTTAATTAATTGATATGTTATAGGGTATTCATAATTTCCATGTTTAAGATTATATATTCCCTTTTTTTTAATTTCATTTTTCATCTTATTGTTAAATTTTTTCCACATTAAATTTTCTAAAAATTCTGGTGCAGATCCTATGCCCAAGAAACCTAAAATTTGATTATTAAAAAATTTAAATTGATTGAGAGATATCCAAGAACCCATACTTGAACCAACAATGATAAATTTATTTTTTTTTATAATTTTTTTAATTGATATTCTTGTTTCATCTGTCCATTTACTAATATTTCCTTTTGTAAATTTTCCTGTAGATTTTCCATGACCAGAGTATTCAATAGCAAAAAAACCTATTTTTTTACGATTACAGAATTTTAATATTTTTTTTGGTTTTTCCCCATCTAAGTCAGACATAAATCCATGAAGAAAAACAACATAGGGCTTTTTTTTGTATTTATTGATCAAAAACCTAATTTTCTTAGATGAAGATATTTTTAAAAATTTATATTTATTCATTAAAGTTTATCTGAGTAAATTCTTAATATATAATTCTATCAAATGTCGGGTAAATTAAAAGTTTTGCAGGTTATTCCAAAACTAGGTTATGGAGGTGCTGAAACTGGATGTTATGATTTAGCTCATTATTTACATGAGCAGAATGCTAAATCATACATTGTAACTAGTGGTGGTCCGTTATTAAAATATATAGATAAAAAAAAAGTAAAGCTAATAAGGCTACCAGTTCAAAGTAAAAATCCTATTCTTATTTTTTTTAATTCAATAATTTTGACAATTATTATTTTGTTTGCAGGAATAAATATTGTTCATGCTAGAAGTCGTGCTCCTGCTTGGGCATGTTTAATTGCTTGTAAGATTACTAGAATAAAATTTGTTACAACATTTCATGGAACTTATAATTTTAATAGTTCAATTAAAAAATTTTATAATTCTGTAATGGTAAAATCCAACCTTATTATTGCTGGATCAAACTTTATTTTTTCTCATATAAATGAAAATTATTCTAATTATTTAAATAAGAGCCAAAAACTATTAACTATTTTTAGAGGTATAAATTTGGATTATTTTGACTCAACCAAAATAAAAAGTAACGATGAGTCAAAATTGATGAATGAATGGAAATTAGATAAAACTTTGAGTTTTTATCAAAAAAAAATTATTCTTTTTCCAGGTAGATTGACTTCATGGAAAGGTCATGAGATGTTTATTGAAGCTTTAAATATATTTAAACAGAAAAACCCGGACAAATTATTTTTTGTAATTATTTTAGGGAGCGATCAAGGAAGAAAAATATATAAAAAAAAAGTTCAAAGACTCGTTGAGCAATATAGATTAACTCAAGATATATTATTCATTGATAATTGTAAAAAAATGCCCTTAGCATACAAAATAGCAAATATTGTTACAAATTGTTCTATAGAACCCGAAGCCTTTGGAAGAGTAGCAGTGGAAGCCCAAGCAATGGAAAAAGTAATAGTAGCGAGTGATATCGGTGGTTCCAAAGAAACTATAATTGATAACAAAACTGGTTTTCTATTTAAAGCTGGAGATGCTAATGCTTTAAGTGAAAAATTGGCACATATATTTGAATTAGATGAAACAACGTTGAAATCTATGGGTAATGAGGGTAGAAAAAATGTAATTAAAAAATTTAATGTTGAAAAAATGTGTTTTTCTACATATTCAGAATATATAAAATTAATATCATAAATGCCGAATATAAAACTACCTGATGGAAAAAGTTTAAATTTTAAAGATAAAGTATCGGGATTCCAGATCGCTGAAAAAATAAGTAAATCGCTTTCTAAGCAAGCTTTAATAATAAGTGTAGATGGTGAACTTAAAGATTTAAGTTTTGAAATAGAAAAAGATTGTACTGTTAAAATTATCACATCTAGAGATAGTGAGGGCTTAGACGCAATAAGGCACGATACGACCCATATAATGGCAATGGCAGTTCAAGAAATATTTCCAGGCACAAAAATTGCAATTGGACCTGCAATTAAAGATGGTTTTTATTATGATTTTTTTAGAAAAGAACCTTTTACTCCTGAAGATTTGGAAAAAATTGAAAATAAAATGAAAGAAATTGTTGAGATGGATGAACCTACTCGAAGAGAAGTTTGGGAAAGAAAAAAAGCGAAGGACCATTATAAAAAAATTGGAGAAGATTATAAAGTTCAGCTAGTAGACAGCATACCTGAAGATGAAGAAGTCTCAGTATATTATCATGGGAAGTGGTATGATCTATGCAGGGGTCCCCATTTAACATCTACAGGTAAAATAGGTAAGTTTTTTAAACTAACAAAAGTATCAGGAGCGTATTGGAGAGGAGACTCTAGTAATGAAATGCTTCAAAGAATTTATGGAACCTCATGGCCATCTAAAAAGGAATTAGATGATTATTTGAACAGGATAGAAGAAGCAGAAAAAAGAGATCATAGAAAATTAGGAAAAGAA
>TARA_B100000674_G_scaffold215317_1_pt1 | contig 10716 bp, 17 predicted proteins | sample TARA_B100000674 | Tara Oceans TARA_B100000674 (sample SAMEA2622759) | marine metagenome | biome: marine biome (ENVO:00000447); feature: surface water layer (ENVO:00002042); material: "saline water (ENVO:00002010), including plankton (ENVO:xxxxxxxx)" | depth 5 m
AAAGGAGGAGAATAGACAAGAGTAATATTCAGAGAAATAGAAACAAATACAAACGAATCAGAGAGGACTTGAGCAGAAATTAAGCTTATAAAAAGATAGTAGTACTATCAAAATCGTTTCTTATATTAATAAAATATAGAAGTCAAATGATATATTTTTCACCTAGGGGAAATTAGAGGGATAAAAATCTAATGAGATATGTCAAACTTACTAAAAATCGAAAATATCAAAATACTTTAAAACTTTAAAATAAAAAATTATTAATAATTAGTTGATCGTCCTATAAATTTCATTTATTTTAAAATTATTTATAAATTAATGGATCGAAATAAGCTCGTTGCAATTATCACTAGATTACATTTTTGTAATGATTCAAAATTAGAATCTATTGATGATTGGCAAAAAAAGAAAGATTATCTTCTCAACTTAAATGATCATGATTTTGGAGAGGAATTAAATAAATTTGGCTTATTAGACAAAGAGGCCTCTTAGGTATTCAAGAATCTAAAGCAACCTCGATAGCAGCTATTAGATTTTCTTCTAGTGGATTAACACTAGATTTAAACCTTGCAATTACTTGGCTATCCTTACCTACAAGAAACTTTTCAAAATTCCATTCAACATCGCCTTCGGGTTCACATTTATTTAAGGTTGTAAAAGGCTCTGTTGTTTGACCTTTAGCATGTACTTTTTCAAATATTTCAAATTTAACGCCAAAATTTGTTGAGCAAAACCCTTTTATCTCTTCAAGAGTGCCTGGTTCCTGCTGCCCAAAATCATTACATGGAAAAGCTAAAATTTTTAAACCTTTATCAGAATAAATTTCATGAAGTTTCTGAAGATCCTTGTATTGAGCTGTAAAGCCACAATAGCTGGCTACATTAACAATTAATAATACCTTTCCTGAATACTCTCCTAGTGTTAATTTTTCACCATCTGATTTGATGACTTTTGTATTTTTTACTTCGATAGTCATAATTAATAAAATTAATTATTTGAAGATAACAATACCTAAGGCTTTTCGTGTCTGATTTAGTATTTGATATTAAAGTAATTTTTGTAAGTTTTTTACTTTTAATAATTTATTACATGATTTGAAAGGTTTTTTTTTCAAAATATATATAATAAATTTTATAGACTCATTCAACACTTTGGACCCATTAGATCCTTTAACGGAAATTGTAAAGTCAGGTCAAGCATTCTCTCCATTTATAATAATAGAAAGATTACTTTGGTTAATGATTGGAGCTTTTTTTCTTGGAGCCCTTTCCACTGGCATAAGGAATGGAATGAAAGAACAGGGCTGGTTTGGAAATAAATCATTTTTAATGGGTATTAATAATAAAGCGAAAGAAGAGGTTAATAATACAAATGAGATTGATGATAAAAATATTAAAAATAAAGATAATTTATGAGAATTGAAACAACAGACTCCAAAAAGAATAAATTATTATTGCTTGGAAGTGGTGAGCTAGGAAAAGAATTTGTAATTGAATCACAGAGATTAGGATGTGAAACAATCGCGATTGATAAATATCCTAATGCCCCTGCAATGCAGGTTGCAGATCAATATAAAGTAATCGATATGAGTGATAAAAGTTTATTAAAAAATACTATTAAGGAATATAATCCTGACTTTGTGATTCCTGAAATAGAAGCTCTTTCAATTGAAGCATTGAAAGAGTTAGAGGAAGAAGGTATAAAAATCATTCCTAATGCAAGAACAGTTGAAATAACTATGAATAGAAATAAGATTAGAGATCTTGCCTCATCTTCTCTAAATATAAGAACTGCAGAGTATAGATATGTTTACGATACAAGTGATTTAATCAAAAATGCAAAAGAAATTGGTTTTCCACTTCTTTTAAAACCTCTTATGAGCTCATCTGGGAAAGGTCAGAATTTTATTAAAAGGGAGGAAGATTTAATTGATGCTTGGGATGATGCTTTAAAAAATTCACGAGGAGATATCAAAGGAGTAATACTTGAAGAATTTATAGATTTTTGTTATGAATTTACATTATTGAGTGTTAGAAGAAAAAATAAGAATAATATATTTTGTTCGCCAATTGGACATGAACAATTAAATGGAGATTATCAATGTAGTTGGCAACCTTTTGATATTGGAATCACTCTTCTGGAGGAAGCCAAGCAGATTACTGAAAAAATACTTGATAATTTAGATGGTGAAGGAATTTATGGTGTAGAGTTTTTTGTTAAGAAGGAAGAACTTATATTTTCTGAATTATCTCCAAGACCTCATGATACAGGAATGGTAACTTTGTTTAGTCAAGACATCAATGAATTTGAATTACATTTGAGAGCCATTTTAGATTTACCAATACCCGAAATAAATATTTTAAGACCCTCCGCGACAAGAGTTATTTTGTCTGATGGATATTATTCTGATTATTTTTTTAATGGTTTAAAAGAGGCTCTAAAAGTCGAGAATTCGAAAATATTTATTTTTGGTAAACCTCGTGCAAAAAAAGGAAGAAGGATGGGAATAGCTATTGCTAGTGGTGCAGATGTCATTGAAGCCCGAGATAATGCAGATCAATGCGCAAGTAAAATCAAGATATTGCCTAAGGAATAAATATTATTTAAATAATAAAATCTCCTTATTTCCTTTGTTTTTGTTTTATCAACTTGTAGTTAAGCTTTAAATAAGTTGAGGTATAAAAATGATTGAAAATTATAAAGGTTGGGAAATAGCCTTAACTTGGCAAGATAAAAGTATAGTTGAGTTTATTTCAAATGAGTCTAAACTATATAATCAGAACAAAAAATGGGTAGGAATTGATTTTAAAGGACATAAAATATACGGCTCTTCTCTTAAGGAGATTAGACATATTATTGATTATCCAAATCTCTATAAATAATTAATATTTATTAAATTTAAGATAATTCCTCTATCCAATAAACTTAATTATCATCAGTATCATTAATTAATTCTTCAGCAATTTTTCTCAAGTCTCCTTTTATAGATACCCAAGTGAATGCACCTATGAAAATAACACTTGAAAATAGTACTGTAAAAGTCTCTAACTTTGACATTCCTAATGCTATTGCAAACATTTAATATTTTGTGAATTAATTTTTAATTATATGCTAATAAGTAAAATTTATTAAAAATAGAAATATTTTCCAATAAATATTATTTTATTTATAAATTTTTTGAAAAAAATTAATTTTAAAAATAAAACTTATTTTATCTCTTAAGTAGTAAATTTATAACCTCTCTAGAATTATTAGAAAGATCATGAGAATCTATATATTCAAGACTTTCCTGCATCTTACTCTTAAAAGGTTCAACAAAATAATCCCATCGGCTAAAAATTTTTAAATATCTAGAAATTATTATTGGATTAATCTTATCAAATTTAATAATTTTTTTAGCTATAAATTGATATCCTTTACCATCTTTATTATGAAATGATCTATTGTTGTTCGCAAAACCATTTAATACAGATCTAAGCGTATTAGGTGATTTAAAATCAAAAAGTTTGTGATTAAAAAGACTCTCTAAATGATCGAAAGTAGAACTTCTCTCAGAGGCGGCAGAAAAGAAGAACCAAGAATCTAAAACTATTGTATTGTTTTTCCATTTTTCAAAAAACATGTATGAGGCTTTTTCTCTTTCTATAGAATTAAATTTTTGAAATGAATTTAATGCTGCTTTAGATAATGTCATGTTTTTACAGGTTACAAAACTAAGTATCCTATCTTTTATATTTTTATCATCGGATTCTAAAAGTAATTTCCATATTATTTCTATTAACCTTCTCTCGTTCTTACCCTCAGGCCAAATGTTATTGATTTTTGGCTCTATTTCTTTTAATTTATTAGTTAACTCCAATATAAGATTTTTTGATAAATTAGAGTTTAATGAATCTATTATTTGATAAATTTTTACAGGATCAATATTTTCAATATCAGATTCTAGATCGGAGAAACTGGGAACATTTATTAGTTCTGCTAATAGTGCGGGATTTATGTCATTTCTATTTGAAAAAATATGCCTTAAAGAAGAAATTAACTTTTGTTCTAAATTAAATGTATTAATCTTTTGAAGATTATTGTTTATGATTATTCTATAAATTCTTTTTATAGAATCATAAATTGTAAATAAATCTGTTTCATTTTCCAGTATAAATAATTCCTCATCAAAACTTAAATCTGTAGACCATTTTACTGGTGCAGAAAATTCTCTAAAATAAGATAATTTAGGTATATCAAGATTTGTTTCTAAATCATTAATAATAATTTTATCTTGTTGATCTTTTAATAAGAATAATCTTTCTTTGTATGAATTTAACTTCGTAAATATCGCTATTTTTATGGGTATTATTAGTGGGATTTTATTAATTTTATTTTTATAGTTTGGATTTTTTTGCTCTATTAAAATTGTTAGTTTCTTATTTTTTTTCTTCCAAATTCTTTTAAAAGTTAATTCTGGCGTTCCATTTTGTTCATACCAAACTTTAAATCTATTAATATCAATCTCTTTATTAAGGCCTATAATAGATTCAATAAATTCATCAATTGTGGCTGCTTTCCCGTCGTATTTATCTATAAAGTTAGAAAATCCTTTATAAAAATCTGATTCATTCATAATTGTTTTTAGCATTCTTATAATTTCAGATCCTTTCTCATAAATAGTTGTTGTATAAAAATTATCAATTTCCAAATATTTATTTGGTTTTACAGGATGGGATGTTGGTCCTGAATCCTCTCTAAATTGTGTTTTCCTGAGAAAACTAGCATCTTCAATCCTTTTCATTTGATAATCATGCATATCAGCAGTGAATTCTTGATCTCTAAAAACTGTTAATCCCTCTTTTAATGAGAGTTGAAACCAATCACGGCAGGTTATTCTATTTCCTGTCCAATTATGAAAATATTCATGAGCAATAACTCCTTCTATTCTCTCAAGCTCATCATCAGTAGTGGTTTCTGAATCTGCTAGTACTAATTTAGAATTGAATATATTTAAACTTTTATTTTCCATCGCGCCCATATTAAAATGGCGAATAGCAACTATATTAAATAAATCGAGATCATATTCTAAATTGTATTTATCCTCATCCCATCTCATTGCTTTTTTTAATGAATTGAATGCATGTTGAACATATTTCTGATCTCCTTCTTCAACATATAAGTGGATATCAACTCTACGATTATTTTTTGTATAGTATTTGTCCTTAACGCATCTTAAATTACCTGCCACCAAAGCAAAAAGATAAGACGGTTTTGGGAAAGGATCTTCCCAAATAACTTCATGCCTAAACTCATTAATAGTAGTTTTCTTAGTTAAATTTCCATTTGAAAGTAATACAGGATAAATTTGTTTGTCAGCTTCAATTCTTACAGTGTATTTACTTAATATATCTGGCCTGTCAGGGTGGTAACAAATTCTTCTGAAACCTTCTGCTTCGCATTGAGTAGTAATTATTTTATTACTTTCATACATTCCTTGGAGTGAATTATTAGAAAATGGATTAATATTACTGACAATACGCAAATTAAAACTTTTTTTATTAATTTCTTTAATTATTAAACTATTATTTTGAATTTGAAATTCATCTTTAGTTAATTCATCATTATCAATATAAATATTTAATACTTTTATTTCTGAACCATTGAGTATCAATGTATCTGTATCTAAATTATTTTTAATAATAGACAAATTTGCTTCTACTTTTACATAATCTTCCTCAATAATAAAGTTTAGATAAATATTAGGCACATCGAAATCTGGAGGCCTGTAATCAGAAATGTGGATGTAATTCAAATCATTCTTATTTGATGAAATATTCATGAGACTTCTGTGCTGAGAATACTGCATTTATGTTCAACATATTTACTCCTTGATTTAATCTCGAATAAGGTAGTTTCCTCTTCATTGATCTCACCATTATCTTTAAATTTATATCTCCAATCCCATCTAAGATCAGAAAATGATACAAAACCTTTTCTAAGTGAATAAGGTAACATAAGCTTCTTATCATTCCAGTTAATTGTTATAAAAGAGCCAGGTAAAATATCTTTTATCTCTTCCACTTTTATAAAATCGCCATTTATATTATTCCTTATTATCAAATCTAAAGGATTTTGATTATCACAAATGTAGTTTGTGTTAATACAAAAAATAGTAAATATTTGAAGAAGAAATATATTAATTTTATTTACCTCATTTTTTTATATAATAAATGATTTTTTTTTAAGTGAATAGTTTTGATCAATTAAAGTTCTTTAATCAAAGATAATATATTTTTTCTCTAAATTATTTAGGATTTTTAAATTGAGGAAAATATTAAAATAACCTATGAATAATTAAATACTTATTGACTGTAGGCTTTCTAAATTTATTATTTTACATCCTAATTTCTTGTTTAATTCTTTAATAGATAAAAATTTATTCATAACGCCACTGTACTTAGCGTCTCCACCAATTGTACTCGAGAGTATGTATTCAGGATGAAATGCTTCAATTAATTCTGTAACTACATCGGCGCCTTTAACAAAAGATCCCACTAAAGGTAAACCTAAGTTTTTTGTTGGAGTAATTACAGCATCAAGTTTTCTGGCTCTAACTTTTTTATCAAAAAATCCATGTGGCTCAACATAAAAACTGCCATATTTACTTTCGATGATATACCCATTTTCTACTTTGGGAACTGGAGCCCCTGCAGTCGCCTCTATTTTTAAACCTTCTAGTTCAATCTTTTGGGAAGGATTTATAACAGATATTTTTTGAAATCCTAAATTTTTTACTGAGTTGTATGCACTTTCAGGACATATAACTTTTGTGTCTTTTGGAAATTTATTTAATGATTGTATATGGCAATGATCAGGCAAACCTTGAGTAATTAATATAATGTTTGTATTTACGGGGGTTGGGATTGGTTCCTCTAATGTACCCTTGAAAAACCATTCTCCTAATGGAAATACTAAATCTCCCTCTAACCAAGGATCTATAACAATCTTGAGGTTCTCGAATTTTACAATCCAACCATTTGATCCCAAATATGTAGCTTTAAAAGACATTTATATAAAATATTTATACAACTATAAAAATAAATTAATGGTTTTGAGAATATTAAAAATTTTTATAGGATAAATTAATTTGTTTCTTCTAAAATCTGAAATAATTTACTTTTGAGATTAAAAATTAAAACTTGATTATCTTTAATATTTTTTGCAATCTTATCTTTTCTTAATAAATCAATGGATATTAGTGCTAATCCTCCAGTTCCTGTAAAAATTATCGGTATAGTTGAATTTTTTTTACCACTCATCCTTTGGAGATCGTTAGCCTGAGAAATAATTTGTTTGGATTTAATTAATCCATATTTTTCTACCAAATCTGACCAAAGAAAATTTACTGAATTATATTGGCCTATTTCAAAATTGATATTCTTCAAAAGGTTAAGCTCTATAAGGAATTATTGCTTTTGAATCTATCCATAACCAACTGCAGCATGTCTACAACATCTCCATCAGATAAATTTAGGTCTTTTTTTAAATCATTACAAGTTAAATTCATCTCTATCGCAGCTTCAGCTATGTGATTGATTTTTTCATTCTCACCTCCTAAACATATAAAAGGATTGAAATTTTCTATCATTATTTTTTTAATATTATTATTAGTTCTAGCTAAAAAAAACATACTATTAATGAAAATTTAACATGTTGATTTATATTTTAATATTTATCCATTAAATTCAATCGAATTATGTTAGTGAAGTTGAGACCCCCTTTGATATGAGTGCTAATCTTCTCGCTCTTAAAAGAAAAGGAAATATTATGTTTGTTCTCTCTTTGGATTGAAATATTAAAGATAAAATTTTTAAAAGTTTTCCGGAAGGATTAACTATCTCATTACATATTACATTTATTGCGTTTGATCCATGATAAATATCATCTTCCTTTAACAGAATTGCCCCTTTATCAAGATCGAACCCTTTACTAAGCAGCTCTTTAATTAAATCTGGATTTTTTCGTCCATCTAATATTGAAATATTTTTTACTTTGCTTTTTATCTCTAATAATTCAGCAAAATGATTACAAAATGGGCATTCTCCATCATAAATGAATGTTAAATTAGTATTCGTCATGTTTTTTTATTCAAAGTCATATATCTTTGTTTATTTTATCGTTTCAAAAAGAAATTAAGGATTTAAAATTAACTAAAAAATCTATAAATTTCTAATAATTATGAAAGTTAATTTTATAAAGTTTTATTTTTAGAGCTTCATATTTAATCAATTACAAAGAAATGTCTCAATATAGTTATATAACTGCCATAAATCTGTATGCTTACTCGGAAGGTAAATGTTTTTTTAAAATTATGAATTTCCTAGCATCTTTCGCTTTAGGCGGATTTAATCCTTGGGCAGCAGGTTTTGGAATAGGATCTCTTGTCTTATTTGGTCTAGTTGGTTTAATTGCAGGACCAAATTTACAGAATTTTGATCCTGAAGCAAAAAAATAGTCTTTTATCTAATACATCATACATAAAAAGGCTACAATTAATAATTTTAAGAGGCTCTTATTGAGCCTTTTTTTCTTGAAAATATAACGATTTAGTATTTTTGATTTTATTCTATATATAAACAACCAGTAAAAATGTTACTAAATCCTTTCTCTCCTCTTACATTATTGAAAATTGCTTCATTAAAAACAACTGTTTTCTTTTTATTAATTCTTCTATTGAAGACTAACCTTTTAAGACTTAAAGGTGGATTAATAGGAGGTTTAGTTGCATTGATTCTAATATCAGGAATTGTATTGACTTCAACTATTGCTATAGGCTCACTAGCTTATGCATTTAATTTAAAAAAGAAATTATCTTCAGATAATACTGCAGAAAACAATGATCAATTGGAAACAGTTACGTTATAAATAAACAAAACAATAAAATACCTAAAATACTAATAATTCTTTTTTATTAGATTTTGCGTTTATTTTTCTATTGTAAATTTGTTAGAAAATAGTTTTTAGGATAGCAAGATAGTAATTAATAAATTAAAACGTCCTTAATTAAGTTGTATTTAGATCTTTAATATAATTAGTCTAATATTTGATATGTAAATTTTTTTTATATTATAAATTAATTTACAGATTAATTGGTATCACTAGACCCCATAGACTTAAACAAATCCTTGTGGTAATCAACAACATTTTGACAACTTATTACGGGTGTAAATTCCATATGAATACCAAACTTGGCTCTCCAAGGCGCAAAGTGGGCAAATATTTCTTTATCACTAAAAGCTCTACATAAGCAGACAACTCTTCCCTCTCCAGGAGCATGCACTCTGAATAACATTTCAAAACCATCAGTTTTATCGGATTTAGCCATTTCTCCATTGTCCCAAGCCTCTATAAAGGCTTTATATGCATCGATCTGAGAATCTATATCTGTAAATTGACAGTCAGCTAAAAATAATTGCATAATTCAAAGTAATATTCATATAATTATTAAACAGTTATTGATAAATTTGAACTTTAAGTCTTTATTTGAACATTAAATTTTAGAAATTTTGAGATGGAAAGTATTAATAAGAAAAACAATCTAATTTTTTAGACAAAGTGTGATGAAAGTACTTCAAGGAATTTACCAATATCTTTCTTATATAAGCTGTCTGTAATTTTTAATGAAAACAATTCGGGATCTAAGATATCATTACGCTTATTTTTATAGTCTGAATTTTCATTTATTTGAAAATGTTTCATAAAAAAATAATAATGCTTACTTAAAATTTATACAAAATATCAAATAAAGCAATTTTCTTAACATATATATTTAATAAGCAAATATACTTAACGAAATAACTTTTACTGTTTTACATTGATATTTTATAAAATTAATGAATTAAATTTATAAATAACTTAATGAGATTGGAGGATTAATTAAGATTAAAATTATAAAAACCATGTTAACATTGAAAAATCAAAAATTTTTTGTTGTTTTTAATTATCTAATTATGTTTTGTTAATTTATAATTTATATCTGATTTATATAAGTTTTTAAATGATATGTATCCAACATAAATAAACATTATATTTTAAATAAATATTTTTTTAATAAACTTTACCTCATTAATGTTTTATTTAAAAATAAAATATATTTATGTATATTTTTATATATTTTTAATTTCTGAAATTAAGTTTTAAATTAATTTTTTATTCATTTTAAATCTAACGAAAGAAGTATTTTTAATAATTATTTTTTCTTCACGAATTATTTTCCAATTATTTTTTAGAAGTAATTTGAAGCTTATAAGACTTGCGTCTGTTTCGATAAAGATAACATTATCCTTTTTAGCGTCATCCTCAATTTTTTTTAAAAGTATTGTTCCATTTCCTTTCCTCTTATCCTTGTTTCGACAATAAAGAAGAGCTAGCTTATTTTTTGGATGTCTTATTGCAAACCCTTTTAAATTCGAATTATCATCTAGAACCCAGCCCTTCCCTTTAATAATTGTATTATCAAATTCTGGATTAACCCAAGCCTGGCTAGACCAAATATATTTTTGTTCAGGACTATAAATTTTTTCATCTATTGAAATTATTGAATCAAAATAAATTGATTTGAGAACTGATTTATCTTTTATGTTAATTTGTCTTAAAAGCATTTAGTTTTTTAATGATATGGCTAAAAGAAATATTGTGGCTATAGGTGGAGGGGGATTTGGGAGATCTCTAGGA
>TARA_B100000674_G_scaffold431629_1_pt1 | contig 10716 bp, 8 predicted proteins | sample TARA_B100000674 | Tara Oceans TARA_B100000674 (sample SAMEA2622759) | marine metagenome | biome: marine biome (ENVO:00000447); feature: surface water layer (ENVO:00002042); material: "saline water (ENVO:00002010), including plankton (ENVO:xxxxxxxx)" | depth 5 m
CACGGTGCAGAGGAGATCTGGGGGAGCGCCTGATTTGTAGGGGTATTCCTGGAGGAGGCGAGCCGTTAAAGGTAGCTTTACCTGCCGGATCGGATAATCGGGGCAGGAAAGTCATCGCTATCATCTTTTGCGTCGTTGCCTGGCTTCTCGACCCGGCCCATGGGCGACCGTCACATTGACTACGGAGGACTGCGGTTGAATCGTCAGCCATACGCTGGACGTGTGGGTCGCATACACGTCCGGCGTAGATGCCTAGGGCCGGCCGACCGCACCTGCGACTCTGGGTGGCGGGTACTCGGTGAAACCACCGGAAACCCTCAGGGTGGATATCAATATCGATCTGCAGTAACGCTTCGGTCTTCCGGCCAACGAGGGCCGGTGCATGGGCGAGATCAAGGCCGGTAAGGCAGAGATCAAAAAGGACGGTCGGGTCTATTACAACGACCAGGAATTGGCCACCCGCGCGCAGAACGAAATCGCCCGCGCCTGCCGGGAACAGCAGAAGGGTAACGCCGCAGTTTCCATTGCGGCACCCTGCGCCATTCCCTATGTTCGCCTCGCACGTTGACGGAGGCCGTTTCACCTATGCGCATGTCGCAATATTTCCTGCCCACGCTCAAGGAAGACCCGTCGGAGGCGCAGATCGTCTCTCACAGGCTGATGCTGCGTGCCGGCATGATCCGCCAGTCCAGCGCCGGCATCTATTCCTGGCTGCCGCTGGGTCTGAAAGTGCTGCGCAAGGTCGAACAGATCGTTCGTGAGGAACAGGACGCGGCCGGCTGCCAGGAGCTATTGATGCCGACCATCCAGCCTGCGGAGCTGTGGCAGGAAAGTGGCCGGTATGACGATTACGGCGCCGAGATGCTGCGCATCCGCGACCGACACGACCGCGATATGCTCTACGGGCCGACCAACGAGGAGCTGATCACCGAGATCGTCCGCGCTCATATCCGCAGCTACAAGGACCTGCCGAAGCTGCTCTATCACATACAGTGGAAATTTCGGGACGAGGTCCGCCCCCGGTTCGGCGTGATGCGCGGCCGCGAATTCCTGATGAAGGATTCCTATTCCTTTAATCTGAACCACGAAGGAGCGCGCGCCGCTTATAACAGGATGTTCGTTGCTTATCTGCGGACCTTTGCGCGGATGGGGCTGAAGGCGATCCCGATGGCGGCGGATACCGGGCCCATCGGCGGCGATCTGAGCCACGAATTCATCATCCTCGCGGAGACGGGTGAGAGCGAGGTGTTCTGCCACAGGGACCTGCTGGAATTCGACGTGCTTGACGAGGACGTGGATCACGCAGCCGATCTGCAGCCGGTCGTCGACCGCTGGACAAGTCTCTATGCGGCAACGGACGAAAAACACGACGAGGCCGAAGCCGCCAAGCTGGGCGATGCGCTGGTCAATGCACGCGGGATCGAGGTCGGCCATATTTTCTATTTCGGCACCAAGTATTCCAAGGCCATGAACGCGGCCGTCACAGGGCCCGACGGCGAGCAGGTTTTCCCCGAAATGGGATCCTACGGCATCGGCGTATCGCGTCTTGTCGGCGGCTTGATCGAAGCTTTCCACGACGAGAACGGCATAATCTGGCCGGAATCCGTCGCGCCGTTCGGCGCTGCCGTGATCGACCTCAAGGTTGGCGATGTGGATTGCGATGCGGTCTGCGACGATCTCTACGCGAAGCTGCGGGCGGCTGGTGTCGATCCGCTTTATGAAGATCGCGATGAACGCGCCGGTGCGAAGTTTGCTGATATGGATCTGATCGGTGTGCCGTGGCAGATCGTCGTCGGTCCCCGCGGGATTAAGAACGGCGTCGTCGAGTTCAAGAACCGGGCGAGCGGCGAGCGGGAAGAAATCTCCGCTGAGTCCGCACTGGCGCGGCTCACCGGATGATCTTCAACGCCTTCGAGCGCATGGTCGCGCTGCGCTACCTGCGGGCGCGGCGGGAAGAAGGCTTCGTCTCCGTCATCGCCGGATTTTCGCTGGCCGGCATTGCGCTGGGCGTCGCAACGCTGATCATCGTCATGTCCGTGATGAACGGCTTTCGCGCCGAGCTTCTGCAGCGCATTCTCGGCCTCAACGGTCATCTCGGCGTCTACGAGCTGACCAACCGACCGATGACCGATTTCGATAAGATTGCGGGAAAAATCGCCAAGGTGGACGGCGTCGTTCGCGTCATCCCGACCGTCGAGGGCCAGGTGCTCGTAAGTGCCAACAGCGTGGCGGCAGGTGTCATCGTGCGCGGCGTGCGGCCGGGCGACATCCGGGCGCGCGAGATCATCGCCGACAATATCCGCGCCGGCTCGCTGGAGAACTTCAAGGGGCGCAGCAGTGTCATCGTCGGGTCCCGTTTCGCGCGGAAATTCGGGGTCAGGCCCGGCGATACGGTCCGGCTCGTCTCACCGCAGTCCAACGCGACCGCGTTCGGCTCTGTCCCGCGCAGCAAGCGGTACAAAATCGCCGCCGTGTTCGAGGTCGGCATGTTCGAATACGATTCCAGCTTCGTGTTCATGTCGCTGGAAGCCGCCCAGATCTATTTCAGGTCGAAAAATGCGGTCACCAATATCGAGGTGTTTCTCGAAAACCCGGATCAGGTACCCAACACCCGGGCCGAGATACTTCGCGCGGCGGGCGAGGCATTGCGGATCGTCGACTGGCAGCAGGCGAATGCCAGCTTCTTCAATGCGATCGAGGTGGAACGCAACGTGATGTTCCTGATCCTGACGCTGATCATTCTGGTCGCCGCGTTCAACATCATTTCCGGTATGATCATGATGGTGAAGGATAAAGGCCGCGATATCGCGATCTTGCGCACGATGGGGGCGTCGCGGGGGATGGTGATGCGGGTCTTTCTGCTGGCGGGTGCGTCGGTCGGCGTCATCGGTACCGCCATCGGGTTCGGGCTCGGCGTTGCCTTCGCAGGCAATATCGAAACCATCCGGCAATGGCTGCAGGGTCTGACCGGGACCGAACTGTTCGCCGCTGAGATCTATTTCCTTTCGCAGCTGCCGTCGGTGGTCGAAACCTCAGACGTAGTCAGTGTCGTCGCCATGTCGCTCGGCCTGTCATTCCTGGCAGTGCTCTATCCAGCGTGGCGGGCCGCGCGTCTCGATCCGGTGGAGGCGCTACGCTATGAGTGACGCGGCGCTGGCGCTGGACGGCGTCGAACGGACATTCAAACAGGCGGGGAATGATCTGCATGTGCTGCGGGGAGCGTCGGTTTCCATCCGGCGTGGCGAGACCGTGGCGCTGGTCGGTCCGTCGGGCGCGGGCAAGTCTACCCTGCTGCATATCGCCGGACTGCTCGAGCGGCCCGACGGCGGCGATGTGATCGTGGGTGGTACGTCCTGCCGGCGGCTCGGCGACGACGCGCGCACGGCGCTGCGGCGGACGGCTATCGGCTTCGTCTACCAGTTCCATCATCTGCTGCCGGAATTCTCGGCGCTGGAAAACATCGTCGTGCCGCAGATGATCGCGGCGGCTGCGAAATCCGCCGCGCGCGACCGGGCGCGGGATCTGCTTGGCATGGTCGGCCTCGCCGATCGGGCAACGCATCGTCCCGCAAAGCTGTCGGGTGGCGAACAGCAGCGCGTCGCCATCGTCCGCGCGCTTGCCAACAGTCCTGACGTGCTGATCGCCGACGAGCCGACCGGCAATCTCGATCAGGAAACCGCCGACCACGTGTTCGCGCTGCTCATGCAGCTTACCCACGAGACCGGTGTCGCCGCCTTGGTGGCGACCCATAACCCGGATCTTGCCGCCCGCATGGATCGTAAACTAATGCTGCGGAACGGTGTGCTGGAGGAGGTTTAGGGAGCACTCTCTTATTTCCCGGGGCTTGTCTCGAGGCAATAAGAGCATGTCTTCGGGCGGCTTTTTCGTCCACAGAAATCAGGCCATCGCACCTCCAAACCCCGCCGATTCGCTCTAAACTCACTCGATGTCCGATCCAGTTTTCATCCATCTGCGGGTGCACACCGCCTATTCGCTGTCGGAAGGCGCAATTAAGCTGCCGAAGCTGGTCGAGCTGTGCAGAGAACACGACATGCCTGCCGTGGCGGTGACCGACACCAACAACCTGTTCGGCGCGCTGGAATTTTCACTGGCGGCGTCAAGGGTGGGCATCCAGCCGATCATCGGCACCCAGATCGACATTGCGCGCGAAGGCGAAGCCGCGCGTAAATCCAACGGCAAGGCCGAGGTGACGCGCCACGACCGGCTGGTGCTGCTGGTGCAGAACGAGATCGGCTACGAAAACGTTATGGAAATCGAATCCGAAGCGTTCCTGACAACCGAGCACGGCGATACTCACACCACGCTGGAGAAACTCGCCGAACGCGCCGACGGCCTGCTGTGCCTAGCGGGCGGGCCGGACGGGCCGCTGGGCCGGCTGATCGCGGACGGTCAGGGCCCGGCGGCGGAGGCAATGTGCAAGCGCCTGAGCGACATGTTTCCCGGCCGCTTCTATATCGAGATTCAGCGTCACGGCACGGCGGTCGAGCGCCAGACTGAAGCCGGTCTGCTGAAACTCGCCTACAATCACAATATCCCGCTGGTCGCTACCAACGACGCCTATTTCGCGACCGCCGACATGTACGAGGCGCACGATGCGCTGCTCTGTATCGCCGGCGGCACCTATGTGGCGGAACAAGAGCGCCGCCGCCTGACGGAGCACCATCACTTCAAGTCGGCGGCAGAGATGCGTCAGCTTTTCGCCGACCTGCCCGAAGCTGTTGACAACACGGTCGTCATCGCCAGACGCTGCGCCTATATGCCGCCGGAGCGGGCGCCGATCCTGCCACCGTTCGAGATCGAGGGCGCCTCGAATGAGGAGGAAGCGCTGCGTCTGATGGCACGCGAAGGGCTTGAGGCGCGGCTGGAAAACCAGGTCTATATCGACGATATGGATGCGGAGGCACGGGAGGAAACCGCGAGGCCCTATCGCGAGCGTCTCGACTTCGAACTTAACGTCATCATCGAGATGGGCTTTCCCGGCTACTTCCTGATCGTCGCCGATTTCATCCAGTGGTCGAAGGACCACGGCATCCCGGTGGGGCCGGGGCGCGGGTCGGGCGCAGGCTCGGTCGTTGCTTGGGCACTCACCATCACCGATCTGGACCCACTGAAATTCGGCCTGCTGTTCGAACGCTTCCTCAACCCCGAACGCGTGTCGATGCCGGATTTCGACATCGATTTCTGCCAGGACCGACGCGACGAGGTGATCCGCTACGTGCAGGACAAGTACGGGGACGACAAGGTTGCCCAGATCATCACCTTTGGAAAGCTGCAGGCCCGCGCGGTTCTGCGCGATGTCGGGCGCGTGCTCGGCATGCCCTACAGACAGGTCGACACGATCACCAAGCTGGTACCATTTAATCCGGCGCAACCGCCGACGTTGCAGGAAGCGATCGACGGCGAACCCCAGCTACGCGCGATGCGCGACGGTGATGAAACGGTAGCACAATTAATCGACAATTCGCTCAAACTGGAAGGCCTGTACCGTCACGCATCGACTCACGCGGCGGGGGTCATTATCGGTGACCGGCGGCTGGCGGAACTCGTACCGTTGTACAAAGACCCGCGCTCTGAGATGCCGGCTACGCAGTTCTCGATGAAATACGCCGAGGCAGCCGGGCTGGTGAAGTTCGACTTTCTCGGCCTGAAAACGCTGACGATGCTGGATCGCGCGGTGAAGCTTATCGCGCTGCGCGAAGACCCGCCGGATTTGCTGAACCTTCCGCTGTCGGATAAGAAAACGTTCGAAATGCTGTCTAAGGGCAACACGGTTGGCGTGTTCCAACTTGAAAGTTCGGGTATGCGCGACGTGCTCCGGAATATGCGCCCTGATACGTTCGAGGATATCATCGCCCTGGTCGCGCTCTACCGTCCCGGCCCAATGGACAACATCCCGCGCTACATCGCTTGCAAGCACGGCGAAGAGGAACCGGATTACCTGCACCCGACGCTGCAGCCGATCCTAGAGGAGACCTACGGCGTGATGATTTACCAGGAGCAGGTGATGCAGATCGCCCAGCTTCTGTCGGGCTATTCGCTGGGCGGCGCCGACCTGCTGCGCCGCGCCATGGGCAAGAAGATCGCCGCCGAGATGGAGGCGCAGCGCAAAGATTTTGTTGACGGTGCGGTCGGGAATGGCGTCGACAGGGCGCAGGCGGGGCGCATCTTCGACCAGGTCGACAAGTTCGCGGGTTATGGCTTCAACAAATCCCACGCCGCAGCTTATGCGCTGGTCGCCTATCAGACTGCCTATCTGAAAGCCAATTATCCGGTGGAATTCCTCGCCGCTTCGATGACACTCGACCTCGGCAACACCGAAAAGCTCAACGTGTTCCGTCAGGAACTCGACCGGCTGAAAATTCCGCTACTGCCGCCGGACATAAACAAGTCCGGCGTCGTGTTCGGTGTAGAGACTATTGTCAACGGAACGACCGTCTTCGCGGTGCGCTACGCACTGGCCGCGATCAAGAATGTTGGCCGCCAAGCGATGGAGGAGTTGGTCGCCGAACGGGATACCAACGGCACTTATGCCGATCTAGCAGATTTCGCGACCCGACTGGGCCAGTCCGGCGCCAACAAGCGCCAGTTCGAAAATCTGGTCCGGGCAGGCGCTTTCGACAGCCTCGATCCCAATCGCAAGCGCCTGTTCGAAGGGGCGGAGGGCGTAATGCGTCTCGCTACCCAATCAGCGCATGAACGCTCCAGTGGCCAAGAAAGCCTATTTGGTGGCGCACTGTCCGAAGACGACAATATGCGCCTGCGTCTGCCCGATACGCTAGATTGGCCGGTGATGGAACGCCTGACCCACGAATTCGAGGCCGTAGGCAGTTATTTGTCCGCCCATCCGCTCGATGCCTATGCCGGCCAGCTGCGACGCCTGCGCGTCACTGACGCCGCCGACCTGACTACCGGTATGGCGGGTACCGCGCCCAACGTCGCCGGCGTCGTCATCAGCCGCCAGGAACGTACGTCCGCCAAGGGGAACCGCTTCGCCTTCGTCCAGGTGTCGGATACGTCTGGTGTGTTCGAGGTGGTGGTGTTCTCCGAACTGCTTGCCACTGGCCGCGAATTGCTGGAGGGTGGCCAGCGTTTGCTGATAACCGTCGACGTACGTGCCGACGATGGCGCCGGAGTGCGCCTGTCGGCCACCAATGTGCGACCGCTGGACGAAGCCTTGGCCAACGCGTCGACCGAACTGCAGATCGTGATCGAGGACGAAGAAGCCATTCCCGGTATCCAACACGCGCTGGAGACGGGTGAGCCCGGTAAATGCAAGGTCGCCCTGATAGTCGATATCGGCGATCACCAAGAGGTCGAGGTCAAACTGCCGAGGAAAATTGCGTTGACGGGTGATTTCCGGGCGGCGGTGGCGCATCTGCCGGGCGTGGTGGCAGTATTAGACCCTTGAGGAATTAGGGGCTCAAGTTTTGGCTTACACTTTTACTCGACGCGATACGCAGATCAGCGCGATCTATGCAGTGCCAAGGCTTACAAAAGCACTTGCAAAACCAGTCGTCGGGGCGTAAAGACCCGACCGTAAATCCACACGCGGGGTTACGGGCGACGGCGTCATAGGCTGGTCGTTCGATCCGGTGTCAGGCAGACGCGGGGCGGCCTTGTGCCAACTCACAGAAATTTCTGACCATTCCCGCGGCGGCATAACCGGAGAAGGACAAAGAACATGGCAATGCCAGAATTCTCGATGCGTCAGCTTTTGGAAGCCGGCGTTCATTTTGGACACAACACACGGCGCTGGAACCCTCAGATGGAGCCGTACATCTTTGGTGTACGGAACAAGGTGCATATCCTTGATCTGCAGCAGACGGTGCCTATGCTGCATGCGGCCCTGGCTGCGGTGCGCGAGGTCACGGCTCGCGGCGGGCGCGTGCTGTTCGTCGGCACTAAGCGCCAAGCGAGCGAGATCGTCTCAGAAGCTGCAGGGCGCTGCGGTCAGTACTACGTCAACCACCGCTGGCTCGGCGGTATGCTCACTAACTGGAAGACGATCACGGCTTCCATCAAGCGCTTGCATGAGCTTGAGGAAATGCTCGGCTCGGCGGAAATCGCCGAAGGGCTGACGAAGAAGGAACTGCTGAACCTGACACGGGAGCGCGACAAGCTCGATCGCTCGCTCGGGGGCATCAAGGATATGGGTGGTCGGCCGGACATGCTGTTCGTCATTGACACCAACAAGGAGGAACTGGCGGTCGCGGAAGCGATCAAGCTCGGCATCCCGGTCGTTGCTGTGGTCGACAGCAATTCTACCCCTAAGGGCATCACATTTCCGATCCCTGGCAACGACGATGCCATCCGCTCTATCGCGCTTTACTGTGAACTGGTGTCAGCCTCGGTTCTCGATGGCCTGCAGCAGGAAGCGACGACGTCTGGCGTAGACACCGGCGAAGCTGAAGAGGCTCCGGCGGAAGATATCGCAGCGGCTGAAGCTGCCGCTGCCGAGGCCGCGCCAGCCGAAGAAGCACCTGCGGAGGCCGCGCCAGCCGAGGAAGCACCTGCGGAGGCGGCTACTGAACTGGCGGCGGGAGGGGCAGAAGAAAAGCCTGCAGCAGAGTAGAAATACTCATTAATTTCAGTAGGTTGCGAATATTTATTGAGAAGGTGTATAATGGCTGAGATTACAGCGGCGCTAGTCAAGGAACTGCGCGAAAAATCCGGTGCCGGCATGATGGATTGCAAAAAGGCACTGACTGAAAACGATGGCGGCATGGAAGCAGCCATCGATTGGCTGAGGACCAAGGGTCTTGCCGCGGCGGCTAAGAAATCGGGTCGCGTGGCGGCGGAGGGACTGGTCGCGGTTGCGACGTCGGGTACTTCCGGTGCGGTGATAGAGCTTAACTCGGAAACCGATTTCGTGGCGCGCAACCCCGACTTCCAGTCGTTTGCCGGCAGCATCGCCGGTGCGGCGCTTGACCAGGGCGGCGATTTCGACGCCACGGCGGCAGCGCCGCTGGTCGGCGGCAAGTCGGTACGGGATTCGGTCACCGAGATGGTCGGCACAATCGGTGAAAACCTGACTTTCCGCCGTGCGGCAGGGGTGAATGTCAGATCCGGCGTCGTAGCGTCCTACGTGCACAGCGCGGCGGCGCCCAACATGGGCAAGATCGGCGTGCTGGTCGGTCTAGAATCTGGCGGGGATGAGGCGAAATTGGGAGATTTCGGCAAACAACTGGCGATGCACATCGCCGCCGCCAACCCGCAATGGGTGACGCAGGATCAGGTGGACCAGGCTGCGGTCGAACGCGAGCGCGAAGTCCTGGCGGAACAGGCCCGCGAGTCCGGCAAGCCTGAGGAAATCGTCCAGAAGATGGTCGACGGTCGCATGCGCAAATACTTCGAAGAAGTCTGCCTGCTCGAACAGACCTTCGTGATCGACGGCGAAACTAGGGTATCCAAGGCGGTCGAGGCGGCCGGCAGCGATGCCGGCAGCGATATCAAGGTCGCCGGGTTCGTCCGTTTCCAAATTGGCGAGGGCATAGCGAGGGAAGAAGCTGATTTCGCGGCAGAGGTCGCTGCGACGGCGGGCGGTTAAGCGATAACAGGCGGAGACGGCCGGCATGGCGGAAGGTGACCAACTGAGGTTCAAGCGGGTCCTTCTGAAGGTTTCAGGAGAGGCCTTAATGGGCGACAACCAGTTCGGGATAGACCCTGGCACAGTCGACCGTATAGCCAATGAAATAAGGGCTGTAACCGATCTCGGAGGGGAAGTCTGCCTGGTCATCGGCGGCGGTAACATCTTCCGCGGGATTTCCGGTGCGGCGGCCGGCCTCGAGCGCGGCACCGCCGATTACATGGGCATGCTGGCCACTGTCATGAATGCGCTGGCGATGCAGGGCGGGCTGGAACGCATCGGCGTGCCGACCAGGGTGCAGTCGGCGATCCCCATGGCTACAATCTGCGAACCTTTTATCCGCCGTCGAGCGATCCGTCACATGGAAAAAGGCCGCGTGGTCATCTTTGCCGCCGGGACTGGCAGCCCGTATTTCACGACCGATACGGCGGCGGCACTGCGGGCAACGGAAATGAACTGCGACGGCATTTTCAAGGGGACGCAGGTCAACGGGGTGTATTCCGCAGATCCCAAGCAAGAACCCGACGCCGAACGTTACGACACCTTGACCTATATGGATGTATTGTCGCGGGACCTGCGGGTGATGGACGCTTCGGCAATATCGCTTGCGCGGGAAAATAACATTCCGATTCTAGTGTTTTCCATACACAATCCCGACACTTTTGCTCAGGTTGTGAAAGGCGAGGGAACCTTCACTATAATTTCCGACCACCCGTAAAGTTGAGACATGGACATGGCTGATCCTGATACCGATGATCTGAAACGGCGCATGAAAGGCGCCGTAGACGTCCTGAAAGACGAATTCGGCGGGTTGCGGACTGGGCGGGCGACGCCGGCTCTCCTCGAACCTATCCAGGTTGACGCCTACGGGTCCATTATGCCGATGAACCAGGTCGGCACGATCAGCGCGCCGGACGCCCGTATGCTGTCGGTGCAGGTTTGGGACAACTCGCTGATAACCTCGGTGGAAAAGGCAATCCGGGACTCCGATCTGGGCCTCAATCCGCAAACCGAGGGCAACGTTGTTCGTGTGCCGGTACCACAGCTTTCCGAGGAGCGCCGCGTCGAGATGACTAAGGTTGCTAGCAGGTATGCGGAACAGGCGCGGG
>TARA_B100000674_G_scaffold455990_1_pt1 | contig 10709 bp, 10 predicted proteins | sample TARA_B100000674 | Tara Oceans TARA_B100000674 (sample SAMEA2622759) | marine metagenome | biome: marine biome (ENVO:00000447); feature: surface water layer (ENVO:00002042); material: "saline water (ENVO:00002010), including plankton (ENVO:xxxxxxxx)" | depth 5 m
GAAGGGGGCAAGTATAATAGTCGCCACTGTCGAGGATAGATTGGTCAAGTGCCCGAAGACCAAGGAGATGGGAAAAATGCCAAACAACGATTATGACATCCAGGAGTTACTCCAAAGGGATGTATATGTGAACGATACAAAGGTGGGCGTCATCGTAGGAGAGAGACACCACCCGAACGAAGCAAGAGTGCGCTCAATGCGCATAATGGTCGAGCCAGGAGTCGCTGATGAATTCATGCGAAAGCCTGCTGAACTCGCGCCATTACACAAGGAGCTAATACACAGTATCAGAAATGATGGATCTGTAAAACTCTCAAAATCAATGAGAGAACTTCAGCGTCGCTGGAGAAACACCGTCCGTATTGATGAGAAATTGTATGCGCCTGATGAAATGATGGATAGAGCTGTCCTTGACAACCAAGGCATGGAAATCGGAGTAATTACCGATCTAGTCAAAATCAAGAGAACATACCGTGCTGTAGTAGTAAAGACTCGAATTGGAGTCCAGATGCAATATGGCATTGACAATACTATCAATATTCCAATTACTGCGCTCGCACGCACACGCGAGCGCTTGGATGAAGTTGTTCTTTCCAGAACATTCGACAAACTGCTAGGTCTGCCTTCTTACATACAGGCAAACGACCCTGACGCAGTAATGGAAGAGTGAGCGTACCGTCGTCTTTATGATGGGATGGTCGGTCGGCGACCTGCCTTTGCGCGGGTAGCTTAGTCGGCTGGAGCACCCGGCTGATAACCGGGAGGTCGCAGGTTCAAGTCCTGCCTCGCGCACCATTATTCCATCACAGTCGGTGACTTTGTGTATTTTTTTGGGAGCCTAAGTTTAGGCTGGATTAGGAGAACCCTCATTTAGCCCCCTCGCCGGCACTCATCACATGGTAGTGGTGTCGGGCAGTAACTCCCGAGCGCTTGCAATCGACCTTGCCAACGAACTTGGATGGGAACATCACTCATTAGAGGCCAGAAGATTTCCTGACTCGGAAGGATACATTAGGATTCCAGAAGAAGCAATAGAGGCTGTTCGTAGCGAGCCGGTAGTTCTTGTCTCAAACACATTTCCAGATGCGGGAATTGTCGAAACCCTACTACTGCTGGAAGCACTAAGAGATGTTAGAGCGGGACGTACTGAAAATCTCAAGGAAATCGGACCCCAATCAATGGAATCCGTAGGACCTGGAGTGATTGTAGCGATTCCATACTTCGGATATTCTAGACAAGATAAGAGATTCCGCCCAGGAGAAGCGATCAGTGCCAAAGCGATTGGTAGACTGCTGGCATCACATTGTGACGGCATTGTTGTGTTTGATTTACACGCACCTGCTGCTCTTGAGGAAATGCCAATACCGGTAGCTTTCACTTCTGCTATGCCAGAAATCGCTGCGCATCTTCAGGAAAATGTGAGTCCGGATTTCATACTCTCTCCGGATAAGGGAGCAATCGATAGAGCGAGCGCAGTTGCTGAAGAGATAGGCTTACCTTTCTCTTATCTCGAGAAAACCCGAATCGATGCCCACACTATAGTACACAAAGCAAAGGATTTGCAAGTAGAAGGAAAAATCGTCGCCATAGTGGATGATATGATTGCTACTGGTGGCACTATATGCAAAGCCGCTGATGCTTTGAGAAGTCAAGGAGCAACTGAAGTCCATGCTGCCTGTACACATGGATTATTCACTGGAGGAGCAATTGCGCGACTGTCAAATCATGTCGACGGCGTACACGCTACCTCCAGCCTTTCTAATAGCCGAGCGGTAATCTCTGGAGGGGCTGCATTGGCTCGTGGTGTGCGTAAAATCCTCGAGGACTTGCAAAAGTAAGCCCAAATGGCTAACCCGTGGTGTTTATATTCGCGAGGCCGTGCGCAGCCTTGCTTCACATAAGCATGAGAGTGATTTCAATGAGTGCACACGTGTCATATGAGACCCCTAACGATGTCGCAGACAAGATCTACGAGATGGTTTCGGCTAACAAGAATGGAAAGATGAAAAAAGGATCTAATGAGGTAACTAAGACCGCAGAGCGCGGTACTGCAAAGTTCATCATTATGGCAGAGGACGTAAACCCGCCAGAACTACTGGCTCACATTCCTCTAATCTGCGCTGAGAAAGGTATCCCGTTCGGATATGTTCCTAGCCAGGAATTCCTAGCAAAAGAAGCCGGTATGCCAGGCGGCGTCAAGACCGCTTCCCTCGCTCTTCTGGAAGTTTCCAAGGGAGCTCAAGAAAAATTCAACGAAGTTGTAGAGCTAGTAAAGGGGCTTTCCAACTGAATATATCACTGATTTCGGAGGAATAAGAAATGTCTGAAGAACTCGGAGGATGGCCTGCAGAGGTTGTCGAAATTGTAGGAAGAACCGGTATGACCGGTGAAGCTACTCAGGTTAAAGTGCGTGTTAACGATGCACCCAACCCACGTGACGTTGGTAGAATTATCACAAGAAACGTGGTTGGACCTGTTCGTGTCGGTGATATCCTGATGCTAATCGATACTGGCCGAGAAGCCCGTAAACTCAACTATAGGTGATCTCAATGCCAGAACAAAGAATTTGCAGTTTCTCAGGAGATGTCATCGAACCTGGTACAGGCTTGATGTTCATTCGCCGTGACGGCACAGTACAGTGGTTTGCTAACAGTAAGGCTCGCAAGAATGCAGTCAAGCTAAAGCGAAACTCGCGCAAAGTCAAGTGGACCCGCCATTATGTAAAAGGCGGAATCCAGTGATTTTACACAATTACTACAATCGTTGCGCTCAAATAGGGCATGCTTGTCGCCTGCATTGGTGGAATTAGTATGGAGACTACCTATGTTATGGTAAAGCCTGATGGCGTACAGAGAGGATTGGTTGGAGAAATCATCCAGAGATTTGAAAGAAAAGGTCTACAATTAGTTGGATTAAAGCAAGTTATTCCTAGCGAAGAAATCGCAAAGGAACACTATGCTGTTCACGCTGAAAGGCCGTTCTTCCCTGGATTGATTAAGTTCGTAACCAGTGGGCCTGTAGTATGCATGGCTTGGTCAGGAAGAGATGCAATCAGTGTTGCTCGAAATTTGATTGGACCAACCAACGGTCGCGAAGCTGCGCCAGGAACAATCCGAGGAGATTTCGGAATGGATATTGGATACAACATGATTCACGGGTCTGATGCTCCAGAAACCGCTGAATTTGAACTTGGATTATGGTTCCCAGAGGGTACTAACGAATGGACTCAAGATAGTCAATCTTGGGTCTATGAGTGATTTTTGAAATCCAATTGCAAAATTAAAAAATCCAATTGGAGGTTTTGACATGTCCGATGAGGAAAATGGCTCTGAAGAAGAGAGCAAAATCCTCGGTTGGCAACGCCAACCAATCGTTTCAGTTCTAGGCCATGTTGACCATGGGAAAACTAGCGTTTTGGACCATTTCAGGTCCCTCGGTTCTGAGAGGCAAGCAAGTGTAATGGATAGAGAGGCAGGAGGGATAACTCAGCACATTGGTGCAACCGAGGTTCCTGCAAAGATACTGAATGAAACCTGTGCTGCTATGACTGGTGGCAAAGATTTCAACAGCCCCGGATTGTTGTTCATCGACACTCCTGGACACCACTCATTCACCAGCCTTAGAAGCCGAGGTGGGGCACTGGCAGATATCGCCATTCTTGTTGTAGATGTAATGGAAGGTCTTCAGCCTCAGACTATCGAGAGTCTTCGAATTCTAAGAGACAAGAAAACTCCGTTCGTTGTTGCTGCAAACAAAGTAGACAGAATCCACGGCTGGAGAACGGAAAAAGGACGCTCATTCATCGAATCCTGGAAAAATCAGAGAGAGGATGTCCAACAGCTATTCGATGAAAGGTACTGGAAATTACTTGGGCAATTCAGCGAACACGGCTTCAATATCGAAAGGTATGACAAGATTCGTGATTTCAAATCTAATCTCGCTATGGTTCCATGTTCAGCTAAGGATGGAGAAGGCCTCCAAGACTTGCTAACTGTAACCGTAGGACTCGCTGAACGGTTTCTAGAGGAAAGACTGAGAGATACTCTTGGTGATGGCGAGGGTACAGTCCTAGAAATGAAGGATGAGAGAGGTTTAGGCAAAACGATCGATGTAATCCTCAATCGTGGAGAATTGAATGTAGGCGATACAATCACTCTAGTAGGTTCTGATGGCCCATTTTCAACCCATATCAAAGGAATGTTCAGGCCTAAAGGAATGTCAGAAATGAGAGACGCTGGTGACCGCTGGGAATCATGCGAGACCGCAGTTGCAGCCTGTGGATTGAAGATTGTAGCACCTAATCTAGAAAACGTGCTAGCTGGAACTACATTGAGGCAAACCAATACTGCAGAAGCAAAATCAAGCGCTGAAAAAGAAGCTTTCAAGGAAGCAAAGATTTCGGTTGACATCGCCGAAGAGGGCGTTGTAATCAAAGCGGATACCGTTGGTGGATTGGAAGCACTAGCATTTGAATTGGATAAGATGGAAATCCCGATTCGGATGGCCACAGTGGGTCCTGTCAACAAAAGAGACATCATCACAGCCCAGTGTGCCGATGATGCATTAAATCAGGTAATCCTTGGATTCTCAGTAAAAGGAAATACAGAGGTTCAGCCAAAACTGGAGGGGCCAGATGCTGAAATCAAGTTCATCAGTGCAGACATTATCTACCGGATTCTCGAGGAATTTGAAGAATGGAGAGAGGTTACTAAAGCAGAAATGGATGCTGCTGCAAGAGAAAATTTGGTTTATCCTGGCCACCTATTATTCCTCAAAGACCACACCTTCAGGAACAAAGGACCAGCCATTGTTGGGATGAGAGTGCTTGGAGGCAGAGTTCATATCGGCCAAAAAATCATGAAGTTGGATGGTACGCCTATTGGCCAAATTAAGAGCCTCAGAACCAGATCTAGTGAAGATGTAAAACAAGGCCACCAGGGTGAAGAATTGGCTGTGGCAGTAATGGGACCTACAGTGGGAAGACAAATCGAAGAAGGTGACGAGTTTTGGGTTGATATCCCATCATCACACGCCAAGCGATTAAGAAAACTCGATTTGACTCCTATCGAAGAGGAAATTTTGGAAGAAATCACCCGTCTACATCGTAAGCAGGACCACTTCTGGGGCCGTTGAGAAAAACGCTGTACGTCGTGATTCCTCGCGACTTATGGACGCAATACCTTGAAGTATGGAATGGGCTGGTTGGCTATTTGTACCAAGGGGTGCTATTACCATGAACGCAGGATTCCAAGCAGGAGCGCCAGCAGGCGACCATCGCACAAAGGACCTCATTGCCACAGTATCTTCGATTGCAAATTCACTAATGGGTGAAGTTTCGAAAGTTATCATTGGTAAGAACGAAAACCTTCGCAGAGTTACTGTTGGAATCTTATCTAACGGTAACATGCTACTGGAAGATTTCCCAGGATTAGCTAAAACATTGCTGGCAAACACGTTCGCTCGTGCCCTAGGTTGTAAGTTCAAGCGTGTTCAGTTCACACCTGACTTGCTGCCGAGCGATATCATGGGTACGTACATGTACGACCAAAAATCTGGAGAATTCAAACTACGTGCAGGACCACTGTTCTCTAACATTCTACTAGCTGACGAAATTAACCGTGCTCCTCCGAAAACCCAAGCCGCTTTGCTTGAGGCTATGGAAGAAAAGCAGGTTACCATTGAAGGTATTACTCACAAATTGCCAGCACCATTCGTTGTATTGGCAACTCAAAACCCAATTGAGCAAGAAGGAACATACCCTCTGCCTGAAGCGCAGATGGACCGTTTCCTGATGAAGATGAGCATGGGTTATCCTGACCGTGCGGAAGAAAAGGCGATTCTAGCACGTCGTAAGCTGCGTGGTAAGGACCAACACGATGTCGAGCAAATCACCTCACCAAAGAAGGTAGTTGCTATGCAGAAAGCGCTTGAAACCGTACACGTCGACCCAGCAATTCTTTCCTACATTGTCGAAATCGTCCAAAGAACCCGTGAAGACCACCGTGTTGTAAACGGTGCATCTCCTCGTGCGAGCCAATCGTTGTTCAAGACTGGGCGTGCTGCAGCCGCTATTGACGGAAGAGATTACGTAATTCCAGATGACATCAAGGGAATTGCTTTGCAGATTATTTCTCACAGAATCGTAATGAAGCCAGAAGCAAAGATCCGTGGAATTACCGGAATGCACATTGTGCGAAAGATTCTGTCCGAAGTCCCAGTTCCTGTCATTCAACAGGGATGATTAGCACTCCAAGAATGCGACTCTTTACAGAGGGCCGCCTATCACGGAGATACACGGCAGCGAGTTTGGGAGGTGTTTAGATGAATCCATACAAGATGGTAGTAGCGGTTGCAAATCAGAAAGGAGGCTGTGCAAAAACAACTACTGCGGTCAACCTAGCTGCCGCTCTAGCAAAGGGAAATCCCAAATTCAAAGTCCCACCAGCAAAGGTTCTACTCATTGATTTAGATCCACAAGGAAATTGCGCTACATCTTTCGGTGTGGAAAAGAAGAAAATCAAGAAAACCGCCTATGATTTACTTGTAAATGATAGCGGTGAAGAATTACCATTAATGGAAGAATACATCATTTCTCCTCAGGAATTAACTGAATCTATGCAGAAAGCATGGTCAAAACGAAATGAAAATTCAAATCGAATTCCTGAAGATTTGGGAGTAGACAACTTGTGGCTACTTCCCAGCGACATTCATCTGTCTGGTGCTGAAATCGAGTTGAGCCACAGAATCGGTAGAGAAACAAGGCTGAGAGAAGCCCTTGCTCCAATTATTGACCAATTCGACCACATAATTATCGATACTCCACCATCTCTGGGTTTACTATCGATAAATGCGCTATGTGCTGCTAACTGGGTATTCATTCCTGTCCAAGCAGAATACTATGCTTTGGAAGGTTTCAGCATGCTGATGAACAGCGTTAAGATGATTCAGAAGAGAATAAACCGAAACTTGAAGATTTTCGGTGTAGCTATGACCATGGTAGACCAAAGGTCGAAATTATCACTTCACGTATGTAATGAAGTACAATCTAAGATTCCGAAAAAGGTGTTCAAAACGCCTATTCGAAGACTGGCAAAGGTTGCAGAAGCAGCCTGGACTGGAGCGCCAACTGTTATCTTGAACAAACCTAGCAAAAGCGGTGCAGGGGCAGGTAGCCGAGAATATTGGTCACTGACTAAGGAATATCACGAAAGAGTGCAAGAAATGCGCCGTCAATTCGGAGTCACTGAGCACCCAAGGTTGCTTCTAGAGAAGCAAGGTCGGTCGATTTGATTAGGACGCAAAACACGCTTCGCAAGCATTTGCATGCGCGCGGGATTCAAGTAGTCAGAAGACCCCATGGTATCCATGACCGGAGAAGGGATGACCTCTGTGAGTGTAAGTTACGAAGTTAGAAGACAATTGAATACGTTGAGAACGATGGACGGACATCGCAGTGTAGACTCATTCTTGTCTGAACTAATTCGAGCACATAAATTAGCTAAAATGAATGGCGATTTAGATGAACTGCGCACACAGATGAAAGAAGTCGCTGATGTTAGCGCTGAACATCTTGTCCAAAGATTGAATCTTGCTCCATTCAAGGTGTGAGGTGTTTCCATGGATTGGAGACCTTCTGGCTATATGTTGTCAACTAAAGACCTAGTTCACGCTATTTTTGATGGCAACAGTGACGCTGGTAAATTACTAGTCAAAGCAACAATGGGTGAAGTAGAATTATTCGCATCACCAAAGAGTTGGAATGCTATTTTGTGGTTGATCACAAGTACACTCAAAGTAGACGGAGCATCCGTGTATTCTGGGGAAAAACTGGGTGAATTGAAATCTAGCCTGCCTATTGTCTGGCGAGCTGATTAATCACTTACCTTGCTTAGCAAGCCATTCAGCACCATACCATTTCCACTGATCCATTGTCCAGCCTTCAGGTAGGCCTTCTGCAGGCAAAGGTGGCGCCTCAGGTGGTGCTTGCTGCACCGGTGCAGGTTGAGACTCCTTCTGGTCGACCTCTTCCTTACTGGTTTGTGGAGGTAATCCAGCCAATTCTTCAAGAGAAGCTGATTCTTCAAGAACTCCGGAAGATTCTGTAGTTTCACCATCTCCCTTGATATCAATATCATCGAATCCACTACCCAATTCGTTTCCATCATCGCCGACTTCCATTGGTTCGATTTCATCGTCCCAATACTTGTCCGACTCGACTCCACCTGACGCTGACAATCCAGCTTTACCTTCCAATGCTTCATCTTCAGCACTGTTCTCTCCATCTGCGAATGGTGCGCCGTATGTCTTGACTAGTGCTCTGCGGCGACGTGCTTTACCAATGCCAGCATAAATCAACAAGACTGCAACGATTGCCGCGAATCCTGCACCAAGGAAAGGTAGGATTTCCTTCGCAGTATCCAAGTACTGGTCGCTCGACTTCGCTTCCTCATCTTTAGCGTCGGCAGAATTTCTCCAAGCGTAATAATTCAATGCGTTATCTCCAGATGCTTCCTTGTCTGCGAGATAATTTTGGTAATCGACGTCTCTAACTCCCTGACATTTTTCTGTCTCGTCTGTTACTACCATTGTGCAGTGGTCTTCAAGGGTTTGAACTAGTCTGTTTGAATCATTGTAATCCATACTGAAACCGATTTCATCACCGTCTGAGTCAATGTAATCCCTAGAATCGTTTGGTAAGTCGTCGCCATCATCATAGAAACCGTCTCCGTCACTGTCAGTGCATCCAAACTTCTCGATTACAACATAAGTCAAAGTTAGTGAACCATCGTTTGAGATTTCCGGAATGTAAGCGTTAGTTGAATTGCCCCACAATAGTGGGCAAGCGTCTGGATCATTGCCTTGCAAATTGTCTCCATAGCCGTCTTCATCAGAATCCTTCCACTGAGTAACATCATAGATTGCGAAATCTGCTCCATCTGCCACGGTCCAATCGTCTGTAGGGTCGGAATATCCGTCACTATCAGAATCCTTGCAACCAATTCTGTCTATTGTGGAGAATCCGTTCTCATCAGGGCATACGTCACCATCGGTTCCGTTGATGTTATCTCCATAGCCATCGAAATCAGAATCTGCCCATTGTGTAGGGTCATCGGGGAACCTGTCCCCATTTTCTGAGCCCATGTTATCGCCGTATCCATCACCATCAGAGTCAATCCATTGACCTGCATCATCAGGGAAAGCATCAGAATCATTGCCATCTGGATTATCCCCATATCCGTCACCATCAGAATCCGCCCACTGTGAAACATCCTCTGGGAATTCATCGGAATTGTTTCCATCCGGGTCATCACCATAGCCATCGCCATCGGAGTCCTCGGTTTGTGAGGAATCTAGCGGGAAGTGGTCTTGGCTGTCTGTAACTCCATCTCCGTCAGTGTCTAAATCATACAACCTGATTTTTGAAGAGGATGAGAAAGTGGAAATGATGTATAGTTCTCCAGAGTCTCCGTAAACGCCCATCATTACTCTGCCTGCAGACGAGTAGTCATCGCTCTCGGTAAAGGTAGAATCGTCGATAACGTGCAATTTACCATTCTGAGTTCCTACCATGATGTCTCCATTGTCTGCGATATTAATCGAAATGACACTTTGTCCGCTGGAGATTGAAGTTTCCTCTTTGGACCAATCAGTGAAGTCGTAACGGAACAGGTCTCCGTTGGCACATCCAACAATGATGTTACCATTACCGTCGTTGATAATCTTGGTAGGATAAGATGAGAAATCTGAGAGGCTGTTCTGCAATACACCTTCTTGCGAGAAAATCTTGACTAAGTTGTCTCGCCCACCTGTGACGATTCTATCTTGAGAAATAATTGTCATCGCTGTCATTGCAGTATTGTGAGCTTCTGTAGTTTCACCTGTTTCTTCTAGTGAGTCAAACTCCTTTGCACGCCTCTCTCCTCCATAGAAGCCGAACCATAGGTCGCCCTCGGAATCCCATGCTACCGCATCTACTGAATTTGATGTATTGTATTCCGAAGTCACAATCTTCAATTCTGTGTTTACGATGTACACTCCACCAGTGTGTGCCACTGCAATTTGTAATCCTGTAGCATCAGGAGTGGCTGAATTGGCAGTGGTGTTCAATTCAATTGACCATTGAGTGATCAACTCTCCGCTACCCCAGAAATGCTCTGATAAATTACCCGTAGTAGTCAGGGTAATCATGGTCGAAGAAGAGGAAAAAGAAGTGTGAATGAATCTTCCGTCTATCGTATCAACAATACCTACCTCTAAGAGATTAGATTCTGCTTCTGCAGTTGGTATTGCAGGTATCAGTAATAGTGCAAGAAGAACAGCAATTGCTTTCCTCATAACTACCGCCAAGAACGGCAGACCTATGAATCGCTCGGAGTGAAGTGTTTGAGCATTATTGCTCAATCTTCATCTGATTCTACGCTCAAATCGCTGCTTGAAGATTCTACAGGAGTTAGTTTCTTGATAGGCCTCAGGCTTGCTGTTGGCTCTTTCTCTACTTGGGAACCAGGTCTTTGTCCAGGTGCAGAAGATGGAGGAGGTCCTCTTCTCTTGGCTGGTGTTAGCACCTTCATGGTAACTGGCCTTAGAACAGCTGTTTGTTCCGCCTGAACAGGCTTAGGAACTTCGAGTTTCTTGATTGGAGTCAGGGTTGCGATCTTTTGAACTTCTTCGACGATTTCTTCAGTAATTTCTGCTACTACTTCTTCAAC
>TARA_B100000674_G_scaffold108622_1_pt1 | contig 10701 bp, 10 predicted proteins | sample TARA_B100000674 | Tara Oceans TARA_B100000674 (sample SAMEA2622759) | marine metagenome | biome: marine biome (ENVO:00000447); feature: surface water layer (ENVO:00002042); material: "saline water (ENVO:00002010), including plankton (ENVO:xxxxxxxx)" | depth 5 m
TGTAGGATCAGATGTTAGAATTTTTGTTGATTTTGTACAAAGATTAGCCAAAATTAAATCAAGTATTTGATCAGACCCATTTCCAACTGAAATCATATTTTTTGGTATTTTCAAATATTTGGCAAGAGAGCTAATTAAATTTTCAACTCCTCCAAGAGGATAGGTTCGGATGTCTGAACGTTTTTGAGCTTCACGAATTAATTCAATTTGGAATTCTTTTTTAATTGCAAGATTTTCATTTGAATCTAGTTTTAATACATCATCAACTTTAGATGGTTTTTGATATCCAGAAAGTTTTCCTAATTCATTTAATCTTTTTTGAAATTTTTTATTCATTTTAATCTCTTCTCCACAGCTTTGTAATGATTTGGTAATCCTTCTGCATCAGTAAGTATTTTTAAATTATCAGAAATTTTGTGAAGATCTGAAACCTTAGTTTCTATTGTAGTTTGTAATTTTAAAAAGTCTAGTACAGATAAGCCACCTCTAATTCTTCCAAATCCATTAGTTGGAAGTATGTGATTTGTACCTAAAAGATAATCACTAGCAGAAGAGGGTGTATTTTTTCCAATTAGAACTAAACCAGGACCAGTAATCTTTTTTGATAATGTTTTAGCATCTTTTACCATTAATTCCATGTGTTCGGGTGCAATGTTATTTGCTAATTTGATAACATCTTTTTGATTTTTACATATTGCAATGAATCCATTTTTTGATATACTTTGTTTTACAATAGTGCTTCTCTCGATATTTGGAATTATATTTTTGAGTGATTTTTGAATTTGGATTGCTTTTGATTTTGACGTTGTGATTACAAAGCACATAGTATCGTTACTGTGTTCTGCTTGAGAAATAAGATCATATGCAACTAATTCAGGATCAGCTGTTGAATCAACGATAATTCCAAGTTCAGTTGGTCCAGCAATCATATCAATTGAAGTTTCTTCACTTACAATTGCCTTAGCGATACTAACAAATTTTCCTCCAGGACCAACAATCTTATCAACTTTTGGTATGGATTTTGTTCCATAAGCAAGTGCAGCAATTGCTTGTGCACCACCTACTTTGTAAATTTCTGCACCACAATTCTGAGCAACAGTAATTGTCAAAGGATCTATTACTCCATCAGAATTAGGAGGAGAAACGACTAGAATTTTCTTTACTCCAGCTTCTGCAGCAGTAATCATAGACATAATTGCCGAACTTGGATATCTAGCTTGACCACCAGGTATGTAACAACCAACACTTGGAATAGGTACAAATGAGATGCCAGGGATTTTTTTGATAGATTGAATTAAACTCTTGCTTAGAATTCTTTGTGATTTTGATAGTTGTATCGCAGATGATTGTAATGCAGAAAATTCTGCATCAGTGATTTTTGCATTTTTGATTTCCTGTTTATTTACACGTAATTGAATTGTTTTCTTTCCATTGAATTTTTGTTCGTATTTTTTGACAGCAGAATCTCCATTCTTTCTAACATCATCTAAAATGGATTGTACAATTTTTCTGTCTTTTTGTGAGGTTTTTTGACGTCTAGATTCTACAAAACTGTCAACGTTATCAACTTGTAATATTTTGATCAATTCTCTTCGTCACGCTTTATCTCCTCTAACTGAAGAATTTGTCGTGGTTCATGTACAACTATTCCTTGAGCAATCTTTCGAAGTTTTGGTATAAGTTTGTGGAAATCAGTTTTTAAAATTACAGTGTTTACACCTACCCAACCTTTTTCACTTAATGGACTGACTGTTGGTTTCTTAAGTGACGGGAGTTCTTTTAGTAATTTTTTCATATTGTTTTCTTTGATATTAAGATACAAGTGTAAATATTTTTTTCCTTGTACTGCACCACTCATTAGAGTTACAATATCAAATATTTTTCCACGTTTGCTCTTATCTTTTAAAGATTTTTTGTTTGCAATTAAATGTGCACTAGATTCCATTACAGTATCTATAATTTTCAATCCATTTTGTCTCAAAGTTGTTCCAGTTTCTGTAACATCCATTATTGCATCTACATCCTCTGGAGGTTTTGCTTCAGTTGCACCAAATGACAAGTGAATTTGAACATTTTTGTTGTTTCCAACTCTCATCCAAGGAGTAATAATCATTGGATCCTTATTTCCAAATGTTTTTTTGTATGATTTAGAACTCTTGATAAACTTTGAAGCGTTTGTAAGATATTCGGAAGATATACGAAGAATTTTTTTCTTTTTTGCGTATTCAGCAATCATCTGATCAAAATTTTTGAATTTTAATGTGTCAGGTATTGCAATAACTAATTTTATTTTTCCATATTCTAGATCAAGTAAAGGCTCAACATCAGATTTGGTTTCATTAATCCAATCTTTTCCTGTAATTCCAACATCATACAATCCATCAGAAACAAGATTTGGAATTTCTTGAGGTCGTAACATTTTTACCATAATTTCAGGATCATCTAGGAAAACACGATACGTTCTACTTTTTCTACTAACTTTAGTCCATGAGCTTTCGAGAAGCTTGAATGTAGCCTCTTCCAGACTGCCTTTTGGGATTGCAAATTTTACTTTGGACATTTCTATACGAATAACTATACGTAATATAATGGATGGTTAAAACAAGTAGAAAATTTTCTTTGGGTATTTTGTTAGGAATTACTTGCCTGTTTTCGAGCGTGTAATTTCATATGACCTTTCTGAATTCCCTCTGTCGCTAAGGCACGCATAGCTGCGAAATTCTGTGCCAATCCAGTTGAAGCAATAATACATGACAATTCTTGAACATTTTTTAGATTTAGTATTTTTGTGCAAATTTTTGCAATTGGATGATTATTAGTTACTCCTCCAACAATACCAACTGAAAGTGGGATCTCAAATTTTCCTACAAGATGCCCGTCGTTGTTTTTTGACCAGTGAGTTAATGAACGATATCTTCCAGTGTGTGATGCATATGCATGAGCAGCCGCTTCAATTGCTCGACTATCCTGTCCAGTTGCATTTGCAACAGAAATAGTTCCATTCATTACTCCTTTGTTGTGAGTAACTGCTCTATACACATCATTATCAGCAAATTCATACGCAGAAATCATATCATCAACAACTTGTTCTCCTCCAACTGAATCTTTATCAAAAGTTGCAGAAACAGAAACCATTCGTTTTGTAGAATAATTTGAAAGTATTCTCAATAATGTTTTTCCACCGGTTAATTTTTCAATTAATGGTGCAACAGTTTCACACATTGTATTGGTAACATTAGCACCCATTGCATCACCTACATCAATCATTAATTCTACAATTAGCATAGATGACGTTGAAGTTTTGATTTCTTTACATTGTATTTCTTTTGCACCCTTACCTAATTTTGGTAATGTTTTACTTGCAGAATTTGCTAATTCAACTATCTGATTAGAATTTGAAGTTATAATAGAAATTGACTCTTGAATATTTACATCTAAAACTTGAATTTGTCCTATACTGATATTTCCATCAACATTAGCAGTAAAACCACCATGGATTCTAGCAATTTTTGCAGCCTTTGATGCAGCAGCAATTACAGAAGGTTCTTCGATCACCATAGGAACAAGATAATCTACATTGTTAATTTTGAAATTAGTGGCAATTCCAAGAGGAAGAGAGAATGTTCCGATTGCATTTTCAATCATTTTGTTTGCATATTCAAAATTTAATCCACCAGTTGCATTTTTGAGATGATTTAGTTCTTCATCATTCAAGTCTGAAAAATTACAAATAATATCTAATTTTTCCTCATGAGACTTCTCAAAGAATTTTGGAATTGATGAATCAGTCATTTTATTTCATTATCCTCAATAATTTGTCATCATCTGGTGCTGGAAATGCTTTTCCATCGGTATTTGTCGTAATGATGTATACATATCCATCAGGACTCTGTGCTACATCTCTAATTCTGCCTAAACCACTCAAAATACGTTCAAGATTTACATCATTATCACTAATTTGAACTATGAATAGATTTGTTGCTTTTTGTGAAGCTAAAATCATTTCATTACCAATGTCAAGTTTATCTCCAGAATAAAATATTATTCCTCCAGGTTCCAATCCAGGATCAAAACATTCTAAAGGATTTACAAAATTATTGTTGTCAGAAAAACATTGAACTTCAGGCCAACCATAGTTAGAACCTGCAGTTATTAGATTAATTTCATCATTTTTTGTCGGTCCAGATTCAGTTGCATACATGAGTCCAGCATCATTCCAAGCAAAACCTGTTGGGTTTCTATGTCCAAGTGAAAATACATATGATTTTTCAAACGGATTGTCAGATGGAATACTTCCATCATCGTTTAATCTAAGTATTTTCCCTACAAGAGAATTGAGATTTTGAGATTCATTTGAAAAATCACTAACAGATCCTGTTCCAACATATAATTTTCCGTCAGGACCAAATTTTATAACTCCACCATTACTAAATGCAGAACCTGGTATTTTATCCAGAATGGTGATAACCTCGGCAGATTTGTTGTTTTCTTCTGTGATTCTGATTATTTTATTCCATAATTTTTCATTTTCTTCATATGTATAATATGCATAAAGAAAATGATTATCTGAAAAATCAGGATGTGTTGTTATTCCAAGTAAACCACCACCAAAAATTTCAGGAGTACGTAAGGTGATTAAAGGTGAATCAAGTATGCCGGAAGATGTTACAATTTTGATTTTTCCAGATTTTTCAGATACAAATATCCTATCATCATCAAATGCAATCGACCATGGTTTATCAAAGTTTGTCGCCACAATTTCTACAGATTCAGTTGAAACATTTTGAATTACAGGTTCAGGAAGTGGTGGTGAATTAGAAGGTAATGAATCAGTTAAAACTACAGCAGAGAATAACAGAGCACCAGCAATGCCAACAATTTGAAATTTTCTATACCTAGGAATCATAAGAAAAATTGGACTAGAATCCTTTTATTCATTTCCGAATTTGAAACGCGTATATACCTCATAAGAGATTTTTGTACAGCGGGGTGGGGAAGTCAGGTCATCCCGTCGGGCTCATAACCCGAAAATCAGTAGTTCAAATCTACTCCCCGCTACTATGACTTTAAAAATTAGTGATCCAAGGTGAGTTCGGATCAAATTTTTCATTCTTAGATTTTTGTTTCATGCGCTGGACAGGCTTTGTTAGATGACGATGAGCAGAAGTTTCAGGTACATAGATCTGTTCTTTAATAGAACGTGGAAGAAATTGGCGAATTTTATGAGTAGAAGAGTTTTTACATTTCACACATTGAAATCCCTGGTTTTTTCCCTTGGATTTCATATTTTTTTTACATTTTTTACAAAATGGATTTGTTAATTTAGACTTCTTCTGAAGTTTTAAAATTTCAATGAACTCAATGTTTAAAATTCGTGGGTGTGTTTTTGACGCTTTTCTAATTCCACCTCCAACTTTAATCATATCTCCGATAATTAGTTCTTTGGCAACATTGGTAATTCGTGTTGGCTTATAGACTGCACAGTGAGCTTTCACATTATTTACAATCATTGAGAAAAATACATGTCCACCTCTAGTCATAGTTGGTTTTGTTGATACAATGCCTTGTAATGTTCCAGAGGTGTATGGCAAAAAATCATTTACATCAATTTCATTTTTTAGATGATCACCAGTACCTTGATTCGATTTGAAGATCATATAACCAGCAAGTTTTTCTTTTGGTGCAATCATTTTTGATGCAGAAATCAATATTGATGAATTTTCACCACGAACTCCATAAAAAACAGGATCAGGTCCATGAGGCATTAACAGAACTTTATTTTTCTTTGAATCAAAACTGTTGAATGTATTAGGATATGTCTTTTCATGCATCTCTTTAACCTTAGTTTTATCAATCGAACGTTTTTTTCCAAATTGAGATGTTTTACGATAAGAAAGTAATTCATATGTTTCATCTTGAAAATCATAACCTATAACACCGGTTGCACCAACTAGTCCCTGACCATTGCCAAGATAAAAAAAATCAAAATTGTATTTTGAGAGAATTTTTTTAGCTTCATTTCTATGAATTAATTTCCACATTGCATCAGAACTAATTTTCAAAAATTCATCTGGTATATTTTCATCTTGACAAAAAACAAGACCCGGATTTGCTCCATTTTTAACATCAGAATACTGTTCAACAAATTTTTTTACTAAATTTTTAATTTTTTCAGGATTAGAAGTGGAAATTTTTATTCCTACTGCACCATTCCCTCTAGTTTTCCATGGGATATTAGGATTAAATCTTACCAAATTTGGGAAATCAAGAAAATCCACATTTTCTTTTTTCAATCGGTTGATGATTTTATAGGCTAAAAATGTAGTACACATGCCTTTTGGTGAATCAGTATCATCAATTCCAATACGAAGTATTTGTTTTGACATAGATTCTATACAAAATATAGGGATTTTAGTGATTTGTTGAAGAGTTTGGTTTAAATTCAAAATGACACTTTTTAGAACAAATGATAGTAATTGATGAAAAGAGAATTTTTGAAATAATATCTCAAAGAAAACCAGTCACAATTGCATTAAATGCTCCAGATGGCATGTTGCCACAAGTTCAAGAAACAGCCATAAATATTACAAAAAAATTTGATATTCCAGCATTTGTTTTAGCTGATACAACATGGGGAACATGTGATCTTAATTCCAATGGTGCAAAAGTGTTAGGTGCAGAAATTTTGTTCAATATTGGTCATACAAATAAACTAGAAACATTTCCAGGTGAGCAAGATAATGTCATCATGATTGATGCCTTTGATAATGTCACTTTTGATACAGTTATTCCGAAAGCATTGGAAATTTTTAGAGGGAAAACAGTTTCATTAATTACAGATAGCCAACATCTTCACCAAGTTGAACCAGTGAGAAAAGAACTTGAAGACGGAGGAGTTTTTGTAAAAATTGGAAAAGGGAAAGGACAATTAAATGACGGACAGGTTTTTGGATGCGAATTTTATCCTGCCATGGAAATTAAAGAAGAAGTAGATGCAAATTTATTTTTAGGACAAAGTAATTTTCATGCAGCAGGTGTTGCGATATCAACAAAAGTAAAAACCTACATTTTAGATCCCTATTTCAATGAAGTAAGAGATGTTACTAACTTTGCAGAAAAATTAGAGAAAAAAGCAACATTAAAAATTTACAAAGCAATGGATGCAAAAGTTTTTGGAGTTATTGTAGGTCTTAAAGAAGGCCAATTTGCAAAAGTTACTGCATTGAAATTTAAAAAAGAACTTGAAGAAAGAGGTAAAGAAGTTCAATTGTTGGCATTAACTGACATTACTAGCGATAGATTGAAAAATTTTACAGGAATTGATGCATTTATCCAGGTTGCATGTCCAAGAATTTCAACAGATAATGAATTTGACAAGCCTATGTTATCAACACCACAAGCAAATGCATTATTAAAAATGTTCAATAATGAAAAATTAGATAATTATTTAGAAATACCACATTGGTTATAATTATGAAATATCCCATACTAATCATAGTATCCATATCACTTGTGTCAGTATTTTCAGTTAGTGCATTTGGACAATCCTTGTATCTCAATCCAGATGAGGATGATCTTATAAAAATTAAAGATTCAAAATATTTTGCATCTTCGATTAATGTTTTACGAAACTCAAATGGAGAATTGGTTAGCGTAGTGAAGACGGAAGCTAGCAGATATCTTCCTAATCCAGTAACAGATCAATTCATAGATACATTGCCAATCATGAAAGAAGGTATCATTAATGCAAAAAATATCGAAATGAGACAAGTTGAAGTGAATTACAATTATGAGAAATGCATTACAGAAGTATATCAAGTACCAGGGTATTCAGACCAATGTAATTGGTATCATAGAGCTTATGTTACAAGTTTAGGAATAAATAATGAGAAAGGCGAACGGTTTGAAATTTTTAGAGGGTTAAACCACTCATACACAGTTAAACCATCAGATTCAGTAACTAGTTTTTGGACTATAATTAGAAGCGATTAATTTTCTTTACTCAAGAATATGCCCACTCCAATTGCCGTTGCAACAATAAATGGTATGAAACGATATGGCAAGATAAAATAGAAATCAGTTACCAGAGATATCAACGGACCAGCTAAGATAGTACCCATAATCATTATTAAAATAGAATCAGATTGTTTTAGTCCTTTTAATGATTTAAGAAACAACCCAATAGTTAATGGTACAATAGATAACATTACAAAAGGATCTAATTGCATCGAGTTTCCCCAACCTGTGAATCCATTCAAAAATGAATTAAAATCAATTTTAATTATTTGATCATATATTATACTACTCTGATTTTGAAATATGAAAAAAATTATTGAAATCATGGTTACATAACTAGACATTATGAGAATTTTGGTCTTTTTTGGAATTTCTGCACGATAAATAAAAAATATGTTAATCCAAAAATAGGTAATAACAAATGCTTTTGAAAAAATTGAAAGAATAAAAGAAATTGGAGAAATATACCAGGATCTTTTTTGAATTGTGTATAACGATATTAGAAAAAAGAGTACCCAGAAATTTTCATAAACAGCTATTGTATCAAAATCAGTAAATGTAATACTTTGGAGCAAGATTATCATTGAAATAATTCCGGCGAATCTTTTTTTGGAAATTTGAATTGTAATTAATGCGGTGAATATTATAACTAGAATACTTGCAACAAATGGTAAAAATTTAATATTTTGTAAAAATTCTTGAGAGAAATCTAGTAACATCATCCGAACATATCGCGTGTTTTGTTCATTCACGTATATACTAGAATGATCTGTTGAAGGCCAGATAACAAGTGCTTCTTCAAGAATCAAATAATCAGGCCATTGATTTACTTCATTTAAAAATAATTCATTTGAAGAAAATCCAATGTATAATCCTAAAATAATGATTCCTGAAAGAATTGTAACTCTTTTAGATGTTTCAAAATTTAAAATGAATTTAATTCCAGAGTATAGAAAAGAAGGAAGTTTTTCATTTTTGTAAAGAAAACCTAATGATAACAATGAGAAAATTGATAATATGATTGGTAATGCCCAAGGACTTGTTTCAAATGGTTCCAAGTTATTTGGAAATTCATATGTGGTTGAAATGATTAATGCAGGAAAAATTACCGAGATAATGCTAATTCCAACAATTCCAATAGTAACCAAAAAAGTGAAATATGTAACAAATTTACTTGACATTTGTTCTTCCATGTGGTAGTAAATTATTGGTGATTTATCAAGTATGTGAAACCCTAAAAACAATTAATAGTAAAATTTTATTCAAATAGATATGAATGAAAAATTAAGAATTCCTGGTGAAAAAATTGCATCGATTGAAGAATACCTTCCAGGAGATAATACATTCGAAGATGATGAGTCTATTAGAGCCACAACAATTGGAGAAATTAACTTAGATTCGTCTGAAAGATTAGCGTCAATAAATCGACAAAAACAGATCACAGTTCCAAATGTGGGGGATGTAATCATAGGAGTTGTAGAGGCAAATTTACCATCCATGATTGCCATAATGATAAAATTTGTTAATGGAAAAAAAGTGAATTCAGACTTGGAATGTATTTGTGTTACACGACATATTAGAAAAAAGAACATTGCGTTAGCACAAGACGTTGTCAAAGCAAAAATAATTAGTCATATTAATGGAACAATACATGCAACTATCGATTCACAAGAACTAGGGGTATTATTTACAAAATGTAGAAAATGTCATGGTACAGTTGTAAAAATGAGAGATGCAGTAAAGTGTAAAGATTGTGGGTGGATTGATGATAGAAAGTTATCTACTGAGTTTGGAAAAAGTGAATTTTTAACTCAAAATTAAGATGAAGAAAGTATCATATCAAGGCGTACCAGGGGCATACAGTCAAAGTGCAGCAAAGAAATTTTTTGGAGAAGAAATTGATACCTACGGAACCGATACATTTGAAGAGGTACTGAAATCTGCCATACCTGAGGAATCACCAACTGATGTCAATTATTGTATTTTACCCGTAGAGAATTCCATTGAAGGTACAGTCGGACAAAGCGTTGATGAAATTGTAAAAACAAAACTTCATGCAATAGGAGAGGTATATCTTAAAGTTGAACATTGTTTAATTGGTAAAGGAAAATTAGACGAAGTGACAAATGTGTATTCACATCCACAAGCACTAGGACAATGTAGTAATTTTATTGAGGAACATAATTTGAAAACGGTTCCAACATACGATACAGCAGGAAGTGTTGAGATTATCAAAGAACTTGATGATAATTGTGCGGCAATAGCAAGTAACCTTGCTAGCAATTTGTATAATATTCCAATAATTAAAGAAGGAATTTCAAATAGTTCGAATAACTTTACACGATTTTTGGTATTTTCAAAAGAAAAAACTATTGAAAGTAGAAATGACAAAACTTCAATTATTTTTTCAGTGAAACATGAACCAGGTGCACTATATCAAATATTGAAAGAATTTAATGACAATGATATCAATTTAACAAAAATTGAATCTAGACCAAATAAAAATAAAAATTGGGAATACAATTTCTTTGTAGATTTTCTAGGTCATTCTTCAAATTCTAAAGTAAAATCAGTTCTAAACAATATTGAAAAGAATACAATATTTCTTAAAATAATTGGTTCTTATCCAATCGCAGAATTAGATTAGAATCCCTTTGGTTTACGTGCACTAAATCCAGCACTAAC
>TARA_B100000674_G_scaffold401243_1_pt1 | contig 10697 bp, 9 predicted proteins | sample TARA_B100000674 | Tara Oceans TARA_B100000674 (sample SAMEA2622759) | marine metagenome | biome: marine biome (ENVO:00000447); feature: surface water layer (ENVO:00002042); material: "saline water (ENVO:00002010), including plankton (ENVO:xxxxxxxx)" | depth 5 m
AAGAGGAACAAGAGAATATAACTTAGCTCTAGGTGAAAGAAGAGCGAATGCAGCCAGAGATTATTTAATGACTTATGGTATATCAGGTAAAAGAATTTCTGTAATAAGCTATGGAAAAGAGAAGCCAGTTAATCCTAAGTCTTCGCCTTTGTCTTGGTCTCAAAATAGAAGATCAGTCACTGTTAAAGTAAATTAATAAAGCAGAATAAAATTAATAGACCCTTTAGTATTTTATATTAGAGGGTCTTTTTTTTGCCATTATATCAAAATAATAATTATGTATGCTAATTATTAATAAATTTAGAAAGTTATTTCTAATTTTGCTATCATTATTTACTTTTTCTGTTTTAGTTGCTGAAGAAGAAGAAATTTATTTGAAATCAATATCAGATCAAATCCAAGTAATAACTCAAGATCTAAAAACATTGGAAAAGGCTGTTTATCAAAAATCAGATATATCAATCTCTAATAATTCCTCATCTTTAAAATCTAATAGTTTAAATGAGGATATTTTAACAAAACATCTTTTGAAACTAAATGAAATTGAGGATCAATTTAGGGAACTTACAAATAAGTTTGAAAAAGTAAATTTTAAATTAGATAAACTTTCTACTCGAGTGACTAAAATTCAATCAGATACGCAATTAAGATTTTCTGATCTAGAAGGGGGAGCAGTATCACCTAAGGAAAAAATAACTAATTTGCCTGGCACTAGTAAGCCTCAAGACTTCGGTGCTAACCCTGGTTATCAAACATCAAATTTACCTAGTCAGCAATCAATCAATTCAGTAGAAAGTGCTCAGACAGTAATAACTGAGGAGCCAGAAAAAAAAGAGTCTTTACTACCAAACAAACCCACTCTCGAGCAATATGAGTTTGCAGTTAGTTTTATGAAAATCGGTGATTACGAAACAGCAGAATTTGCTTTAAAAGAATTTATAGAAAAAAATAAAGATCATGAGTTGGCCGGTAGTGCACAATATTGGTATGGTGAAACTTTTAGAATAAGACAACTATATTCTGATGCAGCTACCGCATATCTAGATGGATATCAAAATTATCCAAAAAGTAAGAAAGCACCAGACAATCTTTTAAAACTGGGAATAACAATGGTTCAGCTTGGTGAGAAAGATCAAGGATGTAAAATGATTTCTGGACTTAAAAAAGAGTACCCAAAAGCAAGTAAGTCTGTGTTACAAAAAGCTCAATATGAGCAAAAAAAATTCAAGTGTAATTCTTAAAGAGGGTTTTGAAGGTTTTGATGACTTATCAAAAACTTATTTTGAATTTAAAAAAAAATTTAATTATTTAAAACAAAATACTTATGTTGTAGCTGTTTCTGGCGGACCTGATAGTTTAGCTTTAGCAGCACTTACGAGAGCATTAAGTTTTGAGAGAAAAATTAAATTTTACTATGTTTTAGTAAATCACAATTTAAGAAAAGATTCTTCTAAAGAGGCAATTTTAGTAAAGAAATTATTAAAAAAAAAATTTTTTAACCTCAACATTTTAAACAATAAATCAAAAATATTAAAAAACGTTCAATCTCAAGCTAGATTAATGAGATATAAAATGCTCTCTAACTTTTGTGAAAAGAAAGGGATTAAAACGATTGTAACAGCACATAATCTAGAGGATCAAGTAGAAACCTTTTTTATAAGACTTTCAAGAGGCAGTGGTTTAACAGGTTTATCGGGTATGAAAACATTTTCCTCTTTAAATAAAAATATTAACTTATTTAGACCTCTACTAGATGTAAGAAAGAAAATTTTAATTAAAATCTCCAAAAATATTTTTGGAAAGTTTGTAAATGATCCAACAAACAAAAATTTAAAATATTTAAGATCAAAAATTCGAAACTTAGAAAAACCTTTAGAAAATAGCGGTATAAATTATAATCAGATTATAAGATCTATTAAAAACCTTGCATCAAGCAAACAAACATTAGACGAATACTATAAAAAGATTTTAAAAGATTTATTAAAAAATTCAAAAAAACAAGTTTTCATTAATTGGAGAAAGTTTAAAGATTATAATCAAGAAATCAAAATTAGAGTAATAAACGACTCAATAAAAAAATTAAGGAATAATTATTATAATCCCAGAAGTAAAAAAGTTTTAAATTTGATTAAAAATTTAGAAAACAAAGACTTTAAACAACTCACTTTAGGAGGCTGTCTATTTATCAAAAAAAGAGATAAAATATGCCTAAAATTAGAAAAAAATTAACATTTTTCTCACATTTCGATGTATTTTGTCTTATTTACAACTAGATTTATTTTAAAATATACTTGTTAAATATTATTTAATGCTTATTTAGAAAATTATGAATATAAAAAACTTAATCATGTGGGTGATTATAGTCTTATTATCAGTAGGACTTTTTAACATGTTTCAGGATCCTAGTAGAATCAATTCTGAAAAAAATACATTACCGTTTTCCAACTTTCTTAGCGAAGTAGATGCCGGCAGAGTGGTTGAAGTAAAAATTCAAGGAAATAATATTTCAGGTATTCTTGCAAATGGAGAAAATTTTAAAACTTATTCCCCAAATTACCCAGAATTGGTTGATAAACTCTCAGATAAAGGTGTGAGCATTGTAGCTTCTCCCCAAGAAGATAAAATGCCCTCATTATTAGGAATACTGCTTTCTTGGTTTCCAATGTTACTGCTAATTGGAGTCTGGATATTTTTTATGCGTCAAATGCAAGGAGGTAAGGGTGGAGCTATGGGCTTTGGAAGATCTAAAGCAAAATTATTAAATGAAGCTCAAGGCAAAGTAACTTTTAACGATGTTGCAGGAGTTGAGGAAGCCAAAGAAGAAGTTGAAGAGATCGTAGAATTTTTAAAAGATCCTAAAAAATTTAGTCGTTTGGGAGGAAAAATTCCTAAAGGAGCTCTTTTGATTGGACCTCCAGGAACTGGAAAAACATTATTAGCTAAAGCAATTGCGGGAGAAGCAAATGTTCCATTCTTTTCAATCTCAGGATCTGATTTTGTGGAAATGTTTGTCGGCGTTGGTGCATCAAGAGTAAGGGACATGTTTGAGCAAGGTAAGAAACACTCTCCTTGTATTATCTTCATTGATGAAATTGATGCCGTTGGGAGAAGTAGAGGCGCAGGTTTAGGGGGTGGAAATGATGAAAGAGAACAAACTTTAAACCAACTTCTTGTAGAAATGGATGGCTTTGATACTAATGAGGGAATAATTTTGATAGCTGCAACAAATAGACCTGATGTTTTGGATCCAGCATTATTAAGACCAGGTAGGTTTGATAGACAAGTAGTAGTAGGAAACCCAGACATAATTGGTCGAGAGGCCATTTTAAAAGTTCATGTAAAGAAGATTAACACTGGTCCCGATGTAAAATTGAGAACTATTGCAAGAGGGACACCCGGTTTCTCCGGCGCTGATTTAGCAAACCTAATTAATGAGTCAGCATTATTAGCCGCAAGAAAAAATAAAAGAGTTGTTACTATGTCAGATATTGAAGAAGCTAAGGATAAAGTAATGATGGGTGCCGAAAGAAGATCTATGGTCATGTCAGAGGATGAGAAAAAACTTACCGCATATCACGAAGGTGGTCATGCAATTGTTGCCCTTAATGAGAAAGCCTCAGATCCAATACATAAGGCTACAATTATCCCTAGAGGGAGAGCTTTAGGAATGGTTATGAGACTTCCAGAGAGAGATCAATTATCTGTTTCAAGAGAAAAAATGCATGCAGACATTGCTGTAGCAATGGGAGGCAGAATTGCAGAAGAAATAATTTTTGGACATGATAAAGTAACTTCGGGCGCCTCTTCAGACATTGAAATGGTAACAAAAATGGCAAAAAATATGGTTACTAAATACGGAATGACCACAGAACTTGGAACTATAGCTTATGGAGAAAATGAGGAAGAAGTTTTCTTAGGCAGATCAGTTACAAAGCAACAAAATATGTCAGAAGAAACAGCAAAAAAAATTGACGCGGAAGTAAAAAAAATTGTAGATAAAGGTTACGATAGAGCAAAAAGAGTGCTTACAGAAAAAATTGATGATCTTCACAAAATAGCTAAAGCTTTATTAATTTATGAAACCTTATCTGGAGATGAAATAAGAGATCTAATCCTACGAGACATTAAACCTACAAGATCATTTAAAGAGGATGAAAATGAAGATGGAAAAGGCTCATCTGCTCTTGGATCACTTGGATTAAAACCAAAACCTGCAATCTAGATAAAGCTATGTTAAAATATTACACAAGAGCGTGTAATTTTTATTATGGTAATCAAGCAAAACAATTAATAAAAAAAAAGAAGGCTTTGCCACTTTGCGGTAACTTGAATACAGCTTTTGATACTTTAGAAATTTTTACAAGAAATAAAAAAAATATTTCAAGTAAATTTGTTAAGATCAAGGAAATTAATAATTTATCAAGACATACTCAAAAAAAAATTAAAAAAGATTTGAAAAAAATTTGCCTAAAAAGAAAAAATTTTCTTTTTAACGTGGATTTTTCTTTACCTTCTATCATGGGTATTTTGAACTTAACACCTGATAGCTTTTCGGACGGTGGCAAATTTAATAAAAGCAGTAAATCTTTTAGACATATCTCAAAAATGATAAATTCCGGTGCAGATATTATAGATGTTGGTGGTGAGTCAACTAGACCTGGATCAAAAACTATTAATCCCAAAATAGAGTGGAAAAGAGTTCAGCATGTAATATCTAATTTTAAAAAGAAATATAAAAAAACTTGTTTATCTATAGATACAAGAAAATCATATTTAATGTTAAAAGCTATCGAAAATGGAGCTAATTTAATTAATGATGTTTCTGGGTTTAATTATGATAAGAATGCTTTAAAAAATTTAAAAAAATTTAAAACACCTAAAGTTCTTCATCATATGCAAGGTACACCCAGCACTATGCAACAAAATCCTAAATACAAAGATGTTTTATTAGATATATATGACTTCTTTGAAAAAAATATTCAAGGGAGATTGAAAAATAATAATTTGATTATAGATCCAGGCATAGGATTTGGAAAAACTCTGAAACATAATTTGACTTTAATTTCCAAAATATCTTTGTTTCATAGTCTTGGATACCCAATATTGGTTGGAACATCGAGAAAAAGGTTTATTAGCCAGATATCCAAAAAATATGATAGTAAAGATAGAACTGGAGGAACAATAGCATCAATAATTTTCCTTCTTTTGCAAGGAGTGCAAATTTTTAGAGTGCATAATGTAACAGAAATGAAACAAGGTATTTTAGTATTTAAAAGAATTTTATCAAGTTGATGAGAAACAAATATTTTGGAACAGACGGGATAAGAGGAACTGTTAATAAAGGAAATATAACTGGAGAAAAATTTTTTAAGTTTGGCTTGGCCTCTGGTAACTTTTTTAAAAATCAAAAAAAAACCAAACAAGTAGCCATAATTGCTAAAGATACAAGACTATCTGGATACACTTTAGAGCCTGCACTTGTTTCTGGTTTAGTTTCTGGTGGAATGCATGTATTTACTTTAGGTCCTTTACCAACTAACGGACTCGCGATGTTGACTAAGTCTATGAGAGCTAATATGGGAATAATGATTACAGCGTCTCATAATCCTTTTTACGATAACGGTTTAAAATTATTTGGTCCAGATGGATTAAAATTATCTGATAAAATAGAAAAAAAAATTGAAAAATTAATTGATGCAAAAAACACTAAACAATTAACAGATCCTAAATTATTAGGAAGAGTTAAAAGATTAGAAGATGGCAACGATAGATACATTGAAATTTTAAAAAAGAATTTTCCAAAAAATTTTAACTTAAAGGGAATAAAAATAGTTTTAGACTGTGCAAATGGCGCTTGTTATAAAGCAGCTCCTCAATTATTAAAAGATCTAGGTGCAAAAGTTATCTCTGTGGGTACTAACCCCAATGGTTTAAATATAAATGAAAAATGTGGTTCAACTTATCCCTCTTTAATTAGGCTAAGTGTAAAAAAATTTAAAGCTCATATTGGAATATCATTTGATGGAGATGCCGATAGGGTTATCATGTGTGATGAGAAAGGAAAAATAATTGATGGTGATCAAATTATCGCAATGCTTGCAAAAAGATGGAAAAATAAAAAAATTTTAAAAGGTGGTGTTATCGGTACATTAATGTCAAATTACGGTTTAGAAAAATTTTTAAGAGACGAGAATATCAAATTTATAAGATCTAAGGTTGGAGACAGGTATGTCAAAGAAAAAATGAAGCAACAAAATTTCAATTTAGGTGGGGAGCAATCAGGACATATCATTCTAGGCAAATTTGCCACAACTGGTGACGGACTACTCGTAGCATTGGAGGTATTGTTCTCTTTAAGAAAAAATAAAAGGGCTAGTGAACTACTCAATGTTTTTAGTCCATTGCCACAAATATTAGAAAATATAACTGTAAAAGATAAAGAAGTTATAAGCGACTCAAAATGTAAACAAGCTATTAAAAAAGCTAATCAAATAATGGGTAGCAAAGGAAGAATATTAGTAAGGAAATCTGGTACTGAACCAAAGATCAGAATTATGGCCGAGTCCCATGATAAAAACTTGATTCGTAAATGCATACTATTAATTAAAAAATCAATAAAATAAATTGAAACCAAGATCAAAAATTTTAATCATAGCTGGCTCAGACTCATCTGGTGGTGCAGGAGTTCAAGCAGATATAAAAACAGTTACTGCTTTAGGAGGCTATGCTATGTCAGCAATCACAGCGATAACTGCACAAAATACTACCGGCGTTAGCTCTGTGATTCCTGTACCAACAAAAGACATAGAAAAGCAGATACTATTTACATGTAGGGATATTAAACCTGATGTGATTAAAATAGGTATGCTTTACTCAGATAAAGTCATTAGTTCTGTTATTAAAGCTCTCAATATAATTAAAGTAAAGAAAATAATTCTTGATCCAGTAATGGTTGCGAAAAGTGGGACAAAACTAATCAATCAGTCTGCTATTGAAAGTCTTAAAAATGGACTAATTAAAAAAACTTACTTAATAACACCGAATATCCCTGAAGCTGAAGTTCTAACAAATAAAAAAATTAGAAGCACTGAAGAAATGATCGACGCAGCAAGTGCTTTGTTAAATTTAGGAGCAAAAAATATCTTACTTAAAGGAGGCCATCAAAATTCATATTTAATTAATGATATTTTTCTCAACAAAACAGAAATAAAAGTTTTTAAAAATAAAAAGATACAAACAAAAAACACACACGGAACAGGTTGTACATTATCTAGTGCAGTCGCAACATTTTTATCATGTGGAAAACCTATAAAGAAATCTTGTGAATTAGGTATTAAATATGTAAACCAAGCTATAAAGTCAAACCTTAATTACGGAAAAGGACATGGTCCAATCAATCACTTAAACTCTATAAATTTAAAAAGAAGATATTTATAATGAAAAATGTTGTTGTAGTCGGATCGCAGTGGGGAGATGAGGGCAAAGGTAAAATTGTTGACTGGTTATCAAGTCAAGCAGATGTAGTTGTTCGTTTTCAAGGAGGTCATAATGCAGGACATACATTAGTTATTGATAAACAAATCTTTAAATTAAGATTGTTGCCATCCGGTATAGTGAGAGACAAAAAAATATCAATTCTTGGAAATGGGGTTGTAATTGATCCTTGGGCATTATTAGAGGAAATTAAAGAAATAAAGAAACAAGGAATTAATGTAAATCCCGACAATTTTATGATCTCAGAGTCAGCATCTCTTATTTTACCATTTCACCAAGAAATGGATGAAATTAGAGAAGATGCAGCTGGAAAAGGAAAAATAGGAACTACTAGAAGAGGTATTGGTCCATGTTATGAAGATAAAGTAGGAAGACGATCAATTAGGGTAATGGATTTAAGATCTGAGACTAATTTGAATAGCAGGCTTGAAAATGTTCTAATGCATCATAATGCTATTAGAAAAGGTCTAAAAAAAAAGATATTCAAAAAAGATGAATTAAAAAAAAAGTTATTAAAAATTGCACCAGAAATATTAAAATTTGCTAAACCTGTTTGGTTAAAATTAGATCAATTTAAAAAGGAAAGAAAAAAAATATTATATGAGGGAGCTCAAGGTATACTTCTAGATGTCGATCATGGCACTTATCCTTTTGTTACCTCGTCCAATACAGTGCCAGCCATGGCAGCAACTGGTTCTGGTTCTGGTCCAGATAAAATAGGTTATATATTAGGTATTACAAAAGCTTACACTACAAGAGTAGGAAGTGGCCCTTTTCCGACTGAGCTCAAAGACCAGATCGGTGAAGCTTTAGGCAAAAGAGGTAAAGAATTTGGTACAGTTACCGCAAGGAAAAGAAGATGTGGTTGGTTTGATGGGGTTTTGGTTCGTCAAACTATAAAAATTTCAGGAATAAACGGGATAGCTTTGACTAAGTTAGATGTCCTAGATCAATTGAATGAAATAAAAATATGCATAGGTTATGAGCTTGACGGAAAAAAAATAGATTATTTACCGGCAGCATCAGAAGATCAATTTAAAATTAAACCAATTTACAAATCATTTCCTGGTTGGGAGTCAAAAACTCAAGGAATAAGAAACATGTCTGACTTGCCTGAGAACGCTAAGAAATATATTTATGCGTTAGAAGATTTTATAGAAGCAAAGATATCGAGTATATCTACTAGCCCAGAGAGAGAAGACACAATCTTAATTGAGGACCCTTTTAGCAACTAATTGGACGTAATCAAATTTTTTGATTTACTTGCATTAATCATTGATTTTTGAAGTTTTTCGAAAGCTTTTGTTTCTATTTGTCTTATCCTTTCTCGACTAATCTTATATTTTTTACTTAATTCCTCTAAGGTTAAAGGGTTCTCTGAAAGTCTTCTGGCAACGATAATCTCTTTCTCTCTCTCATTTAAAATTTTCATTGAGTTATTTAATAATTCTTTTTTATCATTGTACTCTTGTTGTTGAGAAACAATTAATTCTTGATCCAATGTATCATCCACTAACCAGTCTTGCCATTCGCTACCCTCTCCATCTTTAATAGGATCGTTTAAAGATTTTTCTTGGCTCATCATTCTTCTATTCATATGAACAACTTCATTTGAGTCCACATCAAGTCTTTTGGAAATTTCACTCACTTGATCTTCTCTCAAATCACCATCTTGATTTGGAGCTATTTGATTTTTTATTTTTTTTAGATTAAAAAAAAGTTTTTTTTGTGCTGTTGTGGTTCCCATTTTTACAAGACTCCAGGATCTCAAAACATATTCTTGAATAGCTGCTTTAATCCACCACATAGCGTAAGTCGCTAATCTAAAACCTTTGTCGGGGTCAAATTTTTTAACAGCTTGCATCAAACCAAGATTTCCTTCTGATATTAGTTCATTTACAGGCAATCCATATCCCCTATATCCCATTGCTATTTTTGCTACTAATCTAAGATGACTCGTAACCAATTTATGTGCAGATTGAAGATTTCCATTTTCCCTCCAATTTTTAGCGAGCATATACTCTTCCTCAGCATCTAGCATAGGAAATTTCTTTATCTGAGATAGATAAACTGAGAGACCTCCTACTGAAGGAGTCGGCAAATTAGTAATTTTATTATTATTTTTCATAATTGAAAACTATATATTTAAATAAGTTTTTCAACCTTCTTGTTTATTAAGAAAATTTATCATTTTTTTAAAGTCATCGGGTGGATTCTTTTTAAAACTTACTCTTCGCTTTTTAGTAGGATGATCAAATTCTAAGATCTGTGCGTGCAATGCTTGACCTGTTAAATTGTTTAAATTTTTCAGAAATTCTTGATTGATTGTTTTAAATTTTTGTTTTTCTTTGCCATATTGACGATCTCCAAGAATTGAGGTCCCTTTAAATCGTAGATGAACTCTTATTTGATGAGTTCTTCCAGTTTCTAATTCACACTCTAAAAGACTTATCTTTGGGATATTTTTTAAATTAAACACTTTAATTGTTTTATAATTTGTGATCGCTTTTTTTCCAGAAACTTCAGATACAGTCATTAATTGTCTATTTTTTTTATTTCTGGTAATTAAAGTTTGTATTTTACCTTTTAAAGGTCTTAATACTCCCCAAATTAAACATATATATTTTCTATTAATGCTATGTTCACTAAATTGTTTTCCAAGTTCAGAGTGAGAAAAATTGTTTTTAGCAACAACTAATAGCCCGCTAGTTTCTTTGTCTAATCTATGGACTATTCCTGGTCTAAGCTCACCATTAATATTTGATAAAGTTTTTTTGTATTTAAATGCTAAAGCATTAGCCAGTGTATTTTCATAGTTCCCAGCCCCAGGATGAACAACCATACCTCTCTTTTTATTTATAATTATCAAGTCTTTATCCTCAAAAATAATATCTAGACTAATTTTTTTAGGTTTTAATTTACTCTCTATTTTATTGATAATATTAACTGAAATTTTATCGTTATATTTTAATTTTTTTGAAGGCAAATTAGTTACTATATCATTTACTCTCACCTCTTTTTGCTGAATTAGTTTTTTAATATACGATCTTGTCAAATCCTTTATATTTTTCGATAAAAAAATATCAAGTCTTTCGCCACTAATATTTTTGGAGACAAAGAATTTAATTGTGTTATTCATAAATTAATTTAAAGTAGTTTTATGCGCCGGTAGCTTCAACTGGATAGAGCGCCGGATTTCGGCT
>TARA_B100000674_G_scaffold120941_1_pt1 | contig 10695 bp, 12 predicted proteins | sample TARA_B100000674 | Tara Oceans TARA_B100000674 (sample SAMEA2622759) | marine metagenome | biome: marine biome (ENVO:00000447); feature: surface water layer (ENVO:00002042); material: "saline water (ENVO:00002010), including plankton (ENVO:xxxxxxxx)" | depth 5 m
TATACGGCTTTTTATAAATAGTGATTTACATTGGCTTTAAATCACCATAGAGCAAGGTACCTGTATATGTTCGGAGTATATAAGCAGTAAACCTGCTAAATAAAAAGAAAAAATGAGTTGTCAAAGAAGAGAAAATATGAGTCCAAAAATTAAGTTACAAAAGGGAGAACACATGCACAATCACCTGGAGACACCAGGCGACTATTCGGAGTGGGCAGACACTGAAGAAAAACGGAAATGGGTAGCGGAAAAGACCAATAATCCAGACAGAATTATATTCACAAAAGTTGGTGGGTTTTATGAGTTCTTCCACGAAGATGCTGATATTATACACACTGTTATTGATGCTCCTTACATGTTTGGGCAGGTAGCATGGACTGGAATACCCAAGAGCGCACTAGAATCGGTTCAGAACAAGTTGAAGGAAGCTGGATATGAAAAGATATCTGTGCTTTTTTAACATATATAAACAAGTCTTATCTATTAAAACATGGTCCACCATCATAAAATGTCTGACAAGAAAAGTGACCTGACGGCTAAGCAACTTCAGCAAGTAAATACCATCATGGACTACTACCAACGCATGAAGTCTGGTGATGCGTTCGCTGGAAAGGTAATCCTTTTCCTAGGAGTAGCAATGGATACGGAATTACTAGTAAATGAAGCTTTTGTATACGGTGTCAACCCAAATATACAAACAGATGATAGAATACGTAAAGCTGTACTTAATTGTGGATTTACTTTATAATATATTATTTTTTAATCGGTGTCTCATATTTGTGTTCTCGCCAATATTCTTCTGCTTTCTTGACGGCTTCGACATCTTCTTCCTCCGCTTCGGCGGTTTCATATGGTTTTGCTGGTGTCATGGACAATCGCTTGGAACTGAATTGTCGTACAGATGTAGTAACAATTCGACGCAACATATTTTAAAAATATCACGATTTGTATTTATAAGTGTCGTCTCCCGATCGGAGTGTCTCTCCTACCAAAATGTGTAGGTTTGGTAGTCTTTCGACGTCGAGACCATTTTTTTTTCATTTTCTTCTGATACCGTTGCCGTTTGATGGATTGCATCGGTATATCTGGTGTATCCGCAGATGAAATCACTCCTAGAATAGTAAATATGTTGATTGCGTGGTAAGACATGGTTTGTGTGTATGTGTGTGTATGTCTGGTGTGTGTGTGTCTGGTGCGAGGTAGGTCGGTCTCCATGCTATTTCCATAGTGATTTAAAATACCTTTAAATCACTATTTGTTTAATATATTGTTTTAATGCTTCTTCGGCTAATTCTTTTGTTTTATAACATCCGATGTATTTTGTTTTATAAATTACTTTGTACGTATTGGATTTTGTCAATGTAATAGACCCGGTACCCTTTGTTCTTGTTCTTAGGTACATTTTTCCAGTAGCAATATATTTTGTCAATGCTTCTTCGGCTAATTCTTTCGTTGGGAAAGATCCGATGTATTTGCCTTTACCGCCAGCTGATCTTACTTCCCATTTTTTTGCTTTTTTGTGAAAATGTATACTTCCTTTTTCCGCCAAGTGTTTCTTTGAAGACATAGACATCTTTTTCTTCGTTTGATTGGTAGGAATCCAACCAGAAGTACCATCGCCACCTTTAGTGACATTATATCCCTTTTTAGGATTGGTAGAGTCATGTATTTCAATGTAAGACATTTCAAGTTGATTTAAGTCTTCTTCAGGAACATTATCAATGATAATTTCCCGTTTAAATGCATCCCATCCATACTTTCTAATGGCATGACTTAAATAAGTTTTTAAGTGTTTTGAATTTTTATGGGCAATCATTCTACGCTTAAATTGAACGCTTTTACCGATATAATATTTTCCATTCAGAGTATTGGTCAGCTTGTAGATACAACCCCAGCGTTGTTTCACCATGTTTATCTTGTGTGAGATGAATATATCAGACAATGCTGTTGCATTGGGGTCGGTCTCCATGATATTTCCATAGTGATTTAAAATACCTTTAAATCACTATTTCTTTCGAGGGTGTCAATCAGTGTCACGAACTATATATACCCCCCTCGACACAGAGTAAACAGCGAAAAGTTCAAATGAATAACATTGAAGAGTCGTTCCAGAGGGCGTTCCGCGAGCGCAAAGTCGTAAAGCAAGTCCAAGAAGAAGATCAGAGCGACGAGGACTCCTCAAAAGAGCAAGAGAAAATATTGGAAGAAAAACGAAAGAAAAAACGTCGTCGGACTACCACACGGTCGAAGACCACCAAAGCGAAGCGTGTTGTATCCGAGTTCAAGGTAAGGCATGTGATCCCTAAAAAGGCAGTCACTCCAAATGAATTCCCTGAGATCCTGTCTGTTGAGAATGAGTTCCAAATGCACAATGACGCCAAGGAGTTGATCATTGCGGAGACAAATTTCTTCAACTCTCGTAATCAGGATGCATGGCAAAAGGCAGACGGTGGGCACGTTCGTCCATTCGACTTTCCATTTGTCAGAGCATTGATTCAACGGGAGCCTTCTGATACATTTGATATCCATCAATTCAATGACAGAGACCGCCTAAGAGCCTGCATACAGACGGTGACGCGCGAATACGAAGAGGAATTCTTGAGAGAGCCTGTGGGTAACGAGCGTCCTTGTCTGTTGGGCAATCAATGTGAGGGTCTGAAGATTACCATGGCAAGGGACAAGGCATTCATTCTAAGGGAGTTCCTGTTGCCAACGGAGCAAAAGGAATTTGAGGCAACGGGCAAGTATACTCCTGAGAAGAGACTCTGTTTGATGTGCAAAAGAAAGGAAATCGCTCGCGCATGGATCAATATTCGAGCCGACAACATGGGCATGCGCGAAGATTCCATTCTACAGGATTATCGTAACCTCGTAGACGTCGAAGGAGAATACTGTCTGAAGGACTGTATTGTCTCTAGTAGGCATACCTATGAGGGTCTGATAGATCCTATCGTGTTGCATATTCGTTCGGCGTACCGTCTGGTGGAGAAGAATGGCATACGGTACTACCAGCAATGGAGAATGAACTACCCCAAATCGACGCAGCATTTTTTATTCCAAGCGCCCAGTCACTGAATGATGCATTGGTGGCTGGGCAGATATTTCCCTTTATGGATAATATCAACAAAATATTACAACCAAATTTCGCATCCACTGAATACGAAAACGTGTTCATAGGAAATTTTGTTGACCGGGTACATTCATTTGATCTTAGCAAATGGGACATGACCTTTTGGAATCCATATGGTCTGACCTCTGCATCAGATGAGTACCGCATTTATTGCACTCTAGGGTGGACGATGCATCATTTGGAAAGGTTGCTGAACCAGAGCACGATGGATCCGTCTATTCTCTATTACCTGACATTGTATGCCGATATGCATATCCCATTGATGATCTACATTGAGGATTCAGGTGAGGCATCGGACGATCATTTGTTGACGGACTACGGCGATGGAGCTCCAATTAACAAGCATTTGCCGAGCATGGAAAAGGTGTTTCACCAAGGCAATCTACCAGATGTTCTCCATTATATCGTGCAATGTTCCTTTTTCAGTGATACTCGATCGAAAGCCAATCCGATTGTACATCTCCTGAGCAAGAGTCTCCCTCAACGGTGCACCATTCGAAACTTGCGTGAGATCGTCTCCAACTACTGTCGTAAGCACGATGACGTGTACAATTTCGTTCTCGGGTGTCTCAAGTGTTCTCTTATGGGATTGTACGAGACCTGTACGGACCGTCCGCCACTGGCAGTCCGTATTAAATTATTTCGCAAGTTTAATTCGATCTCGAAGGCACAGATGTTGCAATGGATGATGCGAGATCACCAGCAGCTCTTGTTTTATACGATAAAGGAGTTTCTGATCTACGGCGTCCGTCAGGTCCCGTCGATGTACGAGGAGATTAAGCAGAGGTACTTTTGGGACAAGTTTGAGGATTGCGTGGTAAAGGCAATGAACCGTGTACGAAAGTGCGTCTGCATGGAAGTCAATTTAATGGATTTCAAAGGAGTAGAGGCTCAATTGTCGGTGATTAACAAGCAGCAGGTGCATCACTTGTACCGTCCAACGCGGCATCCATTCTGCCATATCGTGTTGACAGAATGTGAAAAGATTGACGATACCAATTGCGTGCGATCCATTACAACAGAGTTCCCTGTAGAGAACAAGGATCTAATGTACAAGATGGCTATTCGAACGGAGAGCAGTAAAACGATACCGTACAAGTGGTTGGAATACTTTAAGGTCTCGAAGAGTACGATAAAGCAGCTGATGTTCATACAAGATGTGTATGTACAGGAAGGGTCAAAATCTTCGTTAAAGGGTTTTCTGACAAAATTGAAGCGTTTTGAATTTGAAGCGATTCGAGACTTTTCAGATGTATTTGACCGAAAGACGAATTGTCGTTTGTTTACTCTACCATGTCACATCTACAAGCAGCAGTACATTGCCCTGAGACGCAAGTATGGCATTCCCAACAACAAGGAATTGCCCGAGGATATTGGGTATACCATGTTGTGTTTGGAATGCAAGCAGTTTAAAGGCTTTGTCAATACAAATGATGAGAAGGGGAAGATCACCAATCTGTACGCATTTGGTCATTCGAAGGTATTGATTGACGACGAGACGATGAAGATGTACTGTGGAAAGCGTTGCGACAAGGTGGATGGCAAGAAGAGGCACCACCATGTGTCTGAATATTCTTCCTTTATGCAAATGGACAGTGGAAATCTTATGAAGGTGAAAAGCGATCGTGAGAAGAAGCGCGCTGCGAAGGAGCACCGTAAAGAATTGAAGAATACGATATGCGCCAACACGGAATTGTGTCGGGTGAATCTATTGGGGGTGGTCCTCCAGTTCTACAACAACCTGTACACCATATGTCCGTCGTGTGGAAACTTTATGCATATGAATTCCAAGTATTACACGAAGGATTCATTCTATTGTGGCTGTTGTATCCAGCATGGACGGCTCTACACGACGGTATCCTGTGAGTGGTGTCACGCGGTGCGTGGGAACGAGTCGTGGTGTCCAATAGCCATTGTCGATGATACTGGGGACGAGGAGAAAGAGCGGAACATATACTTGTGTCAGGGATGCCACAAGCCATGGATCCGCAATGCTCGAAGTCAGTTGAAATTGAGTGTCATTCGCAAGGGATTGACTCAGAGATGGAAGAGGTTACAGCATGCCGTACCAACTTAGTATAAATATAAGTATGAATGTATTAAATGGATCATCTATTATTTACCTTTACCTTTATTGCTTGTTCCTATGCCTTGGGAGCATTTGGTTTGGACGGGATTTCCATTGCGTTGCAAATCACTTTTGTGGCACTCTTACAATATGTGTTTTATACCATGACAATTCACCCGCCGCCAAAATTCCAATACTTTCAGAATTGTGTTGCTTGTGGTAAAATGACGCCACAGCATTATGTCCATTGTTCTAAATGTAGTGTATGTGTTCCCGTGTTGTACACTCATTATGAGTCGGTAGGAATGTGTACTTCGAAGAAAAAGTATAACCGATATATTGTTCTTGTCCGATTGATGATCCTTCAGCAGATGATACTTTCCTGTGTGATCGCATGGATGTATCCTATCGTACTGATCATTTTTGGTTTAGATTGTGTGTTGTTCTTTATGACATTCAGATGGAATCAGACTATATAGAGGGTTGTTTGACCAATAAATGTCTCATATAGAGGTGGGTCCAATACCGATTGAATCTGAACAAGCTTTTGGGACGGTAGTTGACGTTAGTTATAGTATATATGCCTTGATAGTGATTGTGTGTATGATAAATTTAATTAAAAGTCTAATCTATTAAGATGTTTGATACTGATCTGTCTTTTTTGTCGAACAGGTGTGAATTCATCTGTGGTCCACTTGTACAAGTTGATTCTTTCTCTGGTGAACCCTGCTCCTTCCCAATCCTTTTGCGATGGATTAAAGTATGTCTTAAGGTCACTTAAGTTGGATGTCAGTAAACGCATGGTTTTGACATTGCCATCCATGGAGGTAAGATCTTTCCATGTGAATCCTAATTGTTTGATCTGTTGTATGGTGAATTTTAATTCAGAGAGTTGTCTGCAGTCAATGGACGTCTTGAGCATATCCGATGCCCTGATTCCTAGCTTGTCGTACATTTGCTGCCATGATAAGCCTTTAAAATCCTCTGGAGTGAACCCCATGAGGATCATCTGATGCCATTGGCAACCAAACTCTAGTAATGCATCTATTGTATATACATCTGCCAACTGCTTCCATTTGATTTGTTCTTCAATGAAATCATCTGGACCATATCCTTTAATGCGCAATGTGTTGAGCGATGTCCCTGATGAAACGAGTTGACGGAGAGATGTTTCATTGGAGAACCATAAAAATCCGGATGATTGTTTGGTTTTCTTTTCTTTAAATTTCCTCCTCGCGTTGACTAATGTTTCAATGGCGTGGACTCGATCGTTGGATAGATTGATGGAAGACATGGTTTTACCGGTTTGGCACATAGGACAAGAGTCCGTATATCTGGACTTGCAATATGAAATGACACAGGATAAGTGATACTCGTGTCCGCATTCAAACGTCGCGACGTTCGGACGAACGTTACCAGATTTCTGAATGTCTGAATTGCATAGAGTACAGGACATATTTATAAATATTAGATATTAAATTTATAGTGTAATATATTAATAACTACTCCTAGGTTGAAGATTTATTTCCAGACGATCTCCATGTCGGGCATACGAAAAAGATTTCCCAACTACGCGTTCTTGTAAGTCTTGGTACTTTTGAACGATTTGCAATGCACTTGCAGCATCGCCACCAGCCAATCTTTTTGCTTCTTCTGCCATAACCTGACTTGGTTGTGCGCGTTTGACCGTAAAGCGAATCTTTTCCGCAGGAATACCCCTTTGTGATAGATTCTTGCCACGTTGACCAGCAGCACGCAAGGCAACTTCCAACATAACTTTATCTCCGGGGTAAATGGTTGAATGGGATTCATTCATTACTGTGACAACACCACCAACTTGTGCGACAAAACCCTGCTCTTGGTAGGAGGCAGTTGGTACATATTCCGTTGCCGCTACACCTACAAAACGGACATCTTTTAGAATGGCTTCTTTTACCTCATCAACTGAAGTCAATTTAGAATCCACACCAGCAAAATTGTTGGCAGAGGAGAAACAATGGGTGTATCCATCCATGTAATGCGCGCCCTTGTTTGCCTTTAAAGCTACAAGAAATTCTTGCTCTTTAACGTCGTATACTTCATTTAGTCTGCGTCCTTTTTGAAGAAGTGGATTTATGTTGGTATTGTTTTTACAACGCATCATTTGATGGTCATCGTAACGGACATTTACTACAAATGATGGTCCTGCAACGCGTTTCAGATTTCTGTTAAAGCTCATACTTGTAATTATTATAATAGAGGAATAAATTATATATAGCTATATTTTTTTGTTATCCACTTGTTTTAAATCATCAATATCTCTATCCTCGGCAACAACGTATAATGATCTTGTGACCTCAATGCGTTTTTTCTGTGACCCAACGATGGAACACGGGCAACGGCATGTGAAACTAGACCAAGAGGTAAATATAAATCATATTCCTTTGCTTTCGTGGCATCGGGTTCATCTGCAATTGCACCATTAATTGCTGGTAGAATTTGTGTGATGCCGTCCGCAGGTGTATTCACGACAATGGATGGTAAAATAGAATTATCTGGTTGTACAAATCCTTGGTATACATCGGATGGTTTTATTTTCTTCAAGACCAACCCCACATGGTCACCGCGTCTTAACTTGCCCCATATGTTGGCAACCATCGAACGCCCAAACACATCCACATTCAATAGTTTTTGCAATTGTGAATCAGCCATCATGTCGTTGCGCAAAACGCCAAATAAATTGAGTTTTCCTTCAAACTTAGTCTTGAGCTCGTTGAACATTCCAGTGTTGTATACTTTCTGATTATTATGAGCTTCTTCTAATAGGAAATTTGCCGTTGGTAAATCGGCAACCGTTTCTAAACGATTTCTTTTGTCGTCGCAATACACAAAAAGGATACTGCCTTGTGCAAATTGCTTTTCGTAGCCATCCAACCATGGACGGATCATCAATGGAAGACTGGTAGTGACATTGGTATCAATAGAGATTTTCGATGCTACAAGAGTTGGATTGCGTAGTTCACCGATTGATGGAATTCCCGAAGACCCTTGTCGGGGTCCACTTTTGTATGCGGTAGCTGATGATGCGCCGTTATCTGGTCGTCCGTTTAGTGAAATCATATTTTATGAATATATTCTTTATATTTATATACGCTAATTTCTATTTATTATGTGAACTCATATGGCTTAATGCCCGAGTTCTTTGTCTTGGATTTTTTAGCCAATGGACCGTTGAAATATTTGATCAAATCCAACTTGTGCTTCGAAAGCTTGATCCATTCATTCACGCCCTTTAAATTTAATGTCTTCGTACCATCTTTAATATTCTTCGTGGCAATCTGCTGCTTGCGAAAATGAACCTGCATCGTATTCACAAACAAAATCTCTTTCGCAATGATATCCCTCAAATTGAGCCTGTGATTCTGATAGTGCTTACGGATATCATCTATGGTGATCTCCGGTGCAGACATACCCTGACGTAACAACGGCTGGCGCACCTGATGCTCGTACAACTCGTGCTGGATACGGTAAATCTCTTCGGAGGAGACCGTTCCAGTCAAATTACTTTCGATCTCGTTCATTTTCTGGATGACAGATGCTTCGCCAGAATTGTGACTACAGATTGGACAATGCACTTCGGATTCAGCTTCCTCGACATCACATGGTACCTCCATCTTTTCACTATCGTCCTCATCCGGTGCTGCCATATCCTGCATAATAGCATCCGCATTTGGCAACTGGAAATTCATCGGCATTTCATTAAAAAATACACTAGTATATAGGAGAATTAAATTGAAATCTATTTATTAACTTACACCTTTTGTATAAATATAAATAGGCTGGTCACACCCCTCACCCTCGATATTTATGCCACCTTTCAACTCATGGACGTCCGTCTCATACACATAGGCTACCTTTTTCTCCAATGGATATGACGTTATCATTGAAGCTGGCGTCGATTCGTAAATATTCTCATTATCGATCGACACCGTAAAATCCTTGTAACAGGAATCGGTTATCCAGACAATCTTTTCAATGGCATCATTCGCCGACAAAAGGTGACTGGACGCGTACTCCTCGTAACTATGTTCGTCCGTATCTACGGTCGCGACAATATCACTACAATGGTCCTTTATCCGAAGTGTATGGTCCATGGAACTAGGGACACGGTAATTCCCATTCTTATCTTTATATACATCTGTAAAGGGGATTCCATTAAATTCAAAAATATCTTTACAGCCATTGATCGAAACTACATAGTCACCCGCATTCTGAGTCGTCGTGCAGTAAGTGACCATCTTTTTAGACCGACATTTCATACGAATCATCTTTCGCAACTGACCTGTCCGGTGCACGGAACGCTTTCGAGGAGCTGCCGTACGACTACCGCCATAAGAAAAATTAACTGCTACGAAACACAAACACATGATGAACAAGCATACACAGATATACTTGTAAGGGACGCCCGGACGAGTCTCAATCACCTCAATGGTAGGCTGTGGCTCAATATGCAATCCTTGGCGTTTGGAACGACGTGGACGACGGAGATCATTTAAATTGATGCCGCTCAGATCCAAACGTGTCTTAGACATATAATACAATACATAGCAATATTTATATGAATTAATCCGTTAAGTCGATAATAGAACGTTTCTTACTTCCCGGTCGTAATAGCCTCTCCAAACCATTCAACTCTTTCTCCCACATCTCTGCCTCCGAAGTCTTTTGTACCAACACATATTCTTCCTTATTGCGTGCTATATTGGATTTCAATTTGGATACCTTGTCCACCGTCAAATCTCTTAAATTGATATCCAAATATTTCTCATTCACATTGTGCTCCATGCACGCCGCTAGCAAATCCATGTTGGATGCGGTTGTCAACGGAATCTTACCGGCAATACATGCCTCAATAAACCTCAATTTATCAGACATCTCTTTCTCTTCTTCCTTTAATTGGTTCAACAAATAAAGCTTGCGTTTCCCATACAATTCCATTCGTTTTTGCATATGCGAATTCATAATCTCCTTTATCGGTTTTGTTACAATGTTGCCATTCTCGAAGACAACGTAATTCTCACGGACCAATTTCTTTAATTTCAACGCCCCGACCATCTTGTCCATGTTGGTGATTCCTCTTATCACAAAATGTACCGTAGTATCCGTATGCGACTCTTCCAATTTACTAAACTCCAATTTTGATTTGGGATTCTTCAATTGATGTTCAATCTTTTCCGTCCACACACCAACAGGCAATTCGGAGATCGTCAGCGTCGTGCCGTCCGTGGTGTAGACACCATGTGAATACAATTTGCCATCGGCATCCCGTGAATAATGCCCATGGTGTCCTCTTGTCCAGACCATACTGTCGAGACCCGTCCAAACCCCGCCCTTCAATCGACTCCTTATCCATTCAATGATCTTTATCGGATCATGTTGAGGGATGTCTGATACCCAGCCTGTTCCCAAGCCACAGATACCATTCACCAACACCCATGGAATGATAGGAACGAATTCA
>TARA_B100000674_G_scaffold317626_1_pt1 | contig 10682 bp, 6 predicted proteins | sample TARA_B100000674 | Tara Oceans TARA_B100000674 (sample SAMEA2622759) | marine metagenome | biome: marine biome (ENVO:00000447); feature: surface water layer (ENVO:00002042); material: "saline water (ENVO:00002010), including plankton (ENVO:xxxxxxxx)" | depth 5 m
CGGATGTATCCATAAAGAACAACTGCGCGACACCCAGACGCAGGATGTTGGTCAGACGTGCGGCAACCCGGTCCTGCGGCGGTTGATAGCGCGGGGCAAGCACCGCATCAATTTCGCCCAGATGGCGCAGGGTTGTGCCCAGCAATTGACGTAGGAAATTTCGATCAAGCGATGGCAGGCCATAGCCATGCTTTGACAGAAGTTCATCCAACGTCACTTCACCGCCGCGCAATTCCTGCAGGGTCTTGAGCGCAAGCATGCGCGGATCCGGGGCCTCCACCTGTTTGCGGGGGGCGTTGCGCTGGGATGGACGGGAACGACGTTCTGCCAAAGGATATCTCCGGTTTCAGTTTATGTGCTGTAGTTAAGCCCAGCATGGCAAACTGTAAAGCATCAAGCACGGTTTTGCGCGACATGGCTGCCTTGTGCGGTTGGGCTTGCCGCAATCATCGGGTGAAAAGCCTTGCGATGGGCAATGGGTCCGGCTAATCCAGACGGATCAAACTGGCAGGGACAAGGGCAACCCAACGATGACTTTTGCAGGAATTGCGACCTTTGCAAGCATCTTTCTGATCGGCTCGATGTTGCTGACGTGGGTGGTGCTGAACTATCTGCGGCGCAAGGCCATCCTTGATATGCCCAACCACCGTTCCAGTCATGCTGTCCCCACCCCGCGCGGTGGTGGGCTTGCCGTAACACCGCTTTTGATTGTTTTGGTTGCAGGTGTCTTTGCCATGACCGGTGTCACGGCCATTGGCGACTGGTTGATGCTGGGGGCTTGTACCGGGCTTGGCTTGCTCAGTTGGCTTGATGACCGTCATGATCTTTCTGCCGCCAAACGGTTTGCCCTGCAATTCGTTGCCGTGATCATTGGCATGCTGGCGCTTGATAAACCGGTTCTGGGCGGATTGGTGCCAATCTGGCTGGATCATGTTCTGGTGGTGTTGGCCTGGGTCTGGTTCATCAATCTGTTTAATTTCATGGACGGGATCGACGGTATTACCGGGGTTGAGGCCGGATCGATCGGCCTTGGGATTTTTATCCTCGCCCTTTTTGTCCCGCTGCCGCAATTCATCGGGCTTGGCTATATCGGGCTTGGTATTCTTGCGATCATGATCGGGTTCCTGATCTGGAACTGGTATCCGGCGAAGCTGTTTCTTGGTGATGTCGGATCAATCCCGCTTGGGTTTATTCTGGGTTGGCTCTTGTTAAAGGTCGCTTCTGAGGGGGCGTGGGCCATCGCCCTGATCCTGCCGTCCTATTACCTGTTTGATGCGACATTTACCCTGATCAAACGGGCCTTGCGGCGAGAGAAAATCTGGCAGGCGCACCGTGAGCATTTCTATCAGAAAGCCACCCAGCGCGGCTTTTCCCATGCCAGGGTCTCGATGATGGTTCTGATCAGCAATCTTGTCCTGATTGGTGTTTGCTTTGCCCAAAGCGACACGCCAGGCTGGATGCGCGTGATTGCTGCCCTGATTGTTGTGCTTGGATTGGTTGGCATGATGGTCCGAATGCCGGTGCGCGGCAATGCGAGCTGAAGAACGTTCATCTGATGCGCGCACGGCTTGACTTGATCCGGGCAGGGCGCGAAAAGAAAGCCTTATCCGCCGGTCGCAAAGCGGGTATATCCTTATAAAAACAGAAACCTTGCGAATAAGGGACCGCATGTCGCGATTGTTTCCTCGAAGTTACGTCGCCTTTGTCCATGACATATTCATGGCGGCAATCTCTTTCCCGTTGGCTTTGTACCTGCGGGTCGGCGATGGTGTGGTTTACTATACTCCCCATAGCGTTCTGTTTTCGGCAGGTGTCTTTACGCTGATTGCGGCGGCATCCTTCTGGTATTTCGGGCTCTATCGGGGCATCTGGCGGTATGCATCGCTCAATGATGTGATCCGGATTGCCAAGGCGGTTTCGGTTGCGGTGGCTGTTCTTTTCCTTGTTCTGTTTTTGACAACACGTCTCGACTGGATGCCGCGTTCGGCACCGATCATTCAGTGGTTCCTGCTGATGGCGTTTTTGGGTGGGTCGCGTCTGACCTACCGGATTGCCAAGGACAAATCGACCGCTCGTGCGTTGGTGCGCCAGGGCACGTCACTTCTGCCGGTTCTGTTGATCGGGGCAGGGGATGAGGCCGAAGCTTTCATCCGTGAAACCGAACGATCCGTTGACTCCCCCTTCAAGGTCATCGGCATCGTTTCCCTGACCCAGGGCCGTGTTGGGCGCAACATGCATGGGGTTGATGTTCTGGCGACTGTCGATCAGCTCGAAGACGTCATTCAGAAGCTGCAAAAGGGCCGGCATGGCCTTCCTCGGCGTCTTGTTCTGAGCGGGGATGCACTGCGTCACGAAGACAACGCCAAGTGGGTCGAGATTGCAGATCGCTATGGCATGACTTTGGCCCGTTTGCCAAAGCTTGGCGATTTGCGCGAAGGCCTTGCTGATCCGATGCAAATCCGCCCGGTGGCGATTGAGGATTTGCTCGGCCGCCCGCAAGCACGACTGGATCGGGATCGCGTTCGTGAAATGATTGCTGGCAAGCGGGTGTTGGTCACCGGTGCCGGGGGGTCAATCGGTTCGGAACTGGTGCGTCAGATTGCATCCTATGGCCCAAGCAGCCTGACCTTGCTTGATGCCGGGGAGTTCCAGCTTTATGCCATTGATATGGAAATGGCGGAAAAATATCCTGACCTGCCGCGTGACAGCATCCTTGGCGATGTTCGCGACCAAACCCGGATCGGTCAGGTCTTTGCCCGTTACAAACCGGAAATCGTTTTCCATGCAGCGGCCTACAAGCATGTGCCGCTGGTCGAACACAACCCCAATGAAGGCATTCTGACCAACACGCTTGGCACACGTAATGTGGCGGAGGCCTGTCGCGCCGCTGGTGTCGCCACGATGGTTCTGATTTCGACTGACAAGGCGGTCAATCCGGCCAATGTCATGGGGGCCTCAAAACGGCTGGCGGAATGTTATTGTCAGGCGCTGGAAACCCTGCCGCTCGAACAACGCGGATCGACCCGCTTTGTCACTGTACGCTTTGGCAATGTTCTCGGCTCGACCGGATCTGTGGTGCCCTTGTTCAAGCGTCAACTTGAAGCCGGTGGGCCGCTGACCGTCACCCACGAAGGCATCACCCGATACTTCATGACCATTGCCGAGGCAGTAGAGCTTGTTCTGCAATCTGCTGAACTCGGGCGCCATGGCGTGACTGAAGGTGGCAAGATTTTCGTTCTTGATATGGGCCGCCCGGTCAAGATCGTTGATCTGGCCCGACAGATGATTTTGCTATCGGGTCTGCAGCCCGACAAGGATGTCGAAATCAAGGTTACTGGCTTGCGTCCGGGCGAAAAGCTATACGAAGAGCTGTTCCACGATTCCGAACCCCCCGTGCCGACCGAAACCGACGGGGTGCTTTTGGCGGCCCCGCGTGTGGTGGATTATAGCTTGATCAAGCAGGTGTTTGATGCGCTCGAAGACAGTGCCACCAACCGCGACACGGTAAAAACGCTGGAGCTGATCAGTCAGCTGGTACCGGAATTCCAGCCGCCCGAGATCGGTGTGAAGTCGATCTTCGCCGATAACAAGGGCAGCGAAACAGAGACGGCCTCTTAAGGCTGTCTCGACGCGGCTAGGTGCCAACAGCGTCTGAGTTCATTTCCGATTGCTGTTTCAATAATCTCTATGTTCATTCTTTCATGGAATGAATTCGTGCTAAATTGTCGTTTGTCATGCCCGAAACCGGGTCATATTTTGCCATCCTGATGATGAATGGGAATGATCTTGCCCGACAAGGCCATTCCATCGGTTCAATATGATCCCGTCTTTTGGAGGCCCCATGTCGACAGACGCCTTTGTCCATCCTGATGAAATCCGTTCGATGTTTTCCAGCGCGATGTCTGACATGTATCGCAGCGAAGTACCCCAATACGGCACCCTGATGGAACTGGTTTCCGAGATCAATCAGAACACACTCGATGCTGATTCCAAGCTTGCCGAAAGCCTTGACTATAATGGCGAGCTTGAGCGTATCGACCTTGAACGCCACGGGGCGATCCGGCTTGGCAAACCCGAAGAGCTTTTCAATATGCGTCGCCTGTTTGCGGTCATGGGCATGCATCCGGTGGGCTATTACGATCTGTCTGTCGCCGGTGTGCCGGTACATTCAACCGCGTTTCGCCCGATTGACGAGGAAGCACTGAAACGCAATCCGTTTCGTGTCTTTACTTCGCTCCTGCGTCTGGAACTGATTGAAGACGAAGATCTGCGCCATCAGGCCGAGAGCATCCTTGCCAAGCGTGACATCTTTACCGCAGATGCCATCAAGCTGATTTACCTGGCAGAGAAAAATGGCGGCCTGACCCGGACACAGGCCGAACAGTTCGTTGCCGAGGCGCTGGAAACTTTCCGCTGGCACAGCAATGCGACTGTAACGCTTGAAACCTATCAGAAGCTTCATGACGCCCATCGTCTGATTGCCGATGTTGTCTGCTTCAAGGGTCCGCATATCAACCACCTGACCCCGCGCACCCTGGATATCGATGCCGTGCAGCAGGACATGCCCAAACGCGGTATCACGCCCAAAGCAATCGTCGAGGGTCCGCCCGCGCGGTCCTGCCCGATCCTGCTGCGTCAGACCAGTTTCAAGGCGCTTGAAGAACGGGTGAAGTTTATCGGCGACAGTTTTGATGAATCGCTTGGCACCCACACAGCACGCTTTGGCGAGATCGAGCAACGCGGCATCGCCCTGACGGCAGAGGGCCGCAAGCTTTATGACACGCTTCTGGCCGCAACCCGTCACGCTGTGCAGATCAATGCCGGTGGCTCAAACGCGCGTGATTATGAAACCGAACTGGCAGAACGTTTCCGCGCCTTCCCCGATGATTACGAGACGCTTCGCGTCGAGAAACTGGCCTTCTTCCGCTATAACGTGACCAAGGCCGGGCTGAATGCAGCCAAGAAAGGCGATATTGATCCGGCAACCCCGGTCAATGAACTGGTCGATCAGGGCTATTTGCGGGCCGATCCGATCATTTACGAGGATTTCCTGCCAGTCAGTGCCGCCGGGATCTTCCAGTCCAACCTCGGCAGTGACGAGCAGAAAAACTATTCCGAACAATCCAACCAGCACGTGTTCGAGGAATGCCTTGGCGCGCCGGTGGGTGATGAACTTGCCCTGTATGCCGGGCTTGAGCAAGACTCGCTTGACTATGCACTCAAAATGCTCGGTGTGCGTAAAAACGTTGCCTGATCGGGTACTTGTTAAAATCGCAACGGGGTGGCAGCGATGTCGCCCCGTTTTGCGTGGGGCACAGGGTTTGATGGTCTGATTGTTAAAAGCCGCCATGCAAGAATTCGGGGTCCACATTTTGCGCCGCACATGCTAAAGCTCCGCGCGAAACATGGTTCGGACTCATTGATCATGTGTCGGCCCGGATCGGATGCGTTGTTATCTGGTCCCGTTAAAAGGCCGGTTTGCCCGCAACACTGTCATTTCGCATGCACGAGCAGCCATGCGCATTCCTGATTTTGTGGGCCGATATATCATCAATGGGTCCGCAACCTTCATCACATTGATGCATGAAAGCGAACCCAATGACTGCTCGTATTGCGCGCGCGCTTATTTCCGTTTCCGACAAGACCGGTCTGGTCGAATTTGCCAAATCCCTCCACGCACAGGGTGTTGAAATCCTTTCGACCGGCGGCTCTGCCAAGGCGATCGAAGCCGCTGGTGTGCCGGTCAAGGAAGTTGCCGATCACACCGGTTTTCCTGAAATCATGGACGGTCGCGTCAAGACTCTTCATCCGAAGATTCACGGCGGCCTTCTGGGTCGCCGTTCTCTTTCCAGCCATATGCAGGCGATGGAAGATAACCACATTTCCCCGATCGATCTGGTTTGTGTGAACCTGTATCCGTTCGAGGAAACCGTTGCCAAGGGTGCCGATTTCGACACCTGCATCGAAAACATCGACATCGGCGGGCCGAGCATGATCCGCTCTGCGGCCAAGAACCATGAATCGGTGACAGTCGTTGTTGATCCGTCCGACTATGACCGCGTCGTTGCCGAGATGAACGACAATGGTGGTGCCACCACCGCTGAGACCCGCCGCGTTCTGGCCGCCAAGGCGTTCGCCCGTACGGGTGCTTATGACTCGGCGATTTCAAGCTGGTTTGCCGGTGAACTTGGTGAAACCTTCCCGCAGCGTCTTAATGTTTCTGCCGAACTGAAACAGACGCTTCGTTACGGTGAAAACCCGCATCAGCAGGCCGCATTCTACACCAACGGCAAAAACCGCCCGGGTGTCTCCACCGCGACCCAGCTGCAGGGCAAGGAACTGTCATTTAACAACCTCAATGACACCGATGCTGCCTTCGAACTGGTTTCCGAGTTCGATGAAAAGCCGGCTGTCGCGATCATCAAGCACGCCAACCCGTGCGGCGTTGCCGAAGGCGAAAGCCTGATTGATGCCTATCACAAGGCTCTGTCTTGCGATCCGGTATCGGCATTTGGCGGCATCATCGCGGTCAACCGCACCCTTGATAAGCAAACCGCCGAAGAAATCGCCAAGCTGTTTGCCGAAGTCGTGATCTGCCCGGATGCAGATGACGCCGCCAAGGAAGTCCTGGCAGCAAAGAAAAACCTGCGTCTTTTGGTCACCGGCGGCATGGCCGATCCGGCTGGTGAAGACATGACGCTTCGTTCGCTTGCAGGTGGCTACCTGCTTCAGAACCGCGATGCGGGTCGGGTCAAACGCGAAGAGCTCAAGGTTGTCACCAAGCGCAAGCCGTCCGAGGCAGAGCTTGATGACCTTCTGTTTGCCTTCCGTGTTGGCAAGCACGTCAAATCGAACGCCATCGTTTATGTAAAAGACGGCAAAACCGTCGGCATCGGTGCCGGTCAGATGAGCCGTGTCGACAGCTCGCGCATTGCCGCATGGAAAGCCGAAGAAGCTGGCAAGAATGCCGGTGAAGGCGATCTGCGGACACAGGGTTCGGTCGTATCCTCGGACGCGTTCTTCCCGTTTGCCGATGGCCTTCTCGCAGCGGTCAAGGCAGGTGCCACCGCTGTGATCCAGCCGGGCGGCTCCATGCGTGATGAGGAAGTCATCGCTGCTGCCGATGAAAATGACATCGCAATGGTCTTTACCGGTATGCGCCACTTCCGCCACTAAGCGGCTGGTTCTGCCAACAAGGTCATTTTGAAAATTCGGCGTCTCCGGTTAGCGTTCCGGAGACGCCGTTTTTGTTGGGATATGTTTGCGCCGGATGACAAGCGGTGCGGTTCGGCCCTTGACCGTGAGTTTCTCAAGCGGGCCGAAATTCTCTTCGGTCAGACTGGCATCAACAACGATTTCTCTGGCTTCTGCCGCAGAACAGAGCCGTGCTGCAACATTGACCGAATCCCCAATGACGGTGAAGTCACGGCGGTCCTCAGGGCCAATGGCCCCTGAAATAACTGAGCCGCGATAAACACCGATGCCCAAGGCGCGTGGGAAATTGAACCGGCCCATGGTTGTCAGGATTTCTTCAGCCGCGCGAAGGGCATTTTTTGCGCCATCATCGCCGTCAAACCGTGCAAGGATCGCATCACCGATCATCTTGTCGATATCCCCGCCATGAGCACGCAAAATGCGAACTTGCAGCGACATCAGTTCGTTAAGAAAGTCGACAACGTCCTCGGGCGTGTTCTGTTCGGAAAATCCGGTAAAGTCGCGAATGTCGGAAAAGAACAGCGTAGTTATCACATTCTGCGAGGTTATTTCGCCGTGCTGGCCAGTTCCGCGTGCGGCATTAGCCGCTGATTTCGAAACAAAGGATTCCAACCGTCGCCGCAATTCGTTAAGTGCACCCGTGCGGGCATCAATATCGCTTTGTGCACGACCGACGAGCCGGTTAAGAACCCAGAAAAGCCCTAGCAGCAACACCAGCGGTACAGCGACGGACGGGATGATCGTGCGGGCAAAGATCTTGTCGAGATAACCGACCGGTTCATAAAGTTCGAAAACAGCGCGGAGGGTGTTTTCGGTATCAAAGACCGGGACATACAGTTCGTATTGCTGGGCACCGTCGGCCAGATCCTTGGTGACAATTTCAGGTGCGGCATTGTCGATCACGGAAATCAGGGCAGGACCATCTTCCGTGGTGCCGATCTCTGACGTATTGGTAGCAAAAAGAACCTTTTTCTCAAGATCATAGACCTTGAGCTCCGGAAGATTGAGCTCTTTCACCTCATCGGAAAATGCACGAAGAAGCAGCGATGCGTCGGCAAGGTGGCTGAGTTCTTCGGCCGTTTGTCTCGCCATCAATGATCGCCAGGCGGTCGGTGCGGCGTCTTCGACAGCGCGTGCGATTGTTTGCGCGCGTCGCTGGGCAAGCTCCAGATAAATTGACCCGACGATTTCGCGGGCGGTCATCCCGATCAGCAATACCGACAAAAGTAGGAAAAGAACAGCCATCGGCATGAAACGGCGCTGGAACAACCGCCTTAACGGAAAGGGTTGTTCCAGATTGACCGGTTCATGCGTTGATTTTTCGCTCATCCGGGGTGTGCAACCTTATCCGGTTTAACCTCATGTGCCTTGGGCGGCGTGTTTGTCGGTTGTCGCCTGATCGTCCGGGGCGTGGTCGATCACATCCCCCTCAATTGCAACGGCGGGTGTCGGCTTGGACGGTTTGGTGTTTGGTTCGTCCTGATGCACGCGCAGCGGCGCACGCCAGTCGACACTGCCAAAGGAATGGCAGGACGGGCAGGACACAACCCAACGATCCGTTTCAGCCCCGCAGGCCCCGCAACGCCAATCCGGATCAGGGTTGGCATGGCTTGCCTTGATCAGTAATTCACGGGCCTTTGCACCATCCTGGTTTTCGCGCAATTCAAGATCGGCCAGCAGGCGGTAATGACGTGCTTGGGCCTTGGTTGCCATGGCCTTTTCAAGGTTGCCGCGTGCAATCCCCCAAAGATCGGCTTCAAGGGCAGCTTCGGCCAGAACAATCTGGCTTTCGACATGATCGGGATTGTTCGCGACCAGCTTTTCGACCGATTTGACTTTCGCCAACGGATCACCGGTCAGGGTTTCACGGAAAATCGCCCCCAAGGCGGCAGACGGTGCCGCGCGCCAGCTTTGGATTACGACATCACGTGCCTTGCCATCCTGTTTCAGATCACGATAAAGCCCTGCCAGCAGAACTGCTGCACCGGTGAAATCCGATGCCGAGTTCAACGCCTTGCGCAGCAGTTTTATGGCTTCTGCATTTTCGCCTGCGGTAATGGCATCTTCGGCCTTTGCCGTGATCAGAAGGGCACGGCGATGGGTCAGTTCGGCTTCGCTAAAGACCGATGCCTTTTGCGCATCAACCAGCAGGCCCAGCGCCCGATCCCAGCGGCGCGAGGTCAGCAGCAGATCAAACAGTGTTACGATGACAGCCGGATTGCGCGGACGCAGACGATGTGCACGTTCGGCATAGTCAAGGGCTGCTTCACGGTCATTGGCCTTCAGCGCCAGCTGCAAAAGGCCCCGCAATCCAAAGAACGCGGAGTCGGGCTTTTCCAGCATGGCTTCGAACTGGCGTTTGGCTGCGTCATTATTGCCATCAAGCTCTGCTGCTTGCGCAGTCAGAAGCCGGGTCAGGGTGTCATCTTCAAGATAACGGTCAACTGCCCTTGTATGTTTCAGTGCTTGGCGCACATCACCCGATGCCAGTTCCAGCAACCCCATGGTCAGTGCCTGCTGGCCCTTCTTGCGACGGCGGCTGCCCAACAGGCGGCCAAGCCAGCCCGGCGAATTGGCAATGATCGTCCAGCCGCGCCACAGCAGAACCAGAACAGCAGTCAGCGCAAGCAAGCCAAGGGCAACCATGCCGATGGATCCGTCAAAGCGATAGCCCAGCCAGACAATGGTCATGTTGCCCGGATTATCTGCAAACCAGACGGTGCAGAATACCAGTGCCGCCGTGATCAGAATGAAAAGCAGAAGGCGGATCATTGGCTGCCCTCCGGACCCGTACCGGTCAGAATGCCAATTGCGTGCGAGCTCAGCGTTGCAATTGATGCATTCAGGGTCTGACGGTTTTCAGCCGCCCGCAGCCAGTCACTTACAGCTGCGGCCGCGTGATCGCCTTCAACACCCTGAAGGGCTGCAACTGCAGCATCAAGATCATCCTGTGCCAACGCGTTCTCGGCCAGAACCAGACGGCCTTCAAGCGACTCCTCGCCTGCTGCATCAACGCGTCGGATCGGAACCAGTTTCTTGATATTCGCCCAGGTCGCATCAAGCACACTGCCCGAATGATCATCGGTGGCAGCAGCAACGGCTTCCTGTGCCATGACCGGGAAGGATTGGCGCAGTTTTTCAAGCGTTGGTGCGCCCTGTTCGGAAAGTGGTTTCAGGGTTGCGATCTGTTCTGCGATCACCGCGTCATCGCCAGCGCTGCGTTCGAGCTGGTTGAGCGCAATGACAAACGGTCCCCCCCGTTGAAGAGCATCACGCAGAATGGTAACCGCCATGGCAATTGCCTGACCGCGGCTTTCGACACGCAGACCGCTGGTCGCACGGATTTCTTCTTCCATGGTCGACAGGCGGGCAGACAGTTCGCGCATTTCATTGGCGACACCCGCCAGTTCGCTTTCGACCCGTGCCAGTTCCTCGATCGGGGCGGTACGGGTTTCGATTTCTGCCAT
>TARA_B100000674_G_scaffold497409_1_pt1 | contig 10675 bp, 6 predicted proteins | sample TARA_B100000674 | Tara Oceans TARA_B100000674 (sample SAMEA2622759) | marine metagenome | biome: marine biome (ENVO:00000447); feature: surface water layer (ENVO:00002042); material: "saline water (ENVO:00002010), including plankton (ENVO:xxxxxxxx)" | depth 5 m
TCACCCCGCCCAAAATTGATAACGGCGTTAACATGGGCGCGACTGATGCCCCGGCAAGCCTGTTTCCCCATTGCACGGAAAAGACGTCCCTACCCGATGTCGGTGTCAAATGGCAGAAAATCTTTGACGCGTTTGGCCTAAAGCTCACCACCGAAAAAACCGGCTGCTGCGGCATGGCCGGCGTCTATGGCCACGAAACCCGCCACCAGGAAACCTCGCGCGAGCTTTATGATCTCAGCTGGAAAAAGAAGGTCGATGCGACCGGTGCGGCAAACATGCTGGTGACCGGCTATTCCTGCCGTTGTCAGGTCGACCGCTATGAAGGTGTGAAGCCGCAGCATCCGGTGGAGTATTTATTGAGCCAAATCTGATTGGGCATGACAAGCCGACCAATTCTATTCCAGGGACGTGGACATAAGAGAAATTAAGATGCATGCCATCTAAACAGGTATCCATTTTACGTTGCATATTATTAGATGTAGGGTTGTCTTATAATAGACGTCATATGACCTTGGCCCTCTGAATTCTTGAGCAACGAATTGGAAAATCCACCGTTTTACATCAGCAGACATATCAGGGTCGGAGAGAGCATCCTCACCGAAGAGGAGCTGCTTGCTAGCTCGGACCTCATTATTCTTCTCGCGCCACCGGGTGCTGGAAAAACTGAACTTTTAAAGAGATTAGCTGAATTACTGCAGGTTTCTAGCCTGCGTGCAGCAGTTTTCCGAAACAGCCCTGAAGCATCCCTCGCGAATGACTTGATTATCGACGCTATGGATGAAGTTGCTCGTGTAAGCGAGGAAAACGTTTGGGATATTTTTGGCAAAGCAAGCAAGGCAACTGGAACAGTCATCTTTGCCAGTAGATCTAGTGAGTGGGAGAGTTCGCGAACCAAGCTCATAGAGGAGCAATTTGGCCGAGAAGCAGTAACAGCATCTATCGTTGAATTCACCCAAGATGAGCAGAAGTTGCTTTTTGAGCATGCGTTTCAAGGCGAAAACTTTGAAGCTTTCTTAGAAGAAACACAACGGTTCGACCTTACTCCCTTATTGGGGAATCCTCAGTTCTTACAGATATTTGGATATGCTTTTGTTCAGAACCACGGAAAGTTCCAGAGCAAACTGCAAATTTACTCAGATGCAGCTAGACAGTTAGCACTTGAAGCTAACTCCGGTAGATCATCAAGAGGACGCCCAGAAGCATCAGCAATTGTAAAAGAAGCAGGCAATATCTTTGCACATCTTTTGTTATCCGGCGCGTCGGGGGTGACTGTTAAAGAGAAAATTGATGATCACAACTACCCATACATCGGTAAGTTTAAAGATGTTCTTTCAATAGAATGGACAGCTCTCCTAGACTCACAGCTATTCAAGCTAGGGAACACCCAAGATGAGCACGAACCAGTTCATCGTATCGTAGCTGAATTTCTTGCGGCAAAGCACCTCGTCAATCAAACTGAAGATTCTTCAAATCGCCTATCAGTTCGACGTTGTTTAGCGATAATCGCTCCAAACGGAGTCGTACGAGACGAGCTGCGGGGCCTGTTTGCGTGGATGGCTGCGTTAGGGAACATTGAAACCCAAAAGAAGCTTATTGAGATTGACCCTTACGCAGTTCTTGCTAACGGTGACCCTTCACAGCTAACCCCTCCAAACAAGATTTTCCTAATTCAACAACTACAGCGTTTGAGCGAGCAAGACCCATATTTCAGAAGAAGCGATATGTGGCGCTCGTTCAACATTGGACAGTTCTTTACAAACGACACCGTTTTAGCCCTGCGGCCCCTACTAACTGATAAAACGGTAAAACCACATCTAAGAACTCTCATTCTCGAATTGATAGCTGGAACGCCAGTAGTCAGCGACGTAACTAATGAACTAGAAAATCTTGCTTTATCCCCCTCAAGCAACAAACAAGAGAGGATCGCCGCATATGCGCTTCTTTTGGATTGTCCGACTTACGACGCGAACCATACATTGAGCGGGCTGATTTCAGAAGACACCGCAACTTCGTTACAAATGGCCATCAGCCTAATAACTTCATACGGAGCAGAACGCTTCAAGCTTGATAGACTTTTGGTTCTTTTAAGAAAAATATCTGCGTTGCATTCAAGCCAGCGCACATCACTTATAACAGAGAAATATAATTTTTACTATTTCAGGAAATTTCTAGAAGAATTTCCAGTTGAAAATATTGAATACTATCTTGATAAATTAACTGAAGACTTAGAATGCACTTGCGGAAAAGAGCGGGATTTCGAATGCAAATGCCGCTTCGGGCCTAGCAAGATCATTGGCCTCCTTCTGGATCGGTATTTCGAAGCCCGTAACGGACCTCACGACCCAGACCGTCTGTGGACTTGGTTAAAGAAACTTAGGTTCCCCAATCGGTTAATGCCAGAACATAGCAGCTCTGTAAACGCTTTGGCTTCAAACCATAGCCTTAGACAACGCATACACAAACTGGCCTTTGGCGAAGTGCAAACGTTGGAAGAATACCGTGACGTACGCTTTGCACTATTAATCGACCACCATCACTCTGGGATTGAGATACAAGAAAGAGATTTAATTGAACTACTTAAGTACGCAGAAGAGAATAATCTTTATGAACTTTGGAAATGTCTGTGGGCTCCACATAGATTTTATAGCGAACATAAAAAATACGATCCTGTGAGAGCATTCATGCGCGAGCAAGCGCGTGGCAATAACGAGCTTCAAATTATTTGGAGCGATCTTAATCGACGTGACATCAATCATTGGAATGAGAACCGACGCACTCACCCAAACAGAAGGAAGAAATTCGAGCGCAGAGACAGAGATAACAAAGAAAAAATAGAAAATTATTTAAAGAAAAACTTCGAATTTATTCTATCGGGCAACCATTTCTGGTGGCTGCAGCATTTTGCTAACTGGGAGATGTTTGGAGAGTCGGAGATTTCAGAGTTTGTCTCTAGAGAAGTCGCTCAAGAAGCACTCTCTAACTGCATTCCCTTTTTATCTAATCACGTTTCAAGTCTTGAAGAAATGGGACAACATCGCGGACACCAAGTCGCACAAGTCCTGTTTATCGCTTGTCTGCTCCTCTGGCGAAACGGGTTCCCTATCAAAGACTTACCAAAAAGTGTCTTACATGCTGCTCGAGTAAAATTAGGGAACTCTAGTGGCCTAGACGATACAGAAATAGATGCTTTTGAAACAGAGCTTAACCATGCGATTTTCTCTGACGACGATGACAATGAGCAGTTTGCTCGTGCCTTTATAGAACCTGGACTAAAAAGGCTAGAAGTACCGAACTTTGCCAGTTGGCTAGGCTCCAGGCCATTCTTGAAAACTGTTCGCAAAAAACTTTCAATGGAGTGGTTAGAGCGCTTTCCAGACATGCGCTTCGATGCGGAATACGAACTTTTTAAAACTGCATGCAAAGAAAACTCTCAACAGGACATCTGCAGCCTGATCTCCCAACGGCTAGAATTCTACTCACCTAAAGAAAAAAGAGAATTTTCTAGTAGCGACCATGACAGAAGAACGTTTTGGCTTCTTAATTCGTTTTTCCATGACGACAACAAAGTGGCATGGGAAGAGCTCAAATCAGATAGGGATAGTCTTCTAGGCATAGCTGCTCGCAGCGAGAGGTACCTTGCAGACGATGACGACTTATCACCTCCATTATCCGCAGAAAAACTTTACGCTGTGCTCGACGCTTTCTTCGATCAATGGCCCGAGGTAGAACTTCCCTCATCTTGGGGATCCAGTTCACCACCCGGGGAGAAGGCATACAGATATATCTCTGGAATACCATCACGGATCGGCAGAACGCCTCCAGCAAATGCAATCCCGATCCTCGATCGATTGATTGCTGAAGAAAGGTTCTTGAAATTCAGAAACGCTTTCCTTTCAGAGCGAGCGTTCTGTTTGAGGAAACTAGCACTAGAACACTTTTCTCCACCGTCACCGTCTGACATCGTGGCCTTACTCCGAAATCAAGAGATCGCCAGCGTCGAAGATTTACGAGCTCTCATTATAGAGAACCTTGGAGACCTCGAGCAGCAAATTCGAGAGGCGGAGACAGATACTCTCGAAAACTTTTACGAAGGCTACGAACACGTTAACGAGAACACTGCCCGAAACCGCCTTGTCGAACTTCTAAAAGGCCGGATGTCTGCGCTGAATCTGGCTATTGAAATAGAGCGACATATGAGAGACAGCAACCGATGCGACATTGCCGTAGCATCGATGATAGACGGTCGACGCAGATTACTGATGATTGAGGTAAAAGGCCAATGGCACCGCGAGTTATTTAGTGCTGCGTCGACTCAGCTCGACCAACGGTACTCTGTTCATCCCGATGCAGAGCAGCAGGGAGTTTATCTAGTCCTTTGGTTTGGAAAAGATGTGGCCATTGCAGATAGAAGGCGATCTGAAATCCAATCCAGTGAACAGTTGGACTCAGAGATAATCAAGTCGATGCCACAAGAGCTTAAAGGCAGGATTGATGTCTTTGTGATTGACCTAAGTCGCACACAATAACTTCCACGGAAAAATCGGCATCTTACTGAAAAGATTAGCAATAACAACAAAGGGCAGCACCGATTGCGAGTGCTGCCTTTTGGCTGTGGTGCATCTGGCGCGAGATTCCCGCTTACGCGGGAATGACGGTGTGGGGTGGCGGCGGGTTTCGCCGGTCTGATCACACCGGCTTTGACGTCACCAAATTCGATTTCTGCCGGGCTAAGTATTTGCCGTCGCCCTTTTGACCGGTGACTTCGCCGTCTTTCACCACGGTTTTGCCACGCACGATGGTGTGGACGGGCCAGCCTTTGACTTGGAGGCCTTCATAGGGGCTGTAGTCGCAGCCCTGTTGCAGGATGTCATTGGTGATGGTGACGTTTTTATTGGGGTCCCAAAGGGCGAGGTCAGCATCAGAGCCAATCGCGATTGTACCCTTTTGCGTGTACATGCCGTAAAGTTTGGCGTGGTTTGTGGCCGTGAGCGCGACAAAGCGATTGAGGTCGATGCGGCCTTTTTGCACACCTTCAGAAAACAGGATCGGCAGGCGTCCTCAAATGCCTGTGTCCTCTCCTCACAAAAACGGCAGCATCTTTGTGATGTGATCGGCGAACGCGTCGGTCGCGGGGGTCGGGTTGAGTTCGGATGTGATGACGCGCAGGCCGAGTTTGGGCAGCGGCGGTAGTGGGGATTTCAGGATGAAGAGGTCGCTCGGGACGGCCTTTTGCATCATCACGCTGATGGCTAGCCCCGAACGGGTGACGGCGATCAGGCCAGCCAAGCTGTTGCTGGCATAGGCGATCTGATAGGGCAGTTTGGCTTCGTCCATGGCGTCGCGGGCCGATCTGTGATCCAGTGAATTTGCCGCGGCGAGTGCCAGCGGGATCGGGGTTTGTGGCGCGGTATTCTGATTGAAATCATGGAGTTCGAGGGTCGGTTTGCTGCCGACCCAGGCGAGTTGCTCGGTGCGGATGAAGTCGCCACCGGGTGTAATGTCCGGGGTGGAGACCAGTGCCATGTCGATCTGGCGGGCATGCAGGAGTTTTTGCAATTCCGGCGTCGGGGCCGAAACCACCCGGATTTCGATATCGCGGTGGATGGCGCCGAAGCTTTTGAGCAGGGCCGGGAAAAAGGCGATCAGGTAATCTTCCGGGCAGCCAAAGGTGATCGCGCCGCGCAATCCCTGATCGGAAAAGCTTGAGACTGCATCATCATGCAGGCGCAGAATACGTTCGGCGTAGCCCAGAAAACGCTCCCCCGCGCCAGTCAGTCTTACCCCGCTGCCCGAGCGGTGAAACAGGCTTTGGCCCAGCGCATCTTCAAGGCGCTGGATCTGCATGGTGACGGTTGATTGGGTGCGGCCGACCTGAATGGCGGCGGCACTGAGCGTGCCGGCATGGGCGGCGCGCACGAAGGTTGTCAGCAATTTGAGATCAAGCAGCGCCTGCATGTGGGGCTCCGTTGGTTGATGATATCAATATTTTTGATATCGGAGTGTAAGCATTATCAATTTTACCGCTTGCGCGCCACAAGATAGGCTTTTCCCATCACATGACACGACCAACACAGGGAAAAGTGAAAACCATGTCACGCAATGACGATGCTGCCTTCTGGGAAAGTGCCAACAACCACCTGATCCGTTATGGCAGCCCGTTTGATCCGGCGATCATTGAGCGCGCCAAGGGATCATATGTTTATGACGCCGATGGCCGCGCGATCCTTGATTTTACATCCGGCCAGATGTCGGCGGTTCTGGGCCATGGCCATCCGCGCATTGTCGAAACCGTGCAGCGCCAGGTCGAAACCGTCGCACATCTGTTCAGCAGCATGCTGACCCGCCCGGTGGTGGATCTGGCCGAACGGTTGGCGGCCCTTGCACCGGGGTTGGAAAAGGTTCTGTTCCTGTCGACGGGTGCCGAAAGCAACGAGGCCGCCATTCGCATGGCAAAGCTTGTTACCGGCAAGCATGAGATCGTGGCCTTTTCCAAAAGCTGGCACGGGATGACCGGGGTGGCGGCATCGGCGACCTATAGTGCCGGGCGCAAGGGATATGGCCCGGCCGCGGTCGGATCATTTGCCATTCCGGCCCCCAATGCATTTCGCCCGCGCTTTAAGCATCCTGACGGGTCGCTTGATTGGCAGACGGAGCTTGATGATGCGTTTGAGCTTTTGGACGCGCAATCGACCGGAAATCTGGCGGCATTCGTTGCCGAGCCGATCCTGTCCAGCGGCGGGATCCTTGAACTGCCGAAAGGCTACCTCGCAGCACTTAAGAAGAAATGCGAAGAGCGCGGCATGCTGTTGATTTTGGATGAGGCGCAAACCGGCATCGGGCGCACCGGCGACATGTTTGCGTTTCAGCGCGACGGGGTCACACCCGATATCCTGACATTGTCGAAAACCATCGGGGCTGGCTTGCCACTCTCTGCCGTGATGACGACGCCCGAGATCGAGCAGGCTGCCTATGAAAAAGGTTTCCTGTTTTACACCACCCACGTATCAGACCCCCTGCCCGCCGCGGTTGGTTTGACGGTGCTTGATGTGGTGCGCGATGAGAAGCTGGTGGCGCGCGCCAAGCAAATGGGTGCGCAGCTTTTTGAAGGGTTATCCCAGATTAAGGATCAATATGCCTGCGTTGGCGATGTGCGCGGGCGCGGCTTGCTTCTGGGTATGGAGATCATCAAGGAAACTGGTAATCGCGCGCCCGATCACGAAATGGGTGCCGCCATCATGGCCGAGGCCTTCAAGCGTGGGCTGAGCATGAATATCGTCAAGATGCCGGGCATGGGCGGTGTGTTCCGCATTGCCCCGCCACTGACCATCAGTTCCGAGGAACTCGATCAGGGCATTTCGATCATTGGCGATGCCGTGAAGGCGTGTGTTTCGCGCTAACGCCTACACCATCCACTCCACCAACGTCTCGCCCCTCCCCTTGTGCCACCATCACAAGGAAAACGGCGTCCCGAGCAATCAGGACGCCGTTTCTGTTTTCCATCATGAAATCCCGTCATTCCGGGCGCAGACCCGGAATCCGTCGCTTGGGCCACCGATGCCCACCGATATAGATTCCCGTACCCGCCTTCGCGGGCACAAGCTCTGCGCGGGAATGACGACGGCGGCAAAGGCGCGTTTCGGATCAGCCCTTGCGCAGCGTGATGACGGTGAGTTCGGCGGGCACGCCGACGCGGATGGCGAAGCCCGGCCATTGGGCGGTGCCGTTATTGACGTAAAGCTGCATGTCGCCGATGTCATACATGCCAGAGACAAAGCCGCCATTCAAAAGCGCGACGATATTGTCAAAGATGGCGACCATGCCGCCATGGGTATGACCGGAAAGCTGCAGGTCCACACCAAGCGGCTCCGCATCGCGGGCCATTTTCGGCTGATGATCGAGCAGGATGACCGGCGCGTTTTCCGGGCTGCCTTCAAGCGCCTTGGCGACATCGGGCTCGGGCCGGTTGGTGCGATCGGCGCGAAGATCGGTGACCCCGGCAATGGTGAGCTGATCGCGCCCGCGTTCAAGAACGATATGCGCGTTCTCAAGCGTCAGCATATTGAGCCCGCCATAGTGGTTCATCCAGTTTTCATAGCCGAAATAATATTCGTGATTGCCCGGAATGGTGATGACGCCATCGGGTGCCTTAAGCTCATGCAGCGGTTGCACATCATCATAGCGCAGCGGCAATTCCCCATCGATCAGATCGCCGGTAATGACGATCAGATCGGGTTCAAGCGCGTTGGTTTTTGCCACGACCTCGGCCACCCAGGGGCGTTCATAAAGCTTGCTGATGTGAAGGTCGGTGAGTTGGACCAGACGATAGCCGTCAAACCCGTCGGGGAGATCGCGGATGGTGACATCCATTTCCTTCACATCGGGCACGCGCATCGACTGCGCCACACCAAAGCAGGCCAGCGCAATAGCGGCAAAGGACATGACCGTGCGCAAAACGACCGGCCCATGCACCTTGCGACGCAGGATCACCCAGCGCAGCAGCAAGCCGATCAGGTCATAGGCCAGCTGGAACCACAGCAGGAAAAAGATCACGCCAAAGGCGACATTGACCGCCACCACAATCGGCTGCGGGAATTCGGGAACGAACATGCTGCCAAAGGCGATGCGGGCATAAAGGTGATGCTGCGATCCGATGACCAGCAAAACGGCAAAAGCGATCTTGGCCCAGCGCGGCCAGGCCAGATGGCGCACATGACGCAAGAGAACATATAAACAGGCAAGACCAACGACGACGTGAAACAGAAACACGGAACAAACTATCCTTTAAGAAAAATTCAGGCGCAATATAGCCGAAACGCCGGCAACAATCCCCGCCAAAGTGGCCGATATTTATGAGGGGGCTTCATAGGCCCTATGAAGGAGGTTTTGCGGCCTTCTATCTGATAACGCAGAAAACAGTGAATCGGTTGCCCATTCAATTGCGCAACATCAAAGCCTACGCCAAAACAATCATCTAGGATCATTCTAGGGTCGGTTATTTGAATGAGTTTGGCCCCTACGTGCTGCGTTGCAAAAGTTGTTGAACTTTGGTCAGATGGTTTGACCATCATTCAGAAACCCATCCCGGCCTGCCAATGCCCTGCCTTGGTCCGCCCCCCGATACCGGAGAATGGAATGAAAAGCTTGCGTGCTGTGTTGATCGTGCTTGTGGTGATTGTCGCTGCTGCCGGGGGTGGCTATGCCTATTGGCAGTCACAGCAATCCGAACTTCCGGAATTCATCGCATCGGGCAACGGGCGGATTGAAGCCGAGGAAATCCGGGTTGCGACCAAATATGCCGGCCGGGTCGAAGAAGTTCTGGTCGAGGAAGGTGATCAGGTCACACGCGGCCAGATCCTGGCCCGCATGGATACGGCCGAGCTGATGACAAGCCGCGCACGTGCGCGTGCCGAAGTCGCAGCTGCCGAACAAGGCATTGCCGAGGCCGAAGCCCAGATCGTGCAGCGCGAAAGCGAGCTTTCATTTGCCGAGCAGCAGCTTTCGCGCGCCGAAGAGCTTGTCAAAAACAACAACATTTCCCAACAGGAAGTCGATCAGCGCCGTGCAGATCGCGATATCGCCAAGGCGGCCCTGACGGCCGCACAAGCACGCCTGACCAGTTCGCGATTGAATGTTGCGGCGTCATCAGCCCAGCTTGAAGGCATTGAAGTTCAGATTGATGATTCGGTCCTTAAGGCCCCGCGTGATGGCCGCGTGCAATATCGCCTTGCCGAACCGGGCGAAGTTCTTTCGGGTGGTGGTCCGGTGATCACGATGATCGATCTGACCGATGTTTATATGAATGTGTTCCTGCCGACCCGTCAGGCGGGTCTGGCCTTTGTTGGCAATGATGCGCGCATCATCCTTGATGCCGCACCAAGCGTTGTCATCCCGGCCAAGGTATCGTTTGTCGCCGATGATGCGCAATTCACCCCGCGCGAGGTCGAGACCCGGGCCGAGCGCGACAAACTGATGTTTCGCGTCAAGGTGCGTATTGATCAGGAACTGCTTAACGAGCATCTCAAACGTGTGAAAACCGGCCTTCCGGGGGAGGCCTACATCATGCTGGCCGATCATAATGACTGGCCGAATGAATTCACCCCGAATGTGCCTGATGACGCGACCCTGCGTCAGACCGCGCAATAGAGTGCGCCACCATGGTGGAAAACACCGAAAGCAGCAGTGATCAGATCGCCGTACGTCTTGAAGACGTCTCGCACCGCTATGGCAAGGTGGCAGCCCTTGATGGCATCAGCCTTGAAATTCCGGTTGGCCAGACGGTTGGTTTTATCGGCCCGGACGGGGTCGGTAAATCAAGCGCGCTTGCCCTGATATCGGGTGCGCGCAAGGTGCAGGATGGCACGGTCGAGACGCTTGGCGGATCGATGACGGATGCCAGGCACCGCAATGCGATCCTGCCGCGCATTGCCTATATGCCGCAGGGGCTTGGCAAGAACCTTTATATGGACCTGACAGTCCGTGAGAACCTTGAGTTTTTCGGCCGCCTGTTTGGTCAGGGAAAGCGTGAGCGTGATGAACGCATTACAAGGCTGGTTGAGGCGACCGGCCTTGATCCCTTTACCGAGCGCCCGGCGGGCAAGCTTTCAGGGGGGATGAAGCAGAAGCTTGGGCTTTGTTGTGCGCTGATCCATGACCCGGATATCCTGATTTTGGACGA
>TARA_B100000674_G_scaffold343461_1_pt1 | contig 10668 bp, 7 predicted proteins | sample TARA_B100000674 | Tara Oceans TARA_B100000674 (sample SAMEA2622759) | marine metagenome | biome: marine biome (ENVO:00000447); feature: surface water layer (ENVO:00002042); material: "saline water (ENVO:00002010), including plankton (ENVO:xxxxxxxx)" | depth 5 m
CCTCCGGGTCTATTCAGTTGGGATTTGATGGTTGGCGATGACCATGACAACAACTTGAGAGTCTATTGGACAAGTAACAAGTCTGATGATTGGTGGTATACTGGTGATGTCTTACAAACCACTTTCAGTGTTAATTCTGAACTAAACTCAATCAATGACAATATCAGCGAGAGGCACAAATCCCGCAACCAAATCGAGTACTGGCTATCTGCAGAAGTGAGCGATGATGTAGGCCACACCACTACGGGCAATTGGACTATCAGATTGCTAGATAATTCCGGTCCAGTTGTAATCGCTACAATAGAGTCATTGCAAGATGATGGTGAGTGGAAAACCGTCACCTCAGTTTCTCGGCCTGGAGACAAATTACGACTCAATTTAACGCAAACTTTTGACGACCATTCTTCAATTGACAAAATTAATTTTTCAATTAGTAATTTGGGTACAGGATATTCTGATTTATCGTGGTCTGAAATACAATATTGGGAGTTGCCGGAACTCGGAGTGGGTTATCATCAAATCAATGTCGCAGGGATGGATGAAGCTGGTAATTTAGCAGGTAGTACAATCGGAATTGCGATAGCCCCGCCAATCGCTCGAAATCTAGAAATCATCGATATCAAATCATCCTCAACCGACATTGAGCCGGGCATCAATCAGTTCTGGATTACTGTACAGAATAATGGTGCAAGCAGTACAGAATTCATATTATGCAGTGATGATGAATGTGTAGATTCTATCATTGGTCCTTCCAGTTATTTCCAAAATGCAACAGTGATAGTGCCTATGAAAGTCGATTTGGACTGGTTTGAAACATTTTCAGTGGAGTTATCTTACCTGGATGATGCAAACCAGACTGTTGTCAAGCATTCGACTAGTGAATACAGTTCAGGCATAGGATTTGGTGCCTTAGAACTAGTAATAATCGTAGGATTAGGTATTCTTGCAGTTATTTGGGCTCGGTCACGCAATGAACCGAGATTCTGATATGCTCGATAGATGGTGGGTCAAGTATGGATGGCTTTGTTGATTTGGATGAAGCGATTAAGGCCGAGGCCTCAAGCCGTCTAGAGAAAGTGGAAAAATTGGCCGGTATATCTGCTATGGCGTTACTCGGTGGCGCAGTATGGCTAGCTTGGCCAACTTTGGAATCTGGGATGTCAGGGGCCTCAGTTTCCTCTGACATCAAATATGCACTGATAATTATCGCCTGGGGGATATTTGTTCAAGACCTAGGCATAATGGATAAGAAGTCAAGGTCAAGGATTGGAATCATTGCTACTATCGCATGGTTGCCACTAGCAGTTGTGGCAATTTCTTATCTTGAAGGGAATCTTTCTGAAATGCTTGGAATGGCTATCTTGATGTTGACATCTATTGTTCTATTCTTGACAGGCAGAACCATTCTCGAGGGAGATATCGCAGTAATGAAATTCCGTGCACTGATGAGTTTACTCGGACTTGTACTTGCAGCTTCATTGCTTACAACAATCGATCTTGATGAAAATTCATCATTCATTCAGATTGGATTGTGCGTTCTTGGATTGGTATTGATTCTAACGGATTGGTTTGGTAAAGACGACCAGCGCGGATTGAGAAAGGAATTCAATTCCAGACTTAATGCGATGGAAGAAAGAATCCTAGTTCTGAAGAGCAAAGGTTCTGCTGTAGACCAAGCGGCTAGTCTGATAATGACGGCAAGAGAGGAGGGGCACCGAGAACCGGAATGGGGAATGCGTTTACTCAATGAAGCAGAAGAAGACATCGAAAGGTCACTATCATTAGCAGGAGATGTTGAAGAAATCAAGGCTGATTCACTTGCATCGGTCGAATTGGCAGAAGAAATCGCCCCAATTGCAAAGCGCCCACGTAAAGCATGGGATATGGGCCAGAGAGAAGTTGAATTGGGTAGTTTGCGAGAAGGAGAGGCTTTGTTTAGGCAAGCCAAGCAAAGAGCAAGCGAAATCATCGAGTGGTGGCAGAAAGCGGAAGAAGCGATTAGAGAAGCATCTTCTCTACTATCTTCCGCTAAGCACAAGCAAGACGGTCTCGAAGAGATATTGGCTGATGCGAGGAAGAAACTCAATGCCGAGAAGCCGAAAAAAGCCTATGAATTTGCCATGGTAATTCCCGATCAGTTAGTTGCATCCGGTGATGCAATGGTGGCTGCTGAAAAATCTGTTAAAGAGGCAGCTAGACAATTGAAATCAGCCGACGGTATCAACAAAGAATTACTCGAAGAAAGATTAGAGAATGCAGAAACTGAACTCGAACAAGGCAATCACGCTCAAGCCAAAGGCCTCTCTGATGGTATAGTCAGAGAGATCAATGCTGAAAGGGAGGCAATGGACGATGTACGTAGGGCTCTAAGGCAGAAAGTGCATCTAGTTTCAAGATGGTCTGAGAGAGAAGATTCCGCTAATTGGGATTCACGATTGCTAGAAATTGAGGAGTCTGCGGATGCTCTTGAATGGACGCACGCAGCAGCGTTACTGGAGCGTCTAACCAAGGACTTGGATGTAGAAGGTAAGGCTAGTGACGAAGCAAATGAGTTATTGGAGTACGTCGTTGAGGAATGGAATATTCTGAGGAACCAGTGCGATGCTAGTGGCATCAAGGTGGATGATGATGACAGAAGGTCTGTCGAAGAAGCAATCGCTTTAGCATCTGATGCTCACAAGGCTGGTCGTGTAGATGAAGCGCTTGAGTCACTCGGTTTAGCAGACGGTTTCATGGAGAGACTAAGACGCAGAGTTTGATTACATCATCTGCTCTTTCATCTCGCACGCTTTGCAAATACTTCCACTACACATTTGTCCACATTCAGGACAATTGATTGGACTAATCGTGTTGAATTTACCTCCTGCTGAAGCATGAAGTTTCTTCAGGTCGTCCGCCATTCGTAGTAATCCATGACGAGTACCAGGTACATCCGACTCCATCATAGCGATAGTTTCACGATGCCTGAATCTCAATGCGCCTTCGCCATGAGGACATTCCTCATGGTGTATTGGCAAGTTCTTGTGAAGAGCATAGAGATGAATTTCTTGTTCTGGAATCCAGCGCAGTGGGACGATTCTCGGAACCATCCCTTCTAGCGGCGTGCTGGTGTGGGGGGCTAATCTCAGAGTTCTCTCCAAATCACCATTTTGCATATTCATCATTATGGTTTGAGCCATGTCGTCTAGATTATGTCCAAGGGCGATGACGTCTGCGTTGACTCTATCTGCAAGATGATTGATTCCTTGGCGTCTGAAAACTCCACAATATGAGCACGGAGCCTTCCTCTCTTCTAGCTGAACTATTTTGTCAACGACCTCGTCCATTTCTTTGAACCCTAATTCTGGATAGGAAACGGTCTCAAATCTAATTCCCAAATCTTCGCACAATTTCCTAGCACATTCCAAGGATGGTGGCCTGTAACCTTCGATTCCTTCATCTACGCATCCTCCAACTATTGTCACGTCCCTGCGCTTACCTAGATTTTCGTGGATCCTTTCCAGTAATACTGCAGAATCCTTGCCTCCAGAGATCGCAACTAGGATTGTGGTATGTTTTCCTTTAGGAAGCACCAGTTGTTGCCGAAGAGCCTTGGAAGCCTTCTTCCTTACACTTTCTGCGAGATGTGCTCCACACATCATTCTTCCAGAGTACACTTGGTGATGAATAGCCGGATTGCGACACTTATCGCAACTCGGGACATCAAAAAGGCCGCTCATGGTAATTCGACGAGGTTCTAGGCTTGATGTCAACGGTTCATTTTTTCAATTGAAAAATCAAATTATCAATTGGAAATCTCGAACTAAATCCTACGGTTCACAAAAAACTAGTTGGCAAAATCAAACAACCCCACAAACCGCCCTACGGGCGTTTGGGAAAGCCAAACTTCTTGAAGCCGTTTTCAACCTGCAGCAATTTGAGCGCGCATGATGCAACGCATTTTGGCCGGATTTTCAGCCCTACCTGGGGCAGACCAAGCATACATCATTTCTCGTAGAGATGGTTTGGTCGCTGCAGTGGGGAAGAGAGGTCGTGCACCGATGGTTGAACATGCCACCCAAATGGTCCAAGCCATGGACAGACTCGAACAAACGGTTAGTGTCGGAAGAGGCTTGGAAGTTTGGTCAGAAGGAGATGGATTGTATCTCTTGACTCGGTTGAGTGAAGATGCAAGCCTAGTCATTTCTGGCAAGAAAGGTGGCAGGATAGCTAGGTGGCGACACGCAGTCGAGTGTGATGTTGATATGCTGAACTCAGTGATGAGGTGATGGACATGTTCGATCTACCATATGGAATGCCAGTTGATGATGAAATCGATGTAAGCGATGGCGTAATATTGCCATTTGAAAACGGTTCGATTACGACTTATTTGGGACGAAGGTCCACCGCTAGCGGTCATCGCATAGTTCGTGCCGGTAGAGTTGTCGGATGGATTGCAGAACCTGCTAAAGGCAAGGTTTTGCTATGTGGTAAAGCGGCTAAGGACCGCTTGGAAACCTTGGAATTAGAGCAACATCGACTTATCGCTAGGGCTTGGACGCAATCCGCTCTTGGCTCAGTAGCAGAGATTGTACCAGAGGCATTCGAGCACAGTGCTGACATGAGAGGTTTGCTTGGCTCAGGAGATTCACTTGAACGCTTGCTATCGAGAGACCTCTCAGCCGTTCTAGGCAATCTTGCACAGAGGCCTGAGGTACGTGGAGGAATTGCCGTAGACTCTGGAATGCTAATCGATGATGCTGGTGATTTACCGGCTAGTGCAGACAAACTTGCAGCCCAAGTAGGTGAAACACTGGCTGGAAGAAAAGCAATGGCAAGCGATCTAGGATTAGAGGGTGCAGGTCATTGGACTTTGCACACCGGAGATGGTTCACTTCTATTGGCTGAAGCTGGAGATGTCGCTCTCGCAATTTGGACAGAAGCGGATGTAGACCATAGCCGATTGATTAGCCAAATTGCCGCCTTAATGGATGGTCAGATAGACGCAATGGGTTCACATGGTGAAGCACTTACAGATGGTCACGTTGTTAGAGAAGGCAGAGGTGGGACAGACGCAGTTCTCTCAATGCTTACTAGCGCAGTCGAAGAAGGCCTAACCGGGCATCTGACCGCAGGAAAGTCATCAAAGGCCATTCGAGTTGCTTTAGTCAAGGGCGTGCCTGTTGCAATGCAAGCACCGGGTAAAACGAAGGTCGTTGAAGCTGTTAATTCACTCTGTGAGTCTCGCCGAGTTCTGGCTCTACACAGACTTCCAGTGGGCACAATTCTAGGCCCAGAATCGGGTAACGTTATCGATTTCAATCTGTCACAATTCTGTGATGAACTGGCAACAACCCGTACCCGTTCTGAATCACGTCAAGCGTTGATTAAGCAAATGCTAATGCAATTGTATGGTTTTGAAATTGGCTTGCAAAAATTACGCAAAGAAAGAACTAGATTCGAATTTGCAATCTCTATTGCAACCCCTTCAGAAGGACTAGCTACTATCGAAACCTCTGCTGGAATAGATGATGGTTTGCGAAGAAAACTTGAGAAGGCAGAATTGCAATTATCTCAGGCAAATCAAGAAATTGCTTCTTTGAAGGTAACTCTTGAATCAGCGCAAAAATCCGAGAGCGCAGCCAAGGTTAACGCAAATGAAGCAAACCGCCAAGCATCTGATATTCAAGAGAAAATCGCTGCATACAACCGCACAATTGACCAATTACAACTCGATTTGTCTGCTGCACAGGCCACTGCTGAAAATTCAGAATCTAGAAGCGACAGACTTTCGAAGAGAATTAACGAACTCGAGCATCAACTAAGCGAGAGAGCCGTCGAACTAGCAAGAATCCTTGGTGACAACAAAGCGAGTTCTGAGTTATCTGCTAAGATTGAGGAAATGGCTACCAAGGAGGCAGCATTATCCAGCGATATCGATTCACACTCTGCAACATTGGCAAGCATTCGCTCTCGAATTGAGGATGACCAGCGCCGTCAGAGAATGATAGAGGAGCAAGTGGAAGCAACTCGAGACAGGCACCGCAGAGCTCAAGGCGAGTTATCCGAATTAGAAGCAAAAATCAGTGATGCTCAATTGAGCCTAAGGCAGATTCAAGCAGAATCTAAGTCCGCTAGTGAAAGAACTCAGGATGACAGAATTAGATTGACTGAGCAAGAAAACCGTGCATCAATGATTCAATCTGAAATGAGAGAATTGATGGATGAACGCCGCCAAGTTCTCAAGGAATTAGGCGATTTAGGCGCTAGAAGAGGTCAAGCAGAAGCAGAATTGTCCACTTTGCTAGACCAGGCAGAGGCATTAGCCATTGCTCATGAAGAAGCCCTCTCTGACATCAAGGAAGCAGAATTGCTGCGTGCTAAGTTATCCGAGGAGCCACTAGCTCAAGCATTGCTTGAGGATGGAGCACAATTCGATGGATTAGGCCCAGTTCTGGAAAGGTTAGAGCATGCTAGAACACTAGGATACTCAGTCTCCCTTCTCGACCGTGCTGTAGAACGTGCTTTGCAAGTTATTCAAGGATGTGTAGACCATGTTGCTACAACTCCGAGGCACCTTCTATCCAATGAAGTGATGTCTCTTCTAGAGAGGCAAGTTCCACAAACTGCGGGAGCAGTTAGAGGATTGGCAAGATGGTCTGTGCAACAGAGACTTGAGCACCAGTTAGGTGAAACAGTAACCAGCCTTGTTCTTGACCTTGAGAGTCTGCTCGAAGATTACGACCGCTCGGTTACCATGCTCAGAAGAATTAGAAATGTTCTCGAGCAACTTGAGAAGCTAGGGGCTCCTTCAGAACAAGTACAGGCGCTAATGAGCAATACTCGCAGACCTGAATCATTGCCTGTCCTTGCAAGAGAAACTCGAGCATTGATTCAGAAGGCGTTGGATGACATCCATCTTGAAGCAGATATGAGAGATGCAGGTTCAGCGGTCAAACTCGAGGCTACAACAAGTGCTCTGGAAGAACTCCTTACACAACTAGACGCTAGTGGCTTTGTCAAGGGTGAAGTTCGTGGTGCATTGTGGGATTTCAAGAGAGATGGAATTCTTCCATTTGAGAGAGATTCTGTACCGGCTGGTGAGAGAGCACCGGTAAACGAGGTAGTTCTTGAACAGATGAAGGGCGAATTGATCGATGAAGAAGTAGCAGTAGCAGTCGAAGTAAGTGATATCACTGAAGAATGGGAAGAATTGTCTACTCCAGTTGAGGAAGAGTCAGAGGTATCAGTAGAGGATACAGCAGCCATATCTCATGATGATGAAAGAGCGACATTGGAAGAAGAATTAGCTCGATTAGATGCCAGATGGGCTCGAAGAACAGACCCAGTTGAACCGGGAGTAGTTGCAGATTCGGCTTTGGACGAACTCGAAGACTCCCTAGATGGAATTGACTTATGAGGCGATTAAATGAGTTCGACCTACTATCCATTATGGGTTGAAAAACTCCTATTCTTGGGATTGATTGCAGTTGGAGTGTATGCAGGCATTGCTTTGCAGGAACACTTAGACGGTGCAAGCCTGATTCTATCTTGGGTGTGTGGTTTACCACTGATAGTCTTGGTATTGACTGAAGGTATTGGAAGGGCGCTCCAATCCACTCTTTCCAAGTGATTACTCTCTAGGGGTAAATGAGGACTCAATTAGCCCCCAAACTCTCTGCCAAGGAACTACAAATCGTAGTAGCGCCATTATTCCTAGGAATAGTAACGCAGAGATAACCAAACCATATGTTAGAGTTAACTCGATAGATTCACCTACCTGTGAAGCCCATTGCGAGCCTGTGACTCCCCCAACCCAGTCTAGGAGTACAGAGTGGAATCCTAATGCGATTGTAGTTGCGACTACTGTGAGCGAAAGGAAGACAGCGGTATGTCTGATGTGACCATTCAGAAGATTGTCCATTTGAGCAACATACTCTGGGTCTCTCTTACAAGATTCTGGTAATCTATATGCGTACTCTAGTTGGCGAATCACGCCAAACGCTGACTCTTGGAATACCATCATCAAACATGCGATTAGGATTAGAGAGAACTGTTCAGCCGTGACTAAACCGAATATTGTAGGCTCTGAGACAATGATTTCTAGAGTTGTTAATTGAGAGCCGTAACTTCCCAATTGAGATCTAATCAATGGGAATGTCAGGATTGCATGGACTCCAAGGAATAGTAGAGTGAATCCGATTGACCAAGCGACACCTCTCCTAGATAGACCCCAAATTCCTCTGGTACCAGTAATAATTGGTAGTAGGTAGAATGTCAGAATAATTAGTGAAAGCATCATCAACAAAGGCCACTCAAGCAACTTCAAAACATCCTCACCGGGAGCGCCCCATCCATCACCTATGAGTTGCCAAGCATAGCCAAAGGTGAATCTACCTGCTAGCAAAATGATCATGGTAATTATGAATCCGAGTTTGACTCTCTGCTGGAACTTAGGAGTTTGGAAGGCCAGTACAGCCATCGCTCCTCCAAGACCTAGGCCTAGGCCCATTGGAACGTAGAATCTAGCTAGGCCATCGCTTCCGCTACCTGTTAGCCAATCTGCCAGAGGCAATTCTGTACCTAGTGCGGTTTCTAGCGTATCGAATAACTGAGTGTGGTCAATGCTTCCTACAACGTAAGTGGATACAACTTCTAGATACATCCAAACTAGAGCAAGCGTCGCCAGTACCTGTAGAGTAACAATCTGCCACTGTACTCTCAATTGGCGTAGATGCAGCGACCTTGCGCCTTCTCCTTGAGGTGTAACTTCTCCTGCCATGATTTCACCTCAGTATCCTCTCACCTGCAATAGAGCCTGGGATAGGTCCATGTCCGGCATCCAATCAATCACCTGACTGCCGAAACCAGCCAGAGATGTGAGCCTATTCTGTCTTTCAAGTTTGAGAACTTCGTATGACATTCTAGGAATGCGGCTAACAAGTCGCTCGAAATCAATCGATGATGGTGAAAGAACAGTCACTTCGTGACCTCTTCCAACCAAGTCTCTAACAGCAGATGGAACGGTACCATCACCCTCACATGATGAAATGATGAATACAGGGCTTCCACGGCTGAATCTTGCCGCTAGGCTGTTAGTTACGGCTTGTAGTGGCATAGTTCCACGAGGAGCAACGCCTGCTAGTGATGAGAGGATTTTGAAGTACTGCTTGTCTCCGGTATCGGGAGGTAAGAAAGACAATTTTTCATCATAGATTGTAAGTGATACCGAATCACGCCGCTTGATGAAGAAGGATGCTAGGCTAGCAGCTGCAACAGTACCCATCTCAAGCGGATTCTTCAGAACAGTTCCTATTCTTGCAATATCTCTGCTATCTAAGATGATGTACAAATCGGTTACAGCGTCTCTACACTTCTCATTGATCATCAAATCTCCAGTTCTTGCAAACGCCTTCCAATTGATGTTCTTGAACGGGTCACCCGGTACATATTCTCTCAGGGAATAGAACTCCGTTCCCGGTCCTGGTGTTCTTAGAGTAGTTGCACCAGTGTACATCTTTGCGGTTCGTGAGCGAATGAATGCTTCCTCGACATCTCTAATTTGAGGGAAGATGATAATGTCAGAGTGGTGGTCAACGTACATCTCGTCTACAGAGAGATTGAATGTGTTACGATATCGCAGCGATACTGGGCCAATAGAGTAGTGCCCTCTCAAAGGACAGCGCAGCACGTAGCGAATTCTTGCACTCTCTCCAGGTTTTAGATTGAGCCTCATTTGATTGAGACCACTCCTCAACTTCATTTCGTGAGGAACGTTGTCATAGACTTCCAATTGCTGTGTTTTTCGCCTGCTTCGATTTGTGACTAGTAATTCGACATACAAATCGTCGCCTTTGTACAAGTTGTCAGCAGATAGTGTTCTCTGAACTTCAACATCACCGTGTCCACTGACCCAGGAATTAACGACTATGAATGCTATGAATGTAACACCAAGAATCATCATTTGGTGATTGGAAATCATCATACCAATCAGTATCAATGCGATTCCTCCGGTGAATGTGAATGCTGCTTTACGTGTCCACATTTAGCTCACCTTAGGTCCTTCCCCAGACCTTTATTCGCTTGACGATAGCTACGGTCTGTTCCAATGAATAATTCTTATTTTCGAATACGAACTTAACCAATACAGGGTCGTTGATCATGCTCTGCAATTCTCTAGCAGGTAAGGAGTCGAACTCTTCACGAGTCAATCCGTTTTGGTTCCTGACCTTTGATAGGAATACCTGTTTGATTTTATTCGATTTAGCATAGTATGTGTACCGGTTAGCATCTCCGAATCCATAGTAAATGATGCTGAAAACGTGTCTCCAAGGCTCAGGGTCTTTCTTCTTGAGAAGTACTCCTTCAAATGCAATGAATAGAATTAGGAATAGAAGCAACATAGCCAATCCTTCACCTGTGAAGTAAACTAGCAGGAAGTAAATCGTGTTGTATGATTCAGAAGCGATACTTGGTTGGATATGCCTGCTTTCATCGAAGATGACCATTGCATTAGGTGCTGGTTCTGGAACATCATTGGAAACCCCTGGCTCGTCAGTGTCGACTAGAGAGTCAGCAATGTAATCTAAAGCCCATTTCCTGTTGTCATTTCGCGGAATTGGCTTGTCGGCCTTACCGTAATCTCCGTCATTGTATCCTTCGTAATCGTATAGTGCGTTGGTAAGCGCA
>TARA_B100000674_G_scaffold437972_1_pt1 | contig 10668 bp, 14 predicted proteins | sample TARA_B100000674 | Tara Oceans TARA_B100000674 (sample SAMEA2622759) | marine metagenome | biome: marine biome (ENVO:00000447); feature: surface water layer (ENVO:00002042); material: "saline water (ENVO:00002010), including plankton (ENVO:xxxxxxxx)" | depth 5 m
ACATTTTAGTTATTTTTTTTCTATCACCGGATCCATTACCCGGTCCTTTGTGAAGACCTAATTTTTGTGCATCTTCAATTGATAAAATATATTTGTGATTGTTTGTCAATGAATTCACAAGTTTTTTTATTTCATCATTATTTTCCATTTCTTCAAAATCTTTAAAATAACATTTCGCAAATTTTTTAAAATCTTCAAGTGTTTCCATAATAGACTAATACAAGATATCTTTTATATAAAAAAAATATTATAAAAATCAAATTAAAATATATGTGTATTATATCTTTTTTTTGATACATTCATCATATGCTTTGTATCCTTCTAGTAATTTTTCATATTTTCCTCTAACTGAAGCTTCAGGATGTTTTATTTTATTCCAGTGAGTATGTGCTATATTTTGTACACGATTATATAGCATTTTACGCCCAACATTCTTACAATATTTATCTAATGCTTTTTTATTATATATATTTTCTGAATTCAGAATATATCTTAATGCTTCATACATATCTATATCTGTTTTTTTGTGATGATACATAGCCACGAATTCATCGAAGTTATCAGTGACACCCATCACACAAACAAGATATCTTTTGTATAAAAAATATTATAAAATTCAAATTAAAAATATATGTGTATTATATAGAGAATGGAAGACAATAGTTTGTTAATGATTGTTTTGGCGTTTGTTTTAGGATGTATGTGTAGTCAAATGATGAAGCAAATGTGTGGCGGTCGATTAGTTGAAGGTTTTATTTTTGACTTATCTTCATCTAATACCAAAAAAGCTAAGGGTGAATATTGTGTACATCCTTATGACTGTATATCCGGATTAATGTGTGATCTTAATAATAAATGTAATTAAAAAGGTATCTTGTTATAATTATTATTTTGGATATAATTTGAAATATACATTTAATACATTACTAAATAAATAGATAACAGAAATGAATAGAATTAATGTTCAAACTCAAACAGAAAATAACAATACAAAAATAAGCTGGTATGATGTATTCCAACCATTCTCAACTTCTGTTATATTAATAACTATTATTATTCATATATTAGAATTAATTAAAGATGATAAGAAACGTTTATCATCTTTAGAAGTTATGTTATTAGAATTATCAATTAGTGCAATATATTTAGCAGGTCAACATTTAACTACTTATTTATTTATATTGAAATGTATAAATAAAAATGTTGGTAATAAAAAAAGATATTTAGATATAATTTTATCAGTAGTAATTATTATATATTTATATTTTAGAAATAATATTACTAATGATTTTAAAAGTGGACTATTCGTATTGAGATTTATTATTCATATTTTAACCCTTTCTCCAATTAGTGAGATAACATTAGATTCAATTACTTTGAATATTTATAATCAAACAGAGTTTTTGACAGAAAAGAACTATGCTCCAACGGAATCAGCTATTCGTTTTGGATTAGCACATATGACGATCGCAATAACAGAAATATCTAGATTAATGTATTCATTATATTATCTAATAAAAAAGTAATTAAAAAGATATCTTATTATTATAATTTATTTATTAAATATTTATATATTTCAATGACTTGCTCTTTCCAATGTGGATTACTAGGTGATATACATTTAGAACCACGACAAATACTCCAATCATAAGTCCAATTATTTATAGTGTTTTGTTTTACGAAATATTTATCAGTTGTAGCTAAAAATTCAACAGGTATATATATTCGTTCATAATTTTTAATAAATGCATTTTGTTTCCATTCATCAAATGTATATTTGTGTTCCCAAGCAGGATAATATTTTAATAAATTATTATCATCATAGTTACTTAATATTTTAGGTGTATCAGTTACTCTTAATATAGAATTGAATCCTTTTGTTCTAATATGCCAAGCAATAATATCATTCTTTTTAATTTTAGTTTTAATAGAATCATTTGTACCATCTTTATTCCAAGTTAGAACTAATTTATTTTTAACAAAAGTATCCCATATTTTAATGTCTTCATGATTACCATTCATATACCATATTTTATCAGATTGATTTATATATAAGATATCTTGTTTTACTTTGTCATTTAATTTTTTATTTTTTGATGGTTCAAATGTGTTTATTAGTAATTCTCTTACATAATTAATTTTTTCGTGTTCATCTAATGCATTATATTTTTCTAATTCTTTTTCTAAATATTCATTTAATTCTTTATTTCTTGCTTCTTCTTCTTCTTTACTTTTTATTAATTTCTGCATTAAATCAATTTGTTTCTTCATTTCTTCAATATTCATATTATCCATATTAAAACCTTCAACTATAAATATATTTACAAATGAACCAATGATCTAAAATTCAAATTTAAAAAAAAAAGATATCTTATTATAATAATTTAATTCATTGTAATAATTTATCTACTTTTGAGCAAAACCTTAAAGACTTATCATATTCTTTTTTTAATTTTCTTTTTTCTTTTAGTACACCAGTTAATTCATGGGTAAGTCTTTTAATAGTTATTTCTTTTCTATCAAGTTTCTTTTTTAATTTTTCTTTTTCCTTAAATTCTTGTGTATTCATTTTTTTTAATGTCACAATTTTATAAGATTTACAATTTTTGAGCCCTTCACCATTTTCTAATGTTGATTGAATGTAGTGTTTTTTATTAATACATAGATTTTTAGTATTAAAACCATGTTTTTTGTTTTCCTCAAAATGAATTTTTTTAATTTTTTCATAATATTCTTTTTGAAGTTCTACAGATTGTCCAGATATTTGTTCAATATTCATATCTACACCAGCAACACTATTTGCCATTGAGTCGACATAATTAGATATATTACCACAACATCCTGTATAGAAACTATCTTTTGACCAAATAGTACTATAATTTCCCCAATAGATAGGTTTACATTCTTTATATTCTTTCAATAATGATTTTATTGGAGCAGAAGCCCAATAATAAGAATGTGGACCTATATGAATACTATTGTCTGTTATTTTTAATTCATTTGTTCTCATATAAATTAATTTCCAAATCTGATTATCATTAAATATTTCCATTAAATTTTTATTAACCATAGTTAGAAATCCAACATCTTTTATAGATAAATGATTCATCATAAAATGTAAGTATACACTGAATGGAATATCATCAAGAGACATTTTTAAAGCTCTTCGTTCTCTATTAAATATTTACAAAAATGAATTCAAATTAAAAAAATTTATAATAAATTTTTATTGTATATAATCATTCATAGTGTTTTATTTTCATCAAAATATCCATCATATTGATGTAATCACCTTCACTGATTTTATCTTTAATATCAAACAAATGGTCTGACAATTCATCAAAATTTTTAGGATATGAATATCCTATATTGCTAAATAGAACACACATATCACAATATACTTGATGTCCGATTTTATATTGATTATCATCCAAATATTTTTTGAATATACTAAGATATTTACTTAAACTAATAGTACTAAGATATTTTTTTAATGAACATCTATCTGAGCCAAACATATCTACATGACAAATACAATCGGCCACATATCTAGGTTTATATGCATGTTTTGAAAAGTATTCTAATCTAAATGAATCATGATTTATATAATTATAACTGTTATAATAGACAGGATTGTCTAAAAATATATTAATATGAATAGAACAATCAACTATATTCGTACCTTTTTTAACGATGTCAAAAATCAAAATGAAATAGATTTTTGATTCTCTCAATTCTTTATTGCTAAATATTATTTTTTGATCGACATCAAAATATATCCCAATATCATATCCATTTGAATTATAATATATTTCGGATGATACTTGAATATCGTGAGGATTATCTTCACTAAGTTTAATTGGTAAATATTGTTTTTCTGAACATTCTGCATTGTTAGCATTTGGTGTCATTGGTGTTATTTGAACATCTTTACTGTATAATTTACTATAATCATTTTCGACTCTTTCAACACCTTCATCTAATTTTTTGTAATATTCTAATGGATCAAAATCATATGAACACATCTCTACAACTGGCTTATATTGAATAAATAAATCTAATAAGCAATTATATGTCTCTTCATGAAGTTCAAGAACCATCTTGTATGAAGCTCTCAAAGACAGTGTTTCTCCAAAACCTTGTCCGAAAGCTCATTGTTAATAATTAACAAAAATAAATTCAAATTAATTTAAATCTTTTAATATATTATCAATATTATCTTTAATAACTTGAATATATTCATCTTCTTCTTTAGTTAAACTAATTCTTATTTTAATTACTTGTATTAATTCATTTATAGTATTAATTAAAATTTTTGTATTATTTGAATCTATATTATTAAACTTAATATCATTAAATTCAATATCATTAAACTTTTTTTTAATAAGTAATTCATTCATTATATATATATATAATTATTATAAATTTAAATAACCGTATTTTAAATGACCATATTTATTTTTATATGTATTATGATATTTACATAATTCACCACAATTTTTATTTTTACTACATTGTTCTATAATACCATTTTTGAATGTTATAGCACAACATTTATCTGGATTATACCTTATGTTTTTTCTATAATCATTATTGATATCTCCGAATATTAGATAACCATATTTATTTTTAATGTTATTATGTTTATTACACATATTATTAGATTTTATAGTATTACTACATTGTCTAATATGTCCATCATTATATACACAAGCAATACATCTATTTTTTTTATTTTTGAATAAATTATCACTTATATAACCTTTATTGTATCTAGGTTTTAATTCAGTATTGAATTGAATATTATGTAGATGATGTTGGCATCTAGATATAATAAAATCATTAAAATCAGGAATATTTAATTCATCAATAATTTCTTGTGTTAATAATTCATTAATTAGATGATTCATTATTCATGTCAATGATATCTTCTACTAAATCATCAACTATCAAATTAATTTCATATTGATTTAATATATTATTAATAGATTCTTTAATTTGTATAAATGTTTCAGTTGATATATCAGAAACATCATAATATTTTTTAATTGAATTTAATAATGATAATTCATCATTATCATTATTAGTTGGTTTATTTTTTTTAATTCTTTGAGGATTTGCGATTAATCTAAAAAACATATCAGAATCCATAATACACTATATAATATAATTATAATAATTATTGTTATAAATTTTAACGATTGATATATGTACAAAATTATTTAATGTATTATTTGGTTTATTTCTGCATATTATATAGTATTCTTTTTTTTTCAAATTATAATATAGTAATTTATAATTTAATCCAATTTTTTTCTCAATATTCAATAAATTATTAACAGTCTTTATATTATTGATATATAAATGAGAATAATATTCAAATGAATCTATATGTGAGTAATGTATTTTTATCGGAATACCCAATAGAGTAAAGTTATCTATTTTATATTTTAATACTATTTTATCTTTTTTATTCTCGGTAATAATATTATCAGTATTTATATTACTTATAATTAAATGCATAATTACTTTAATAACTATTAATATTTACACAAATGTACATATTCGATATTATCAAAAATAAAAATCATCCGCATATAATTATAAATCTTAAAACTAAAATTTTTAATATATTCGATTACTTAAAAATAATACCTATAAATAATAAAAATAAATTAGAATATGAATATTATAAAAATTATTATTTTTTTGATTATCTAAAAGTTAAAAAAGAAAAAGAATACAAAATATATATAAATGATTTAATTGAAAGAAATTGTACAAATGAACAAATATATTTATTTATATATAATTTTAATTCACCAATACATTGCGAACAATCATATATAAAAAACATAATGGATAAATATTATTCGAAGGTTGTATTAATAACACATAATATTAACACGATCATAAATTCTATAAAGAATCAATGTATAATTATTAATTATAAGAAAACAGATAATTATTATATAAAACAGAATATAACAATATGTAATATTATTTATGATTTATATAAAAAATATGATTTTAAAGAATTCAAAAAAAAGATAAAAGATGTAGTATATAATGCATACAAATATGATATTATATTAGAAGATATGTTCAAAACATTTATATCATATTTATTAGATAAACCATATATAGTGAATCGAATAAAAACGATGATATTAAGAGAATCAAGTAATATAAATCATAAAATAACTGTATCAAATAACAAAATAATATTATATGAAAAAATATTTATAACTATTTATAAATACATTAAAACAACATTAGATGTTCAATATAACTTAAAATTAATTCAAGATTAATATGAATGAATAAATATTATGAGATAGAATCTAATAATAAGATTAAATATATTGACATAGATGTATATGTATTATATAAATCATTGAAAATAAAAACAGATAATTCAAAAAAGTTAATAGATAATTATAGTTCTAGGTGGGATTATTATAAGAAAATAAATAACAAATATGAATATATATATAATAATAGACACAATAATATATTCAATGTCAATATAACACCAATTAGTCGATCATATTTTAAACTGCAAGAAATAACAATAGATTGTAATATAGATATTGAAGATTGTATTATACTATGTATGGCAGAAGCACCAGGTGGTTTTGTTAAAAATATCATTGATAGAACAACTAATACAAAGATATATGCGAATTCATTATTATCGAATGATAGAAAAATACCATCATGGAATAATATGATTATTAATAGCAATCGCGTTAATATATTGAACGGAGTAGATAATACTGGGAATATATACAATATAGATAATATTAATGATATTATTGAAAAAGTTAGAAACAAATGTTATTTAATAACGGCTGATGGTGGTATGGATTACTCTAGTAATTATAATAATCAAGAATATGATTCATATAAATTATTGATATGTGAAATATATTTGGCATTATGTACCCAAAAAATTCATGGTTATTTTATACTAAAGATATTCGATATATTTAATTATAAAACAGTACAGTTATTGTATATATTGAATTTATTTTATAATAAAGTGAATATAGTAAAACCGCATTCAAGTCGTTGTTCGAATTCAGAGAAATACATAGTATGCATGAATTTTAATGATAATAGCAAAGATTTGGATTTATTGAAAACTAAAATATATGATTATATTAAATTAAATAGAAAAATAGATTTATTTATACCATTATCATTTATAATGAATATATATGATTATAACAAAGTATTTGTAGAGAATCAATCTAATCATATTAAAAGTACAATTGAATTAATTAAGAATAAAGATAACATTAATAATAAGATATATGATAATTTGGAATATTCAAAAGAGTGGCATAATAAATATATACCTAATAATTAAATGAATAATAATTTTAAAATGATTAAATCAAATAATTTGTATAAATTGTATAAACATTTGGATAAGATATCTTATAATAGTTTTAAAACTACAAAACAAGATACAAAAAAAGTATATCCATTGATACAAAATAAATATATTGATAAAACATTCTTATCAAAAGCAAAAAAACACAATAATGTTGATGTGTATAAGATAAAAGTAAATAGAACAGAATGTGTATTATTTTATTATAAAAATAATAAATATAAAATAGATATTAATAAATTAATCAACAAGATATCTTATATATTATCATTATCAAAAGCAAAACATAAAATAAATATACATTTAGTATTATTAGAAGACAAAAAGATATTTGATAAAAAGTTCGAATCAAAGAATACGAATAGTGGATTAACATATAGATATGGGAATAATATGTCGGATATATTTGTGTATAGATATGAGGAATATATGAAGGTATTGATACATGAATTACTGCATGCATTAAGGTTTTCTAATATAACAAATGACAACAAAACAACTAAATATTATAACAAAAAATACAATATAAAATGTGATGAGATAATAATAGATGAATCATACACAGAAATTATGGCTAAATTATTGAATTGTTATTTGTGTTGTAAATATAGTAAAACAAATAATTATAAATATTTTAATAAATTAGTGTCGATAGAAAAGAGATTTTGTAGTATACAAGCATCTAAAATTCTTGATTATATAAAAGATAATCCAAAAATTAATATAAATAAGCATACACATATAGTTGAATATTATTTAATAACAAATGAGTTATTTTATAATTTAGATAAATTTTTAGAGAATAGATTAAGAGACAAAGATACCTTCAGAACAACAAAAAAAAATATGATAAACTTTGTACTGAATAATAATGAATATGAGACAGTTATAATCAATAAAAAATCAAAAATGTACAAGACATTTAGGATGACAATAATAGAATGTGAATAAAAAGAAATGCACCTGGATTGATGTACCCTTTTTTGACCAACACCACTGAATCATACAGGTAGTGCTTTGTCTCAACGTGATGCGTTTGCTTCACGATTTTGTTTCGGGTTTAATTACCATTTACCCTCGAAGCGTTCGAAAAAGGCCGATGTCGTATCTCTTACCCACACACGCTTGCTAGAATCCCACCACCATGTTAATATTTGGGAGGGGCATTGGTAAACCCACCGGTTTAGGCTTGGTCTCCACGCACCCCAGTGGGGGTGGCCTTCGACGAAACCATAGTAGTCTAATTTTAAACCCTCTCCCGAATCAGGGGGTGTGTTGTCTGGAAAATCATTGGGGTTAATGCGCACCGACTCACTGAAATCAGTATCTACTCGAGACATTGCTCCCCTGAAGACCGCTTGGATCTTGGAGGCTGCGTTGAACCTTTTGATGTAGACGCGGATAGCGTCCATTGCCGGTTCGATTTCTTCCGCATCCTCAAAATTGAACAGAAATTCCCTATCCTCATAAGAGATTTTCTTTCCATTATTATCCATGGGTGCCCAGTTGTGGTACCAATAACCAGTTTCCTGAAGTTCAGTCAAAAGACTGTACAACGGGTCATTCTTGACGTCATCCCATCCCAACTGATCCACCATCTCTCTCATACAGAGTGGGTCAGCCAAGGGGCCTTCAAGTGTCGTGTGTAGCATATGCAGAGCATTTTGATACAGCCACGGTTTTTCCTTCCGGATCTTGGTGGCAGCCTCAGTTGTTGTCATCGCGCTCTCGCTTTCTCTCGCTTTCTCTCGCTTTCTCTCGCTCTGTGCTCCACCGTTTGTCGTTTTGATAGAAAAAAAATATAAAAAATTCAAATTATTTTCATTATCTTCAAAAACAAGGGATTTAAATTATTGAATATTATCGAAAAACTTGTTTATCTCATAACACATTCCATTAGTCTTACTATCTGCTTCGTATTCTGTATCTATGTCTTTAAAATTATCAGTATATGTACTTCTTCCAAACCAATTATGTTTTACATGATGATTATCATTTATAAATGGTATTATTATTTTATGTTTATCTGGACTAACATTATTTAAAAGCTTGTAGTAATATCTTACTAATTCTTTTTTTACAATATCATCATATTCAGGTGATAAAAATATGGTTGGAGGAAATTGTTTTAACTCATCATTATTTTTATAAAAATCAACTTTTTTTGGTACACTCTTTAATTTAATATCTTTTGGTATAAATTTTTCAGATACATTTATTGTTGTTTTTACGTATTCGGTTTTATCAATAGCAGATGGTGGGCAATATTGATCATTTAATCCCCAGGGTGATATACAATGGAATGGTGCCCCACTTAATATAAAAGCACCTTTAAATTTATATGGTATTCTATTATTAATACTTTCGAATATTAATCGTCCTGTCATATAAGCACCACCACTATATCCACCTATAAAGATATCTTTATTATCAAGTAATTTTTTAATTATATTATCATTAAAGAATACATTAAAGAAATCTTTATCAGGTGAATTACTATTATTTCCACATATATCTTTGTTATATCTTTCACCTAAATTATTTCTGTCAGGATTTCTTGTTGGGGTGTTATCATTATAAACAAACCAGAATTTAGATGAATCACTATGTCCATCTTCATTATCACATTTATTATTGATTTTTTTTAAACTATTTTCTACATGTTTTTTATATGTTATAGATACATTACTATCTTTAGAACTAGAATCATTCATTTTTTTAATTAGTATATCAACCTCATCAGGTGTTATTTGTGGTACTTGAATTATCGTATAGTCACTAGACATTTTAATCATACAATCATTTCTATGATAATAACCACCACCATCTGTATTATATTTATTATATTTAGTGTTTTTATAATTACAGAATATATTATTAGTTGTTGGGTCTATTTCATATGTACCTCCTAGATATAAAAGAACTCTATTTGATTTATTATTATGATATATATTTACTTTTCTAGATACATTTGTAGGTATTTTATATCTATTATTAGTCGTGTATTCTATTTCATAATTTATCCATTGAATATTCCCTGGATTATTACAGTTAATATTTACACTTGATTCATCATCATATGAATCGTCACAAACTTCACTACAATTCCTGTTTGGTTTTGGTATTATATTAATTGATTGATGTTTATATGTTATCTTATTTTTTTTATATTTTATAATAAAAAATATACTGATACCAGTTATAATTATCAACAATATAATGACTAATATTATTATCTTTATTTTTTTATTCATATATATATATAT
>TARA_B100000674_G_scaffold169808_1_pt1 | contig 10664 bp, 5 predicted proteins | sample TARA_B100000674 | Tara Oceans TARA_B100000674 (sample SAMEA2622759) | marine metagenome | biome: marine biome (ENVO:00000447); feature: surface water layer (ENVO:00002042); material: "saline water (ENVO:00002010), including plankton (ENVO:xxxxxxxx)" | depth 5 m
TAGCCGTAGAGGTAACCATGAAATTATGATGAGAGGCACTTTTGCCAATGTCAGAGTAAGGAACCAAATGGCTCCTGGTACAGAAGGAGGATTTGCACTGAATCACAATACAGGTGAAGTAACATCTGTATTCGAAGCAGCGATGGATAATGAAGGCCCAATGGTAGTTTTAGCAGGTTCACAATACGGTACAGGAAGTAGCAGAGATTGGGCTGCTAAAGGCACATACTTGCTCGGAGTTAAAGCCGTAATAGCTACTTCTTTCGAGAGAATCCACAGGTCTAACCTTGTGGGCATGGGCGTTCTCCCACTTACATTCAAATCTGGCGAAGATGCGGATTCCTTAGGCCTTGACGGCACTGAATCATTTGACATCCCAGTAACAGATGATGTACAAGCATTGCAAGAACTTACAGTAACGGCTAACAAATCAGATGGTTCGAGCGTTGAATTCCAAGTTGACGTAAGACTAGATACACCTGTTGAGGTCGATTACTATCGTAACGGAGGAATCTTGCACACCGTCCTGAGAAACCTCGCACAGTAGAACCGGTGGGTTGATGTCACATCACCCGTAGGGTGATACATGCAGGAGTTGAGAGGCTACATTCGCTATCGATTCCGCAGCGATGATGACGATATTGATGTCTTACTCGAAGGGGATGCTGATTGGGTACGAGATATCGTAGCAGAGTTGGGTTTAACCAAGGTTGGCTGGGCAATGCCAATGGCTGTTGATAGCACCTCTATTTCCAATTCAGGATTCGCATCAGATTCTCCGGTCGAATCCGGGAAGCCTAAGGACATGGGTCCAGAACCTGACCCTTCCAGAATTCCTGTTGTAAGAAGGCCAATAGGTGAATTGAACCTTGCTGCCAAATTAGTCGAAGCAGGGTTAGAACAACCAGTCAGACCCTCTGCAGATGAATTGAGAGAACAACTGCAAGAGATCGAAGAACCACATCCTGCTCAAGGCCCTATGGTGAAAGACCCGATGGCAGAATCTTGGTTGAAGGAATTGCTTAGAATCGTGGTTAGAAATCATGGTGTCACGGCGATAACTACCGAAACAATTGCACTCGCTGCTAGCGATTTTCTTGGGGACAGAGAAGGTTTAGAACTCGAATTATTCTTAGAGAGTATGTTTAGAGCTGGCAAACTCGTAAAGGTTCACGGTGGAAACAATACAGGATGGGGCCCTTCTCCCGCTTGGTTAGCCTCTGGATTGTGATTCTTAACGGATTATTCCGTGTTTGGAAAAAACGTTGCACTGCACAGCATTTGTGCAAATCGCTTTCGGACATCATTCCAAAGCAATTAAAGTGGTAGTTGGAGTCCGAGGAAATGAGTGATGATGATGCTTTGGAAGAGTATGAATGAAGATGGACGCGGAAGAGCGTTATTCTTGGTTTTAGTAATGTTACTTTCAACGACCGCCGCAAACCTTGTGTCTGCTTCGACTTCAAGGACATATACGACTGACACAGACCCTGTTGATGTCGCACTGGGCGATTTCGATTGTGACGGCGATTTAGATATTGTAACTGCGAATGACCGCAGTACGAAAATTTCAGTTCTTTGGAACGAAAACGGTCATTTCCAGAAGCGCACGGATATCTGGACTTCTGCAAACCCTAATCAGGATGCAGATTTCGAGGATCATTCCAACACTCAACAGGTAGAAGTCGGTGAATTCACCGGTGACAACGCAGTTGACATCGTTATCTACGCACGAAACCGTCCACTGCGCCAGGATGCAACTGGTGCAATTGTAGTCGACAAGCCAGGTAACGTAACCGTCATCGAGAATGATGGATGTAACGTGGATACATTCACTATCGGACAGCAATTCGATGTAGTTTGGATGTGGGACCTTGCAGTGGCTGATTTGGACCAAGACGGCAATGATGACATCGTCACTCTAGAGTTACTTGCCGACTTGAAGAACCAGCGTGTAGTTACATACCGCGGTCCAATTACTTCCTCCACTCAAGCACAAATTACCAGCCTGGGAGATTCAACGCAAAATGCGTATAGAGAATTAGAATTAGGAGATTGGGGAGAACCTAGTCAAACCGGTTTGCAAGGCAGTTGTGATGACGTAGATTTGTGGCTAGTTCGCGCCGAGGGTGTAGATTACCTCACAGGAGCTGCAACTAACCCAGGTAAATCTGACAACGTAACGGTCCTGGAATTCGATTGCCAAACAAACTCATTCCCTGCAACCTTTACTTGGACCACAGCAGGTGGTCAAGTCGGAACAGGTAGTTCACTGCACGTGCACGCACTAGGTCCTGAATTTGGTGGATTTGACATCGGAGACCTCGACGAAGATGGAATTATCGACGTAGTGGCTATCAATGATGCAAACACAGAGAATGTCAGTTACGCAACAATCACCCAATCAACTCACACCTACAGTCAAACTAAGACAGTTTACTTCGGACCATACATCGCTTGGGAAGTTACTGTTGGAGAGTTAAACGGCGACGGTGAACCCGATTTCGTTCACGCTGCTAAATTCAAGCAGTCGAACGCAACTTCGTCTACTGGCGATACCACTTCCAGTTACTATCTGAACCTTCCAACTAGCGTTCAAGTAACACTTTCCAATGGTAATGGTGGACACATGAATCCTCTGGAGTACTTCGGTGCAATGAGGCCTACAACTGTGGCAATCGGCCAAGTCATTGGAGGTCCAAACAGCGCACCTGATCTAATTGTTGGGCACGGTGCATATGACCAATTCACTTACGATGACAACTTTGGATGGGACGGTGCATATGACCGAATAGTTGTAATCGAGATGGATAACAAGGACCTAGCCGTTTCAAGTATCGACATTTCTCCTACTGATGCATATGTAGGCGCACTTGGAGAGGGCACTCGTGAAGTTGAGGTTACCGTTACTAACACGGGCATGGACATCCTAAACGGTCAAGCAACACTTGATGTCGAAATCAAGGAAGTTGACGAAGCAGCATCTTCCAATGTCACTGTCTACGCTATGGATTGGGATAACCCCGAAGATAGAAGCGGATGTGGAACAGGATGTACTTGGACCACGGAGGCTTACTACGGTGTAAGCCACTGGCACGAGGAAGTTGCGGCAAACAGTACCGTGGGTCACACTGCAGGTAACAACGCAGCGGCTCAATCTGCTAACGCAAACAACCCTACTGACTTCATGTGGTCTGGAATGATGAAGACCAATTCCAGTGGAGACACATGGTCTGGATATGAGCCAAACTGGGACGAAGGTTTGGTTCTGAATGATGTCGACCTTACAGGCGCAGACCGCGCATGGATGGGCATTGAGATATTCAGGCACCTCGGTATTTCAGACCTTTACACTCAGGACGCCAACGGATTCGTTCTTGCTGAAGTATGGGACGATGCCGCAATGATTGAGGTATTCTCTGAAGATGTAGGATGGGTAACAATCAACTGTCCGAATTCCGCATTCTTCTCTGGACAATGTGCTTCTGGTACCAGCTACTGGGGAGGATATGACAACGGCAGACTTGAAAGTGAAGCAAACACTGGTTTGGATGCTGCAATCTACCGATACGGTGGCGCAATCCCTGGTACTCAGTACGGATGGGGTAACTTTACCGAAGAAGACCTAGGTGCATTTGACCTATCTCGATTCACCGGTGAAACAGTAGACATCAGATTCAGATTCAAGTCTGGATGGGAAGGATCGGTTGGTTCTAACGAATCCACTTGGTCTGGAAGAGACGGTTTCGCTATCGATAACATCACGATTTGGAAGCAAAACACAGCTTTCACATCTAATGTACAAAATCAACAATCTAACATCAACATGAACAATCTGGCTCCTAACGAGGATTATACTACAGCGATTTCTGCTGACTTCGTAAATGGAACCACTTACCGTATTTCTGCAGTATTGAACTACGGCCAAGATGAGCAGCCAGCGAATGATGAAATTGTAGGATACATTACGGCATTCAATATCTATGACCCTGCGGTGAATGAAATAACTTCATTCAAACCTGGTAGTTTGTACGCTGAAGGCAATTTCCCAGTTAACGTCAAGGTAGAGCACCTTGGTAACACAAACGTATCTTTTGACTTGGAAGCTAAGGTTTACAGTGCACTTCCTACAGATGTTTACTGTGGTTCCCCTCTAGTTGTTTGTGAAGAAGGATTCGAGGGCGGTTCTGCTGGATTCAGATACAGTGACGATGGAAATGCAAACGGCGGAATCCTAGACGATTCTAGCTGTACCGAGCAGATTTTCGGCTCTCATGCATACTGGTTCGGCCACCCATGTGACACTGCAAACAGCTTCGGAGATGTTTGGGAGAACGAGACTCTTACTCTACCAGACATTGATTTGACAAGTATGTCTGGCGACTATGTTGCTCTAAACTTCGAATACTTCGCTGAAACATGGTTCGAGATTCAACAATCTGGTGCTACATCTTCGGTCAACGACTATGCAGCAATTACCGTTGACTGGAACAAGGGTGGTTCAGATTACGAGGGTCTAATCTATGGACAATGGATAGACTACAACGAAGATGGATTCTGTATTGTTGATGAAGACGGAAACGGATTCATCGACCCAGAGAACGAGACCTCTCTTGATAACACTGAAATCGAGTATATTGGCGACCCAGTCAACATCAACGGTGGCTCTGGAAACTACAACGTATTCTTCAACAGTGATGGATTAGTACAAAGCAGAAGCATTGACCTAACTCACCTGTATGTTGTCAATACAACTTCTCCTGACTCTAACCTGTGGACCGATGAATGTATCAGTTTAGCAGGTTCAACTGTCGACATCAACTTCGAGTTCCGTTCCAATGACGATGGTCACAACGGACAGAATGACGGTGTTCGCGGAGTTGCTTTCGATAACATCTCTCTACAGGAGTTCTCATTCACACAAGATGCAGTCTACAGCACTACTGTAGTAGACTTGGACGCTGAAGAGAACCGCACCATCACCGTTGCAAACCACGACTTTGTTTCTGGTGTTTACAAGATTGAAGTAGAATCTATCTTCGACAATGCTACACAAGGAACACCTTGGTATGGTTACGATGAAATTTCACTAGCAAATAACCTTGGAAGAGTTATCTTCTCGGTTGAGAGCGTAGATATTACACTCGGGAAGCCAGATCAACTATCCTGTTTGTCTGATGTTGTCCTAGATTGTGTTCTACCAATTGACAGCGCTAAGACTCACGATTGGTCACTATCTGCGACCAATGGTGTTCTTCAGGGAGACTACACATTCCACATGAACGTAGTTGACATGGACTCTGGAAACCAGGTACACACTACAACTGCTGGTCCAAGTCAGACCTTGGGTCCTCATGAGAGAACAACCATCTCGTTCACTCCTTGGAATGGATGGACGGATGGTCACAAGTACAACATCAGTTACTATGCAACACTTCCTGATGGAAGCACTTCTGGTAATGAAAGATACTTCCATGCAGCTTTCGCTGACCAAATTGACATCGCAATTCTTTCTGGTGATTCAACAAGAGTGACTGCAATCAAGGAAGACCTAGTCATTCTAGGATTGACATACACCCAGTTTGACATCAATGACTGGTCAGAATATCTTGACCTAGGTTGGTTGACTCACTATGACAAGGTGGTAATGCCTTGGCAAGATGTGAACACAGCAAAGCCAAGTGATGAAGGTGGAAAGGGATACTATGAGTTGATTGGTGGTTCTTCTAACCAGAACGCTCTGAAGAGTTTCATGTCCTCTGGTGGTACGGTACAGGTTCACTTGTCAGGAGCAACTGATTACTACGAGTACTCCTCATCTACAGGTGAAAGCTTGCTACCATTCAATATGGATATTCAGCCAAGAAACACCCCTGAGACTCGAATTACTTACAGCAACATGGAAGTTGCAGATCCATACCATCCAATCTTGGACAGTGTAGATTTGGCAGCATTCCAAGGATTTGACCAATTCGGAACAGTCACTGAGGCTATTGTCAATACAAAGAGCGCATCAGCGACATCAATCCCACGTGCTTGTAATGGATATTCTGAGGAAGGAGGTTCATTCCAGAGACTATTGCAATCTGAAGCAGATGTACAAGACACCGTCCTTGGTGTGTGCAGTTACGTCGATGGTGGACTGATTGTTACTACAATCGACGTAGAGAGTGTGTCTGACCGTGCTAACAGCACTACTTTCCCTCTACTAGGTAACATGCTATCCTATCACGTCACTCCATATCCAACTGGATTTGGTACACTAGGCAATGGCCTAGATTTGACAATTAATGGAGAAGTGCCTTCCTTTGACCCTTCAACTGGAGGATACGCATTCCACTACATGAAGAGCAACTCGGAGGTAACCTTCGGATACACAACAACTGCTACTGAGACCTTGTCAACTGATTGGGTAATGAGCGGACCTACTGATTGGGCTGGTGCATCCATGGCTAGTGGTACTGACCACACAGATGTAATGAGCCCTACAGTCAACTTCTGTAAGGTAGACCTTTCATCTGCAACAGGATGTCTACAAGGTGCAACTTGGGAAATTACTCTCTTCTTGCACGATGCAGCAGGGCACTCTCGAACAATCTCTGTCACAGTCATGACTGATGATACCAGAGCGGACGAATACCGCCCAGAAGCTGATGTGATGATTGACATGCGTGATGAATATGCTGACCAAATCGAAGACCGTGGAATCAAATCGGTTTCAGGAGTCGATTGGCCACTAAAGAGAATACACTTGGACGACACAGGTTCACTAACTGTTCACTTTGATGCAGGCAACTCATCTGACGCAGACGCCCTAACCGGTAACGGAATTGAGTCCTATGAATGGACTGTCCTCTTCGACAAGCCATACAACGAGGATAACTACAAATTGGAAGGACACACGTTCATCACTCCATCTTCAAGCGATGGAGCTTGGGCATACACCTTCAGTAACGAAACTGTAGATCCAAGCGGTCAAACAGAGTCGCTAATCCGTATCGAATTGGTAGTATTCGACCAGGCTGGAAAGAGTTCTGATAAGTACAAGATGTACTTCTCTGTAGTTCCTGAAGGATTCGGAGACGCTGAACCAACTATCCAAATCGATTTGTCCCTCAACGGAACAAAGGTTGACAGTGACACAATTACGCTGACTGGTAACATCGTAGATGGTGCTGAGCAAAGCGATGTCTACGTCGAGGCTGCTCTTGAAGACACAACTTTCGACCAAACTGCTGTTGCAAAGTACACACTGCAACTAGAAGGCAAGTGGGCTAAGTCAGAACCTCTAGGTGACGGCGACGGCTTCCAATTGACACTGAACATCGATGACTTATTTGACAACGAAACTAAGTCCAAGAGAGTATTCTTGAAGGTATACGAAGGCGATGACAAGCGTTGGCCTATCATATACTGGATTGAAATTACGCTTCCTGCATGTCAAGGCTTAGAAGTTCCAGTCGAGGTACTGGATGCTGAACCGGATGCTTACTGGATTTGGAACGCTGACACTTCAGAGTGTGAATGGTCTGGAGAATATACTGATTCAAACGGTGATGGAATTCCGGACGAAGCGCCAGTCGAGGACGAAGCTGAAAGCGGTGGAGACGACAACATGATTCTCTACATCGGCGGTGGACTAGGATTAGCATTCATTGTCATCCTGTCTCTGTTCTTTGTTCTGAAAGGCGGTAAGGAAGACGACATCATCGATTCTCAGATGAGTGGCGACTTCTCTGCAACTGCAGCCGGATATGCTGGAGTGGCTCAAATGGATCCAATGGAGCAATACGTACAGCAACTGATTGCTCAAGGATACCCAGAAGAGACTGCTCGGGCCTATGCTCAACAATATGCTGGGCATTTCCAACAGCAACAATAGCGAAATTAGGGCAGATTGACCGCTCTTTGTGGCGGACATCTGACCGATTGACCTTTGAGGTATGCTCGCTCGCCCGTGTCCATGGACAAGGGTGAAAGTTACACGGTTGCGGACTTGAGTCTCGCTGATGAAGGCGCTATGCTAATCGATTGGGCACGTTCACGAATGCCTGTACTTGCCGCATTACGTAAGCAAGCTGAGGTAGACAAGCCCCTGGCAGGTATGCGTGTTGCTGGTTGCTTGCACGTAACCAAAGAAACCGCGGTATTAATCGAGACAATTCGGGCTGCGGGTGCTGATATATCGTGGTCGGGTTGCAATCCACTATCCACTCAGGATAGTGTAGCAGCATGGCTTGCGAGGGAAGGTTACTCAGTTCACGCATGGCATGGTCAATCCGTCGAGGATTTCTATTGGTGCATTGACAAGACTTTGGAATTCAAGCCAACATTAACTCTTGATGATGGTGCTGATTTAATCGTCAGAGTACATGGTGAAAAATCAGAGTATGCTGAAACCGTGATTGGAGGTACTGAAGAGACTACAACTGGTGTTCACAGACTAAGAGCAATGGCTGCAGCTGGCGATTTGAAGTATCCAGTTATCGCAGTAAATGATGCAATCACCAAATGGGATTTCGACAATGTTTACGGGACCGGACAATCCACTCTGGACGGAATTCTTCGTGCGACTAGCGTACTTATTGCAGGCAAGACATTCGTTGTCGCTGGTTATGGACACTGTGGCAAGGGTGTTGCAATGCGGGCCCGTGGGATGGGTGCAAATGTGATTATTACCGAGGTCGATCCTCTTCCTGGCCTTAGAGCGGTAATGGATGGATTTAGAGTCATGAAAATGGATGAGGCTGCACCGCTGGGTGATATTTTCTGTACTGCTACAGGAATGAAGGATGTCATTGTAGGACGCCACATGGAAGTAATGAAAGACGGAGCATTGATTTCCAATACCGGCCATTACGACTGTGAAATCAATATAGAAGAATTGCGAGACATGGCTTCCTCTGTCAGAACCATCCGCTCAGAGAATGAAGAATACACAATGCCCGACGGTCGCAGGATTCACCTGCTTGCAGAGGGACGCTTGGTTAACCTTGCAGCAGCAGAAGGCCACCCTTCAGAGGTCATGGACATGAGTTTCGCAAATCAATTCTTATCTTTGTGTAGACTTGCTGCAGATGGAAAAGATATGGAAACGAAAGTATACGACATCACGCTCGAGCAGGATATGGATTTAGCAACGACAAAATTGGAAACCCTAGGATTCTCAATCGATGAGTTGACTGCTGAGCAGATTGAATATTCCACAGATTATACTGCAGGAACATGATCATTCTTCTTCATAGGAAGAAAGTTCAGAATCCTCTTCTCCATCTTCGATGTAGCCGATTTCATCAAGATGTGAATCGAAATCTGGAAGTTTCATCTTCCAGTTCTTTGGAAGTTTTTTGTCCGCAGCAACGATTTTCTCAAGTCTTTGCTGGAATGCGGGGGGATGTCGAGAATACAGGAATTGGTATAGTTTGGAGCGTCGAATATCTTCTGGAATCACCACTTTTGCAGAACTAGCCTCAAACTGAATAGCTCTCAGTAGATTGAATCCAGGCTTATTGACACGATAGTACAGCTTTCGAGTAAATGCCATTCCAACAATTACAGTAACAAGAATGAGAAGGCTGGTTAGGCAGAATCCTCCCCATCCATCCCCGAAAATGGACCTCGCTGCAAAGACTTCCAGCATCAAGAATGGAATCGTAGTCATCATGAAGAGCATGTTTTCTGAAACTGGCGCTTTGTTAGACCTCATCTTGATTGCAGTCCAACCACCGTGATTTTTCTTCCACGGTTTGAAGTGAGCACTCTGGTCTTGCTGTGCAGACTTTTCTAGGGTTTTGTGTTGATGAGATATGCGTGCTAATTGTGAGTTGGCAATGTCGAGATTTTCCTCGAATAAAGCGCTTAACCTGTCTCTAGCCTCGGCATACATTCCCAAATCTGACAGAATTGTGGTTTGTTCTACAATTGGTACAGATTCCAAAGGAGCTGCTTCTCGGCATCTTTGCCACCAGTGTAATGCATCTTCGTATAGTCCAAGGTGGTCCACCATCAAACGACCACCTTTCACCCAAGCATCGACTCTTGTTGGGTCCAAATCCACAACTTTGTTGCAGGCAACTAATGCCTTTGATGCCTGGTCAATATCAGGATATTTACCGTCTGGAGCCAATAGTCCAACGATCATCCACCAAGCATTAGAGTGTTCAGGGTCGGCTTTTACGGCAAGCCTTGCGTGCTCGAGAGCTTGTTCTAATTCACCATTCTCCTCGGCCTCAATTGCATCAAGATAATGACTTTCTGCACTCATTATCTATCCCTCCTCTTACTTCTTCCATATTTGGTAGGGTGTAATGGAGGTGGGTCCTTTAGTTTGCGGTGATGCCCTCTTTGTTTGGGTCCACCAACTCTCTTAGAACGTCCACACCCAAAGCACTCATTCCGCTTGGCAAAATTGGATTTTCCACACTGAGGACATTCCCAATCCCCCGCTCTAGGTTGTGGTTCCTCTCTTCTGTCACCTGCCCTGCGTTCATTGCCTGTCCATTGCTTGCTTGAGCCTCTACCTCTTCCTTTAGGAGTTCCACAACGGTTGCATTCAGTCCTAAATGAGTAATTCACATTTCCACATTCGCCACAAGTCCAGTCATTGCGTGAATGAGTACCTCTTCCAGAATTTCTGTCGTTACGGCCTCTACGGTCATCCCTTC
>TARA_B100000674_G_scaffold467792_1_pt1 | contig 10660 bp, 9 predicted proteins | sample TARA_B100000674 | Tara Oceans TARA_B100000674 (sample SAMEA2622759) | marine metagenome | biome: marine biome (ENVO:00000447); feature: surface water layer (ENVO:00002042); material: "saline water (ENVO:00002010), including plankton (ENVO:xxxxxxxx)" | depth 5 m
TGGTGGTGGTTAGTAGCACCCGCGCCGCTGAAATGACCAAGTTGCTTGAAAATATTCACCGGGCAGTAAATATTGGCCTGATGAACGAACTTAAGCCCTTGGCCGATCGGATGGGAATTGATCTCTACGAGGTGATTCGATCTGCTGCTACCAAACCCTTTGGTTTTGTACCCTATTACCCAGGCCCTGGATTAGGGGGGCACTGCATCCCCATTGATCCATTCTATCTAACATGGAAAGCTCGTGAATATGGTATGCATACTCGTTTTATTGAGCTAGCTGGTGAGATTAACTCGGCTATGCCTGCATATGTCGTCCAGAAAACAATTGATGCGCTTAATGAGGTGCGCAAGCCATTAAAGGGCAGTAAAGTGTTGGTGTTAGGGATCGCATATAAGAAAAATATAGATGATATGCGCGAGTCTCCCTCTGTTGAGTTGATGGAACTCATGAAAGACAAAGGTGCTAATGTTTCTTACAGTGATCCTTTTTTTCCTATCTTCCCGAAAATGCGTAAGCATCAATTTGACCTTAAAAGTGTTGACCTTGCTGCTGAAAAACTTGCTTCATTCGATGCAGTGGTCCTTGCAACTGACCATGATGCATTTGATTATGATTTAATTAAGGCTTGCAGTGGGCTAATTATTGACACTCGTGGAAAATTTCAGCCAGATTCCCGAATCATCAGAGCCTGATTATTTTTTAGTTAGTTTGTTATTTCATGACATCAGATCAATTGATTAACCGCCGCAAGATTCGAATTGCCTTGGTAGGTTGCGGTCGTATCAGCCGTAATCACATAAAAGCTTTAGCCATTCATCATGAGCGGTGTGAGCTTGTTGCTCTTTGCGACACCGAGCAGGAACGGATTGATTCAGCTCAGCGGTTCGCCTTGGATACTGCTCAAGAATACTCTGAAGCTGCAGATAAACCAGATCACTTCATTGGTTATGAAAACCTCATAAATGCAATTAAGTCTGGTGTTATTAATGTTGATTTAGTTGTTCTGACGACACCCAGTGGTCTTCATCCTGCCCAAACTATTTTGGCAGCTGAAATTGGTTTGCATGTTTGTACTGAGAAACCAATGGCTACCCGTTGGCAAGACGGAAAAGCAATGGTGAAGGCCTGTGAAAAGGCAGGAGTTCGTTTATTTGTTGTTAAGCAGAATCGCCTTAATAGCACTTTGCAGCTTGTGAAGCGTCAACTGGACTCTGGTCGCTTTGGTCAAATAGCTATGGTTTCTGTAAATGTATTTTGGCAACGGCCTCAAAGTTATTATGATCAAGATGGTTGGCGCGGGACTTTGGCACTAGATGGTGGAGCGTTGATGAACCAAGCAAGTCACTACATTGACCTGCTCGACTGGCTAATTGGCCCTGTAGAAAGCTTAAGTGCTTCGATTGCGACTTTGGGGCGAAAGATTGAAGCGGAAGACACAGCTGCTATGCAGTTGCGATGGAAAAATGGTGCTTTGGGAACTATGGCTGTCACCATGCTTACCTATCCAAAAAATTTAGAAGGGTCAATTACTATTCTTGGCGAGAATGGTACAGTAAAAATAGGTGGTCCTGCGGTTAACCAGATTGAACATTGGTCTTTCTCTGATAATTCACGTGATGATGAACTTGTCGAAAAAGCTAGTTATGAAACTACAAGTGTTTATGGCTTCGGCCATCCTCCCTATTACACCAATATGTTAGATGCCTTGGAAGGTAAATCTCAACCAATGTGTGACGGGTATGAAGGTTTGAGAAGCCTAGAGCTTTTGACAGGTGCATATCTATCTGCCAAGAATAAAACGATTGTCTCCTTTCCAATAGATTCTCTATAACTAGGCCTGCTCAATTGGCGGCTAAAATATATTTACTAATGGATATAGTTGCTATTAATATATTTATTCTCAACGCATAATATGCAAAAGTTAAAACTTTTATCAAATGAATCCGTCGTGGCTACGATTGGTCATTCACTTATATTGGCCTTCGACAAGCTGCTTGGATTTTTTACGACATTTGCAATCATTCAAAAATATGGAGAAGTTAATTTAGGGCTATATTCTCAACTTCTTTATCTTATTACACTGTGCTTACAGTTATTCACTTTCAATGCTCCAATTGGTTTTTTAACAACGGTCGGTAATTTTCAAGATTCTATAAAGAGACAAGCTTTTATAATAAAAGCCATGATCTTAACAATTTTCCCATTTTCAGTGGGAATAATAATATTTACTATCTTTCAAAAGTCTTTTATTAGTTTTTTACTCAAAGGTCAGTCCGATAATCAAATGTGGATATTCGTAGTAGTAATATTGTGTGTTGAATTGTTTACAGAGTTATTTATATATATCTATAGAGGCTTAGGTAATTTATTCTATGCAAATATAGCAGCAATGGTCAGAAGTTCATCCAGGCTTTTTCTTTTACTGTCAATAATACTTGTTTCTGACTTTAGAGATGGTTTAACAGTTGGCTCAATTCTTGCTTCTCTGCATCTATTAATTCCTGGAATAGTATTCTCAGCCAAAGTTTTAAAACAAGGCTCTTTAAAAGTCGGGTATGCAAAGCAAGCTCGCAAATTAAATCTCGACAAATTTTTTGATAAGGATATCAAGAAGTTTATAAAAATTTGTTTCTCATCCTTTTCCGCTTCACTTATTTCATCGCTATTTTTTCTTGGAACGAGAACTGTGATGACAAAAAGTTTAGACTTAGATAGTATCGGATCATACGCATTGTTAGTAACTATTGGCTCTTCGCTTATGTTACTTGTTCAAATAGTTGGGTTTAGTTTTTATCCAAAAATTATTATGCTGTGCGATAAAAGACAATTTAGGCTGAGTTATCTTATGAATATAAGGGTTAGCATGTCATTGGTGCTTCTTTCCATTATTTTATCCATACTGGTTGTAATTATAAACTCTAATACATCCGTGATAAATGTGCTAATGAAGTCATCCTACTATACACTTCTACCGATATCAATTTTATCTTATGGATTTCTAGGTGGCTATCAATTGTTCATCCCTCGACTCTTAAAAATATCAAGCTCTAAGGCTCTTTCACTCGTCGAAATAACTGCTGCAACGCTATCATTTGTATTCTTATGTGTCTCATTATTCGTTAATGGGCCATCACTTCAATTATTTTTGATTTCCCTCTTGATTTACTCTTTAAGTTGCTTTATTCTTATAGTATTCAAGAATTTGAACTCATTTAAAAGCTCTCTTTAAGCAAATCCCTAAAACCGTTTGAAATGAATTCTACCAATCACAGTGAACAAAATTATTCAGATTACAATAAGCAATTTTCACTACCATCAAAGTACTATAATGACAATGTTGATATTGTCTCGTGGTTGCGATATTTTTGGTGCTTTAAAGAGATAAATAGAGTTAGTCCTAGCTCTGTTTTAGAGATTGGTCCTGGAGCAGGGATAATCCAATCTTTATTTAATAGTAAATTAAAGTATGATACTTTTGATATTAATGACAATCTCAGTCCTACTTATTTAGGAGACTTGAGGGACATATGTTCGATTGTGAATAGAAAATATGATTTAATAGTTATATGTGATGTCCTTGAACATCTTCCATATGAAACACTTTATCAAACAATATGCTCTTTAAGGCAACTTCTTCACGTAAATGGAAGATTGCTTATTACGATCCCACATCGAAGGAGTTATTTTTTATTTATGACCCCTCATTACATCCCTAGAGTTCTTTCTCTCCCTACTGGATTCCTGAGTATAGGCTCATTCTATAGAAGATTTATAAAGAGAAAAATATATATCGATCCACATCATCTTTGGGAAATAGGCGATGGAAAGCATCATCTAAGATCTGTGCATAAGCTCTTTAAGGATGCACAATTGGTGATCGAAAGACAAGAACGTCTTGTATATGTAGAGTCGTGGGTATTGCGGAATGATTGACTAAAATATTACTTACCGTATTCGAGGCCTTTGCTGAGTATCCATACTTGACTAACCACTACTTTTCGGTGTTACTAACTTCTTCGTACAATGAAAGTCCTTTTTCTCGCACCTGGTAACTCTATTCATAGTTACAAATGGATCACCACAATTAATGAACTTGACCATCAACTAGATTGTTATTGGTGCTCGTTCGAAAGGTTCAGTCAAGAGACCAATGCTAATATTAAATCTTTTCACATTGGTTCTGCCAAAATCCCTTCGATATTTTCAATCATTTATGCTTTATGGAAATGCTTTTGTAAAGCCCACAAGTTAAAACCCGATGTAATTCATATTCATTCACTTGGCACCTATTCCTTATTTTCTTGTGTCCCATGGATGTTAGGAATACCTTTTATTGTTACTCCATGGGGTTCAGATATTATATTTGGATCTCGAAATCTATTCAAAAAATTCCTGTTATGGTTTTCGTTTAGCACTGCATCTGCTATCACATGTGATGCAATACATATCAAGAACTTAATTATCTCTATATCCAAAAAATCAACTCCTCAGATAATAAATTTCGGTATTGATACGTCTTTTTTTTGTCGAATAGGTGAGTTTCATAAATTAGAGCGTGGTGAATATAAGATACTTTCAACTCGTAACCATGAACCCATCTATGACATAGCTACACTTATATCTGCTTTAAAGATCTTGCATGACAAAGGCTTGAGAGTAAAAGCAACTGTGGCTGGAAGTGGCTCGTTAACGGAATCACTTGTTAACCTTACAAAAACTTATGAGCTTGAATCAATCATCGAGTTTACAGGTCGATATTCATATGCCACATTGCCCATAATGATGAACTCACATGACATATATGTATCAACATCGCTTTCTGATGCTGGAATTGCGTCCAGTATTGCTGAGGCAATGTCATCAGAGATGATTGTAATTGCTTCTAATAGTGGTGAAAACTCATATTGGATAGATGAAACCCGTGGTTTTTTATTTGAGACGGGATCCCCCCAATCTCTTGCCGACTGTATTGAATATGTACTAATCAAATCTCATATTGATTGGTATCAACTGGGATGTAAAGCTAGAAAGATGATCATAGACTATAATGATATCAATAATGAAATGACTAAGGCTCTTGACTTGCTTTACGCGATCTCTTCCACTAATAGAGAGTAGACTGCTAATATCTATTAAACTTCTATATTTCGAAAATCCCATTAAATTCTTTTAGCGTAATGGTATTATAAAAAACAGGGATCGCCGGTATTTAAATTGATGACGAAGAAAACAATTCTTCTTATTGGACATCTATGGCCATACTCCTATGGTGGCCACAGAATGATTTTATTATGCAGGGAGCTTTCAAAAAACAATAATGTAATTTGCCTTACTCGTCCTCTTTATAATGATGTGAACAGTCTCTGTCAAGAAGATTTTCTTGTCTATCAGACTTCCGGATTCACCGATATCTATGATCCTTTGAGGTCTTTTCTGAGGTTTTTTCGAAGGTTTTGGGGCAGGAATAATTCAGCAGTTATTGATCAACCTAATAGTGGTGTAATCAATCAGTTGGCTGGACACGACAAGGAGAAACCGTACATCAAGTTATTGGTTAAGACTTTTTTGTCCCTTCATCGTATATTTGATTGTTTTTTCGCATTCCCAGATACTGAATGGCCTTGGTTCTTTAGCGCAATGCCTTTGGCCCATGAACTGGTCCACAAGCATAAGCCAGATATCGTTATTACAAATTACCCCTTCACATCACATCTAATTGGTGCTAATTTAAAGAATAAATATCCTAATATCAAGTGGATAGTTGACTTTGTAGATCTATGGAGTCTTAATCATTTTTACCCATATCCTCAATTTAGATATTTTTGGGAATCTAAATTTGAAAAGCGCACATTACGTAAAGCTGACAAAGTTATAACTTGCCTTCGATCTTTGGCTTCTCTACAAGCTGACTTACTTGGTCGTGATGTCTCAACTATATATCACTCTGCTCCTCTCGATGATTATCAATCTATTTCTCATAACCACTCGAAGATTCAATACAAATCAAACTACTTTACAATTCGGTATTTCGGTACTTTTTACTCTAAATTCCAGCGTAAGAATTTTGAGGTCTTTAGAGATTCTATTATTAAAGCGACAGAATATCTTAAATCTAATAACATTGAATATAAATCAATTCGAATCCAATTCATTGGTACAAAATGTGGTTATCTTTCAGCGTTAGACTTGCCAAAACGGAATGAAATTACCTATGAGTTCCTACCAAGAGTACCTCGCTATAAAGCACTTGAGCTTATGTGCTCAAGTGATTGTCTACTTTTGCCTTTCTATGAGTCAAAAGAGGGAACAGTTGATGTTCTAGGATCTACATTTATTGACTATGTATGTTCTGATAATGTCACACTTCTTGTTGGTAATACACCGGATGAATTCAAATTAATTGCTGGAGACAAATATCCGATATGTAATTCTATTGATAGTTGTACCAAAGAGCTTATAGGTTTATTAACCGCATACTCAGAAAATAAAGACCAATTCTTATTATCTAATTATATTGATAAGACTATCTTTGATTTATCATTACTGGAAAATAGATTTTTAGAAGGCATTTAAATGTTATTCAGGATTAACTTACGTGCACTGAGCCTTTTGTTTTTTTTGTCATCAACAAGTATTGGCTCGGTCTTTAAGTTGATAGATATCTCAATTCTTGACGAGCTTCTCTTGTTTATATCTGTATTCATGTTACTGTTTATCTCTAAGGATCCATATATTTCACGAATCTCTAGAGCTTCTGAGTACTTCAATTTTATATTATTCATTCTATTGACAATTTTATTATTTCTTGGTTCAGTATCTGTTTACCCTGGCTCGTTAATTTATTTATTCAGAATATTATCTGTTTTTCTCGGTCTCTTTATTATTGGTTCTAAGGTAAGATTTTTTACCCCACAGGTTCTTGTTGTTAATCTCCTAGATATCTTTATTATCTTACTGGGCTTGATATCAGCGATTATCCCCATCGCTAATATTATTCTTGAGTTACCTGCAGCTTCCTGGCAGGATACCGGCATCGTAGGAACTTCTTTTCATGCACCATTGCTAGCATTCTGTTATCCCCTTTTAAGTAAGAGATACCGCCCGCTATACTCATTTTTTGTATTGCTTTTTGGTGTATTTGCGGAAAGTCGGCTTGCAATTATTTTTTCTGGAGTACTAGCTATCATCAATCTTGTAGAGTTTGGATTTCATGTAAACCTTTTTTTAAAACTACAATCACTTAGTCTATATATAGTGAGGTACAGAAAATTGGTTGCATTTATGTCTGTTAGCTTGGGTTTTCTGCTCCTCACTGTATACGCTAAAATTGCATTCGACTTATACTTTGAGGGAATAAGCCATTTCTTTGACTTTATGGCCAGAACTTTCGAATATGTTTTTTTATATTTAGACTTCTCCAATATTACCGCGTCAGACTCCGACAGATTAGAGCATTTGAGTATTGGCATACAATCTGTTGGCTCCTCATTTTATACATCCCTTTTTGGACACGGTATTCATGCGTCAAGAGAAGTTCTTGGTATTAGGCTAACAGGATTTTCGCGCATTCTTTATGATCAAGGTTTTCTATTCTTTTTGATCATTTTTGGCTTGCAATTTAAAAATGTTATCAATCTGCTTTGTCAACGTAAATTTATTGCCGTATTCTGTTTCTCATATGCATTATTCTCATTTTATTTCTTTACCGATCCTATGGATAGTGTTATTTATTACGCTATGGCATTTCCTGTGTTTAAATCTATTTGTGTTTTTGCAATAGACTAATTTTATCTATCTTTATTTTCAATAACTATTGTTAGATGATCAAAATTCTTTTGCTGTACTTGAATACTGCTTTTATTTTTCAATTTACTATTGGTTTTCCCACACTACGATCTATTTTATATTTGCCTGTCTTTTGTTTACTGTCCATATGCCGCTTCGTTCTTATTAAAAAATCTCTTTGTCTTGATTCAGAATTTTCGCCCGTTACTGTATATTCTTACTTACCAGCATATCCAATAATAGTTTTACTCTTGATTCATGTAAAATCTTTATCTAGTGAATTTATTATATAATCAGCTTGATGCACCTCTTTTTTCGTCCAAAATTTGTGATTTGTTTAAAGCTTTTGAAAATTCTCCGATCTATTATTATTGATTTTTTGAGATCAAGAAGTTTGTATTGGAAATTCAGACACTTATTTGAACCCTCCGTCTGGCAAGTTTATCAAGAGTCCGCGACTTTTGATAAATGCCAATATTTTTCTGATTTTGTTGTTTATCATGATATCACGAGTGTACTTGAATATGGGTGTGCTAGTGCACCTAATCTTATTAATATAGCTGCTAATGTAGATAAGCCTGTAGAACTTATTGGGTTTGACATCAATTTTGCAGCTATCAAGCTTGCTAAAAAGACTCTTCCTTTTGGGTTCTTTTTCTCTAAAAAGTCACATCTCTTTGAATTTCTTGCGCAACGAAATACTCCCCACCTCGATTTACTTATCTTTGATAGAGTTCTATATCTCCTTTCAGATCGAGAAATCTACAATATATTGACACTATTAAGTGGAAAGGCTAGATATATTATTATCGATGACTTTCATTCGGATGTTATTTCTGAACATAGTAGTTTTCCTTATCCTCTTCGGAATTATGTTGACCTGTTCTCTGAATACTCTTGTCTTAATATTGATGATTCACAACACTCTGCTCTCCAAGATAATACTTTATCCTTTGCAAAGCGCATTGTATTAGAATTAAGGGCATATTCAAGTTCACCACTATGAATATTTGGATACTTCAAACAGGAGAGCCATTGCCTTCTGATAACGAAAAATCACGGCCTATGAGAGCTATCAACCTTGCGAATTCTTTTTTAGAACGAGGTCATAATGTTGTCATATTTAGCTCAGCTTTTTACCACCAAAAGAAAAGCTTTAGAAAAATATCTTCTTATTATGAAATGATAAATTCTAACAATCTTAAGACCATTCTCTTATCTTCTTGCGGTTACAAAAAAAATATTGGTTTTATGAGATTGTTTGATCACTTTTTATTGGGCTTTAATCTTTATAGGTTTCTTTTGTCACAGAAATTACCTCGTCCTGACTGCGTGTTTATTGGTTATCCGCCCATAGAGACAGCATATGTCATGTCACGTTTTGCTCTCAAGAATCAAATACCTATCATCTTAGATGTTAAAGATCTATGGCCTGAGATTTTCCTTTCTTATTTGCCGAACCCTTTTAGAAAACTCTTTAAATATTTGTTATTTCCTTATTTTTCGATGGCTAAGTATCTATTCAAAAATGTACATTCCATATCGTCTATCAGTAATTCTTTTCTCAATCATGTCCTTTTATCCGTTCGAAGAACTCGTTCAAAGTATGATTACGTACTACCATTAGTCAAGCCACCAACCTCATCACATTGTATTCATTTACCCGAATCATCTAAGCCCGATATTTGGTGGTCAAAAAAAGGTGTTGATTTGTCAGTTAATAACCGAATTGTTTTTGTTGGCACTATTTCTCAGGCTTTCGATTTTTCTCAACTATCTGTTGCAATGAAATATTTTTCTTCTCAAAATATTTCTATTGAGCTTGTCATATGTGGAGATGGAGAACAACTAGTTAATGTTCAAAATCTTTTCCAAGGATGTAGTAATGTTGTATTTCCTGGTTGGATTGACAATGATCAAACAGCCTCCTTGATGCAGTCCTCTATTGCAACCGTTGCACCTTATAGAAATACAGATGATTTTATGATGAGTATTCCGAATAAAATTCTTGATTCCTTTTCTTACGGACTCCCTGTGATCACAGGTTTAAGAGGTGAAGTAAGAGATTTGATTAACAAATACAATGTTGGCCTTTACTGTGAAGACGACCCAAACTCTTGGATTGACTCTGTTTTGCTACTTTTGACCAATCCCGATTTGCGTGATTTGCAAGCTGCTAACTCTTTGAGCTTGTCTCGAGATTGCTTTGAATTTGCTAAAGTATATTCTAGCTTTTGCTCTCACGTAGAGAGATTGGTGAACAATGGAAAATAATCGTTTCGACAAATACATTGAGTCTCGTAGATATGATTCTCATTTTAAAACTTTTCCAGAGATTGTTTCACTTGGATATTGTTCAAAGAATCTACCTGAGCAGATGAGGCCACCATATGAATTATATGAGTCTTTGCTCGTGCAACATCTTGATCCGTCTTCACACGCTTTAGAGATTGGCTGTGGATCTGGTAGCTTTTCCTATTTTATTGCCTCATCTAATTGTAATTTTATTGCTACAGATCTAAGTGAATATTCTCTCAAGTATTTTGATAAATTATACTCGGACTTTCCAAAGACAAAATCCTTGCAATGCGATATGGAGTCACTTCCTTTCCCAGAGCATTCTTTTGATTTAGTCGCTTGTTCTGGTAGTTTAAGCTATGGGGATAATGATCTAGTTATGTCAGAAATTCTACGCGTCCTCAAACCGGGTGGTTTCTTTATTTGTGTTGATTCTTTGAACCATAATCCTATTTATCGTATAAATCGTCTTTTCCACTATGTTCGTAGAAAACGTTCCTGGTCTACGCTTGTACGCATGCCTACGATGTTAATGATAAGCAAATATCGGAAGCATTTTACGTCAATTAATGTT